>Ga0209777_10006100_pt1 | contig 13668 bp, 10 predicted proteins | sample FrelakmetHBP12HB_FD_187147 | JGI IMG/M metagenome (GOLD analysis project Ga0209777, IMG submission 187147) | Freshwater lake sediment microbial communities from the University of Notre Dame, USA, for methane emissions studies -HBP12 HB (SPAdes)... | ecosystem: Environmental > Aquatic >...
CCGCTGGCCGGCCGTCGCATCCCGCCGTCATCGCGAGGCGCCGAGCGCTGCGAGGCGCCGTGGCGATCTCGTCGAATGCGGTTGTCATTGCGAGCGAAGCGAAGCAATCCCGCCGCGGACGAGGGCGGCCCGCCCCAGGCGCGCAACGAGGCGCGTCGTGTATTCTCCTTCCCGCGAAGCACAACGCCGACCCGAGGAGGTAAGGCAATGCAGCATCGGTCCATGAGGCGAGTGGCAGCTCTGGTCGCTGCGGCGGCGGCATCATTCTCCATTCCGGCGTCGGCGCAGACGGCGTCAGACCAACCCTCGCCCACAGCCACCGTCAAGGTCGGCGCCCGGGCGCCGGAGTTCTCGCTCGCCGGGTCCGATGGCCGTACCTACCGCCTCGCCGACCTGCAGGGCAAGAAACGCCTCGTCCTCGTCATCTTCCGCGGCGTGTGGTGAATCTACTGCCGGACGCAGCTCGGCGAGCTGCAACAGCACCTCAAGGAGTTCCGTGACCTCGGCGCCGACGTGTGGGCGATCAGCTCCACCGACCCGACCGACAAGCTGGCTGCGTACGCCGGCGCCAAGGGCATCACCTTCCCACTGCTTTCTGACGCGGGCCTTGCCGTCACCAAGAGGTTAGACGTGCTCAACTACACCCAACGCAACATGGCGCACCCGACCACGCTTGTGATTGACCGCCAGGGAACAGTCAGGTACATGCGGACCGACTATGATTTCACCAAGCGCCCGCCGGCTGCAGAGCTGCTTGCCTTCCTGAAAGACCTGAAGGAGTAAGCGAACCCGCGATCTGGAGACCGATTAGCGAGGCGCGCAGCCGCTGTGGCAGGATCACCTGCCCGTAGTCGCCGCGCTCGGCGAACATCTCGCCCGGGGCGATCGAGGGGCCGTTCTTGACAGCCCACGCTGCGCCTCGGAGCCAAGCGAGCGCGGCCTCTTCGACGACGGATTCGGTGAAGGTGGCTGTCACGGCGTCTCCCAGAGTCTCCGCACGGGAACCGCGAACAGGCCGTCGCCAAAGTTGACGGTTGCGGTGCCGTCGTAGAGGACCACACCCGCGACAAAACGTTCTCCGGCAGCGTCCCGCAGCTTGCTGAGTCCCCGGAAGTCCGCCTCGCCGGCCGTGGCGGCGGCCTTCACCTCGACGCCGGCGATGGCCGAGTACCCCTGCTCCAGGACGATGTCCACTTCGAAGCCGTCCCGATCCCGGAAGTGGAAGAACCCGAGTGGTTCTGGCCGCCAGCTTGCCTGGCGCCGCAGCTCCTGCAACACGAAGGTCTCCAGCATCGTGCCCAGCAACTGCCGATCCTTGTCGAGTCCCACGGCATCGACCCCGAGCAACGAGCAGGCGACCCCCGTGTCGCCCATGTGGAGTTTGGGTCTCTTGACCAACCGACTCAGACGGTTCGTGTGCCACGACGGCAGTCGTTCGAGCAGAAACACGCGCTCGAGCAGCGTCACGTACTCGTGGATCGTCTGGCGCGTCATCTCGAAGGGCGCCGAGAGATCCGCGACGTTGACGAGCCGCGCGGTCTGGGTCGCCGCCAGAGCGAGCAGCTTCGGCAACGCGTCGAGGGAATGGATGCGGGTCAGGTCGCGCACATCGCGCTGAATCTGCGTGCCGACGAAATCGCGATACCAGGCACGACGCCGCGCTGAGGCTCGGCGCGCCAGGGCGGCCGGATACCCCCCAGCCGCGATGCGCTCCGCGAGGCCGGCACCGAGGCGGTCGGCGATCCCGGTCTTGAATCCGCCACGAAACAACGTGTCGAGGAAGCGCGCCCGCCTGTTCTCGATCTCGCATTGTGCGAGCGGATGGAGCCGGAGAATGCCCATCCGCCCGGCGAGTGAATCGGTGAGGTTGGGAACCGACAGGACATTGGCGGAACCGGTGAGAATGAAACGGCCCGGGGTTCTGCGATAGTCGATGACAGCCTTAAGCGACGTGAAGATCTCCGGGACCCGCTGCACCTCGTCGAGGATGGTCTTCGCCGGGAGACCGCTCACGAAGCCGACCGGGTCACTCTTGGCGGCGCTCCGGATGGCCTCATCGTCGAACGACACGTACCGATACCCGCGGGGCTCGCCGACGGTGCGGGCCAGCGTCGTCTTGCCGCTCTGCCGCGGACCGTGGACCAGAACGGCCGGGGTGTCGTCGAGCGCCTCGCGTAGGCGGGGCGCGAGGTAGCGGGGGAAGGGTTTGGCGGCTCGGGCCACGGCTGATGGTAGGTCTGGCTAGCGGCTGAATGCAAGTCTGTGCGTCGGCTGAACGCTAATATTCATGTCGGCTGTTCGCTAGTTTGTGCGGCGGCATCATTCTCGATTCCGGCGTCGGCGCAGACGGCGTCAGACCAACCCTCGCCTCCAGCAACCGTCAAAGTCGGCGACCGGGCGCCGGAGTTCTCGCTCGCCGGGTCCGACGGCCGGACCTACCGCCTCACCGAGCTGCAGGGCAAGAAACGCCTCGTGCTCGTCATCTTCCGAGGGGTGTGGTGAATCTACTGCCGGACGCAGCTCGGCGAGCTGCAACAGCACCTCAAGGAGTTCCGCGACCTCGGCGCCGAGGTGTGGGCGATCAGCTCCACCGACCCCACAGACAAGCTGGCTGCGTACGCCGGCGCCAAGGGCATCACCTTCCCACTGCTTTCTGACGCGGGCCTCGCCGTCACCAAGAGGTTAGACGTGCTCAACTACACCCAAGGCAACATGGCGCACCCGACCACGCTTGTGATTGACCGCAAGGGAACAGTCAGGTACGTGCGAATTGACTTTGATTTCACCAAGCGCCCGGCGGCCGCTGACCTGCTTGCCTTTCTGAGAAACTTGAAGGACTAGGCCAACTCGCGACCTCTTGATTGCGGTCCAGTCGGCTTGAGGGTTCGAAGGAATTTTGATGGCCGAAGAACTGGGCCAGGCACATCACCGCACCTCGTACGGTACCGGGACCGCTAACGCCTAGGTTCAGGCGCGTGCCCGCGAAGAGCGTACGGCGCCCGGAACCGTTTGTACGCCGGAGAGCGCCCAGAGGCTGAGCGACGTGTTTGCCTTCGCGTGTCATCTTGCCCCCAAAGGGCCTTCTGCAGCTCCGGCCACGGCACGTGCCTTCGGACGCCCGCGGATTTCTGCTGAAGCGTAGCCCCTCTTGCAGATGCTCGGCGCGCGGCTTTCACCAACTCAGTTGGCACCCCAGCAGCCTCTACGAGCCAAAGCAGCATCTTTACTTCAACAATGTGGTTGTAGGCGAACTGTGCGTCGCGGTTTTCCCCGCCTTTGCGGTCATGAGCGCCTGGGCCGCCATATCCGCCCAGCCAGCCGAGCCAATGCTGTTTTTGCGTTCTATACCACACCTTGGGACTAATCTGCGGCTCGTCCGAGGGCAACGCACGAATTGCGCGACTGAACTTAGCGATGCTGACGGGTTTCCCCACTTGGCTCTCCCTTTAGAACACAGACGCATCTTGTGCGGCCTAACGCCGCGGGTCAACCGCCAATGCAAGCAGAGGCGAGCGCCCGGCGGCCGCAGACCTGCGTGCCTTCCTGAAAGACCTGAAGGAGTAGACGAACTCACAACCTCTTGCTTGCGGTTCAGTCGACTCGAGAGTTTGGCTCGAACCGTCTGGCCGACGGGCCTATTGCCTTGGGGAAGCTCCTCTCATGAGCCTACGCGCACGCGATCCCGCGCCCCGGACGTCCGCGCCAAGCCCGGCCGTGGCCGTGGGCCGTTCCCTACCTAGGTAGATTCAACACCCTCATCGCGTAAGAGATCCTGGAGGCCTCTGTGCAGGGCGTCATGGAACAGCATGATGCGACCTGCAAGCTTCTGACGGCCAGGTGGTTTTTCGGCTTCATTCAAGCCGCGGCGGCGAACGAGCTTCCGAAAGACCTCCAGATCATCAGGCAGCAAAACCGGATTATGGAGCAGCTCCTCATGGCATTCATAGCAGAAGACGGCCGTCTTGTTCTCAACACCCCAAGGATCAGTCTCGAGAATCCGCTCCCGCTCCTCATTTGGACGGTCCCCTGATCGCCCGAAGAACCGCTCTGCCACGAGGTGGTGCTCGGTTGCGTGCGAACGCCCTTCGACCGAGGGCTTCCCGTACTGACCACCCCGATGGAGTTGACACCCGCAAATCGCGCACGTCTCGCTCATGCCAGGCAGTATGAACGAGAGTTCGACCCGAAGCAGAGATGCACTGTTGAAAGACGCCGGCCTGAGCGCGTCGTCGTACCACTCCCAGAGGCCGCTAGGCTGGTATCATCCTTGCCGTGGCAAGCAGTTTCCAATCGCTCTCGCCCCTCGCATTCCTCGGCCCCGCCATCGAGTTAATCGGCAACAACGCCAGTGTGCTCCCTGCCTCGGGCGGGGCCTTCGAAGACATGGCGCGGCCGGATGTCGAGGAGGCGGATGATCGTTTCTTCGGCTCTCTCAAGGAAGCACAGGAAGGGTTCCGTGACTTCGCGGAGACCCCCGCTCCCGACTGGGGCAGTCTCTACCGGCCGACCCCAGCAGTTTTCCGCACGGAGAAACACACGTTCCGCTTTTTCTGTGACGGCTCGATCAAGACCTACTTCCTCGCCACCGTCATCGAAGGCGATCGCTCCTACCCCATCGAGTTGACCCAGATCGGCGCAGCCATCGTCCACCGCAAGGACGACGGTTCAATGGAGGTCGCGAAGTTCGAGCGCCAGGTCCTCTTGCTCGTGCCCTTCCGGGACGGGCGCGGCATCTCGGAGTCCCTCTTCAACGATCTGAAAAAACTCGAGACCCCGCTATTCCGCGTAATTGACGTTCAGGTCCCAGACCCGCTGAGCGACAGGCGCCAGGACCCACGTGACAAGTCTGGCGCCAAGGCACGTTTCGAAATGCACTTGCTCGAAAAGCGCCTCATAGAGGAGTTTGCTCCAAGGCGCGCACCGGAAGAATGGACCGTCATTGACGGCGGCGTTCGTAAGGGTGACTTTATTGAGCTCCCACGCACCATCGGTGTCGCCAAGTCCTTCGATCGCACGCCGACCTTCACCCTGCGCAAGGGCAACAAGGGCACCATGCGCAAGGACATCAGCGGCCTGCTCGCCAGTTTGGAGTACGGGCACCGCACGGCAGCATTCTTTGCTCACGGCGGGAAGGTGGCTTTCTGGTACGTGCGCCTGCGAGCGCAAGGCGAGGTGGACTTCCCCCTGATGGGTGTCGTCAAGGTGGAGATTCCAACGCCGGAGGGCGAGCCGATCGCTGCCAAGCTCGCGGACACGCTCAGCTCTGCCCTAGTAGGCGAGCGCAACGTCACGCCACATGGTCTCGACAAGCGCTGGCACGCCCATTTGTACCCTATCTTCACCGCCGAGCGCGTGATCAAGTCCAACTTTTTCACCGAAACCGTTCTGCTGGCCTCAATCCACTGGCCCAGACGCAAATCCGAAGGATGATGCCCATGGCCGATAACAACGCAACCCCCAACGCCCCCGTCATCGGCAAGACCTCTGCCACCGAGCGTGATGCCAACTCAAGCGACAAGTTTAACTTTTGGCTTGCGCCCAGTCGGATCGTAAATCCCTTCGACATCGTTCAGGTCGACCACATGGGCCAGGCCTTGGAGGAGGGCAAGCCCACCGACCGGCCTTCGCGCTCATATGGCCTCGTCACCACGATCGAACACCGCACGGACTCGCCGAACCACCTCGCCAACTTTGTCTCGTCAAACTTCGGCGACGTCAACGAGACTAATATCAACACCCCGCGTATCGGCACTAACGTCGCCAAGGTCAATATCCTCTCCAACAACGGCGAGGTCTACATGCCGGTTCAGACGGACCGCCCCGTAACTTTCGCCTCCCCCGAGGGCGTCCAGGAAGCTCTCGGCATCGACACGATGGCCGAGAAGAACCGCATTCCGGCCGGGCTGATCAAGATGAGCAACGGTGCCACCACAGTGGCCTACCTCGACCAGGAGTTCATTCTTGGCCCCGAAGGTGCGCATATCAACATCTCCGGGATCAGCGGCCTCGCGACGAAGACCTCCTATGCCATGTTTATGCTGCAGGCCATCCTCCAGAAGGCCGAGAAGACGAAGGACCAGGATGGCATTGCACTTGGCGACAAGATCGCGGTGGTCATTCTCAACGTGAAACAGGGCGATCTCCTCCAGATTGACCAGCGCCCCGACAAGAATCCCAGCGTGGAGCAGATGGAAATGTGGGAAGCGATGGGCATGGAGCCGCGGCCCTTCAAAAACGTCCGCTACCTCTTGCCGCGTAGCAACCAGCCGAGCACACCGAACAGCTTCCTCGAACCGCAGGCAGGCTTCCAGATGTTCGCCTATGCGCTGCCGGATACGGCCGACAAGCTCGACCTCCTCCTTTCTGACATCTCCGACCAGTCCGGAGCCATGGACGCCCTTGTAGGCGACATCATGCAGGGGCTAATGAGCCACGAGGCAGCCTTCAGGAACTGCAACAGTTGGGAGAACCTGCTCAACGGCGAGCCGCTTGTCAAGAACGGCAAGACTGAGAAATGGGGCGATCACTACGTCTCAACCATTGGCAAGTTTCGCCGCCACTTGCGGCGGATCATTCGCACCCGCAGTACTGGCCTATTTACAAACGCGCGTGCTCGCAATGAACTCTACCTCTCAGAGCAGATCCGAGAGATCGAGGGTGGCCAGACATACGTGGTGGACATCGCCCGCCTGAATGACGAGGAGCAGAAACTGGTTTTCGGCGATGTGCTACGGACCGTCTACGAACTCAAAGCCGAGGACCCAGAGAACCGCACCAGCAAGAAACCGATCCCTGAGCGGATCATCTTCTTCGTGGACGAGCTGAACAAGTACGCGCCGGCTGGAGTGCGGGGCTCACCAATCCTGGAGCAGGTGCTCGACATTGCGGAACGCGGACGTTCCCTCGGCGTCGTCCTCTTCTCTGCCGAGCAGTTTATGTCCGCGGTTCACTCACGAGTTACCGGCAACTGCGCGACGAAGATCCTGGGACGTGCGGGTTCCAGCGAGATCGCCACGCCCGACTACCGTTTCCTCGATGACGACCTCAAGATGAACCTAACGCGCCTGGGCAAGGGTGAGCTCATTGCGACCCACGCGGTGTATCGCCAGCCCGTGAAGATTGTCTTCCCGCGTCCAGCCTACCGTCAGCGCCAACCAGGCACCTGAGCGATGGCCAGCCCTGAGAGCCTCTTTCACGCTACAGCGAGGAGGCTGGGCGAGGAGACTGTCGCCATCGCGGAAGCAGCCGCCAATGAAGCTGGCTTTCGCATCCCGTTCCAGGCGGCGATCGCTGCGGCAGCTCAGGCTGTCAATCTGCCTATTCAGCCTCGTGATGAGTTCCGACTCATTGAAGGCCGCGCCGATACCGTTTACAACCGGCTGGTCATCGAATACGAGCGGCCCGGCGTCCTAAGGGCGTCCAATCGGAACAGCGGTAACGGCCACGCTATCCAACAGGTCAAGGACTACATCTCTGGCCTGCATCGCCGCGAGCGTCACACAATGGAGCGCTACGCCGGCGTCGTGTGCGACGGCCGCTTCTTCATCTTCCTTCGCTTTCAGGAGGATCAGTGGCACGTGGAGGCCCCCGTGCCCGTCGATGTTTACTCCTGCGAGCGGTTCCTTCACTACCTCTCTGCTCTTCAGACCGAGCTAGCCACCACGCCTGAAAACCTCCTGCGTGACTTCGGCGAGAACACGCCTTTCTCGCGCAGGTGCGTGGGGGCCTTTTACCAGATCCTCACCACGTGGGAGAACCCAAAGGTCAACGCCCTCTTTCGCCAATGGGCGCGGCAGTTCAGCGAGATCTGCGGCTACGAGGCGGATTCCCCGAAACTCAACGTCGAAGCGCTCGCACGTTTGTATTCGGTCCGCGCAGGCACCCGCGATAGGCTTCAGCCCTTCAAGCTCTTCTTCGCAATCCACAGTTACTACGCCACCTTCATCAAGCTCCTTGCAGTCCAGATTGTCCACTTCTACGCCCGTAGCAAGGTTGCCCGCATCGCGGACCACGAGCCGGTGACGCTCCAGCAGGCGGTGAGCCTGAGCTCGGACGGCCTCAAGAGTTACCTTCGCACCATGGAAGAGGGCGGTATCTTCCGCCATCTTGGCATCCGGAACTTCCTCGAGGGCGACTTCTTTTCTTGGTACCTGGACGACTGGACCCCGGAGATCGACGAGGCGCTGCGGGGCGTTATTCGCCAGCTCGCGGAGTACTCGTTCGTGACCCTCGACACGGACCCTGATGGCACGCGCGATCTGCTGAAAAGACTCTACCAGAACCTCATGCCGCAGGAGCTGCGACACGATCTCGGTGAGTACTACACGCCCGACTGGCTTGCCACCCAGCTCCTCAATCAGCTCCACGGAGGCACGCCAGACCGCGCCCCCCGTTCGCCCGATGACCGGTTACTCGACCCCGCCTGCGGTTCCGGAACCTTCCTCGTGCTCCACATTCGAGACATCCGCCTGTGCGCCCGGGACGAGCTCCTGCCAGCCAAGGAAATCACCCGCCACGCATTACTTGAGAAGATTCTCGCGAACGTCGTCGGCTACGACCTAAACCCGCTCGCAGTCATCAGCGCACGCACGAACTACTTGCTAGCTCTTGGTGACCTGCTCGACGAGATCATTGGAGAGATCGACATCCCCGTCTACCTTGCCGACTCGGTACTCACACCCAGCGAGGGCCAGGATCTGTTCAAGGCTGGCAAGATTCGCTTCATGACCTCCGTAGGCGAGTTTGCGCTGCCCCGATCCCTCGTCAAGGCCGACTACATCGATGAGGTGGCTAACCTTCTCGAGGAATACGTCAAGAATGACTCCGCGCCGTCCGCTTTCACCGCTGCTCTCTGCCAGCAATTGCCGCTTGATCCGAAGAGGGACCGCCACGACATCGCAACCACCGAGGAGCTCTTTCTCCAGCTTCGCGAGCTAGAGCGCCAGAAGGTCAATGGCATCTGGGCACGGATCATCAAGAACGCCTTCGCCCCGCTCTTCCAGCCGCCATTTGATTACGTCGCTGGCAACCCGCCTTGGATTCACTGGTCTAACCTTCCCGACGAGTACCGCCAACGCACCTCCTCGGTTTGGACGAACTACCGCCTTTTCGAACATAGAGGACTCCGGGCACGTTCCGGCGCAGCAATGGATGATTTCTCAGTGCTTCTGCTCTACGTTGCCGCCGACAAGTATTTGAAGCCCAGGGGAAAGCTCGGCTTTGTGATAACGCAGACAATTTTCAAGACGGAAGGAGGCGGAGCAGGGTTTCGGCGGCTGCAGCTGGGGGATGGCGACCACCTGAAGGTGATCCAGGTGGACGATTTCAGCCGCGTTCAATGCTTTGAGGGTGCCACAAACCGCACAGCGGTGCTGATCCTGCAGCGGGGCGCATCGACCAAGTACCCAGTTCCCTACAACTGTTGGCGGAAGCGTGGGCGGGGCAACGTTCCAACAGGGGCGGACCACGAGGAGGCAATGGGCCGTTTGAGGTACTCGGAGTGGGTTGCACGACCTCTCGATCCCAACGAAAGAACTTCACCTTGGATTACCGGCAGGAGAAGAGCACTCACTCGGATCGAAACCATCGTAGGCCCGTCAGCATACAAGGGGCGCAAGGGGTCATGCACCTACCTCAATGGTGTGTACTGGGTTGAGGAACTTGTCCAGCGGAAAGACGGCCTTGTTCTGATCAACAACCTCCACGACTGTGGCAAGATTATGGTCGACAATTTCAGCGCAGCCATCGAGCCGGACTTCCTCTTTCCCCTCTTGCGCGGCGCGGATGTGAGCCGCTGGCAGGCGCAGCCTGTTTACAAGGTCATCATTCCACACGATCCTGGCGACCCGGCAAAGGGCCTTGCGGAAAATCAGATGCAGGCGATAGCCCCGAAGACCTACGCATATCTAAAGAGATTTGAGGCGATACTCCGCGACCGTAGCGGGTTCAAGCTTTACTTCGACCCCAGCACAGCACCGTTCTACTCCGTGTACAACGTGGGGCCATACACTTTTGCCCCGAACAAGGTGTGCTGGAGAGAGGTGGCAAACGAACTCATTGCTGCCGTGAGCCTGGCGGGTGAGGCAGCTGTTCCGGTTCCGGACCATACCCTTGTTTCGGTTCAATGCGACTCGGCCGAAGAGGCGCACTTTCTCTGTGCGTTGTTGAACTCTGTGCCATCTGAGTTCATCGTGCGGGGCTACGTTGCGCTCCATCCCAGCCCACACATCCTCAAGTACATCAAGATCGGCAAATTCGACGCCGAAGACAGAAACCAGCGCGCCCTGGCCGCGAACAGCAAGGCGTTGCATGCCGCGACTGCCGCCGGCGACACTTCGAAGGTGGAGGCACTAGAAGCGGAGAACCTCGAACTCGCAGCCGCCTATTGGGCCCTGGAGGCAGGTGAAATCGCCGACATCAAGGCCTCCCTGGAAGAACTGGCCTAACAGGCCATGGACATTCTGCTCGTCGAGCCCGCCTATCGTTCGAAGTTCCCACCGTTGGGGTTGATGCGCCTTTCCACGTACCACAAGACTAGGGGCGACCAGGTCACCTTCGTCCGCGGGAAGGACCCGTCCGCTCGCGCCCGGCACTGGGACCGGGTCTATGTCGCCTCGCTGTTCACGTGGGAACTGCCCCAGACCGCGAACACGGTTGATTTCTACCTCCCCTGCGTGGCAAATCCGGCTGACGTCTTCGTGGGCGGCGTGGGCGTCACGCTCCTGCCAGCCTACGTCAGGGAACGATCGGCCTGCACCGTGATCGAAGGCCCGCTTGACACCCCGGGCCCGCTTGGGCCAGGCGCCTCGGCCATAGCGGACTTGGTTCCCGACTACTCAATACTAGGTGCTGTCGACCACGACTATTGTCCCAAGGACGCGTGTTTCGTCCGGATCACCAAAGGCTGTATCCGCTCATGCAAGTTCTGCGCGGTACCCCTGCTCGAGAGAGAATTCGGCGCGATGAACCCGCTCCGGACACAGGTCACCGAGGCATGGACGCAGCACGGCGAGAAACAGCACCTTGTTGTAATGGACAACAACATCCTGGGTATCCGGGGCCTTGATGACATCTTCAGGGCGATCCGCGACCTTGGCTTTGGGGCCGGCGCCAAGCGACACCGCCGGGCTCGGATCGTGGACTTCAACCAAGGCCTAGATGCTCGCCTCATCAGTGCGAGGCCGTCGTTGGCAAAGCTGCTTGCCACGATTTGCGTCTCGCCCATCCGGTTGGCGTTTGACTTCGTCGGCATTCGCGCCGCTTATGAGCACGCGATTCGCCTGCTGGCAGCCGAGGGTTTCAACGAGTTCACCAACTACATGCTCTTCAATTTCAAAGACACCCCTCGCGACCTCTACGACCGGCTGTGGGTCAACGTCCACCTCAACAAGGAGCTAGGCATACGCGTTACTGGCTTCCCGATGAGGTTCATTCCGATGCACGACGTGAGCCGCCATCACGTCGCTCCAGAGTGGCAGTGGCGTTATCTTCGTGGTGTCCAGTGCATCCTCCTAGCCACCCGTGGCCTTGTCAGTCCAAATCCCGATTTCGTCCGCAGAGCATTTGGCGAGACCTTCGAAGAATTCCTTGAAATCCTCTCGATGCCAGACCGGTATATCGTCTACCGGGAGCACTACGCGAAGGACGGGGCACGCGACTGGAAGCGCCGGTACCGCCGCCTCAGCCCGCAGCGAAAGGCCGAGCTGCTGAATCTTCTCCACGATCTAAATGCCTTCCCACGGGAGAGGCCGAGGCGATTCGCTCGCCTAAAGCGGCCCTTCGCTGGGATCATCGAGCACTACTACCCAGGCGGCCAGGTCGCCCCGAGAACGCCCAAAGCCGACACGCTTGCGCAGCAAGGCGTCTCAGTCGGCCACGCCAACGGGCCCGCCTGAAGAAACGGGCATTTGCCCGCGCGCTCAAGGCCGACTGGGCGCAGAGTCCTGCATCGGTCCATCGGGCAAAGAATCGTTCACGGTCTCAGGCAGTGCAGCATGGTGTTGCACGCACGTAGGACCGGGGAGACAGCCCCCGGTCCCACATGGTACCTCCTAATGACACAGCACTAGGCGCAGTTGCTAGGTCGCTGGCAAGTCGCAAGGACTTTCCGCTTCGGAAGCGGCTCTACGATCACCTTCTTCTTCTCTTCCTTTGGGTCGCTCCGAACCGGTGCCTTCGGCTTCTTGCGTTGCTCCATCTCCCCTCACCTCCTTTCCGACGCGAATATCCTCGAGCGATTGCCGTTCAGTGATCCCCTGCCTGCTCGAGGAGAAGGTCCCTAGTCATTCGACGGTAGAAATCGCACATCTCCGCGACCTTGCTGCTCGAAGTCGATCTCGCGCGCTCCTCCGTTATCATGCAACCACCAACGCATTGGCCCTCTATAGGACACCCTTTACATGCCTCAAGGCGGCCAGGCAGCCTTGCCGCTACCAGGCGCTGGTAGCGACCTTCATTGCGCACAAACTCCAGACCCTCCTGAATACTCCCCAATGGCTCCATACTGTAGCCACAGAAGTAGATTTCGCCATTCCAATCTACACACATGCTGTTCCCTCGCGCCCCACCACAGAAAGCGACGTCCGAGTCAAGCGGGCTGTTGTTTAGATTCTCGGCAGGTCGAGACCAGAACCCAATGACCTCAATGCCAAACTGGTTCCGCGCCCGGCGACGAAGCCCCAAGAATCGCGACGCAAGTTCCCCGGTACCTATGCTAACAGCGTTGACTACGTCGACGTCCACCCGAATCTCCTTCATACCCCGTCCCGCAGCCCATTCCATGAGAGGATCGCCGATACGGTCAAAGTTCTCTTCGGTCACCGTGACCGCGATACCTCTGATGGGTATGCCTTCACCTGCCAGTACATCAAGGCCTGCAACAACCCGGTCAAACGTCCCCAGCCCGTTCCTATCTTTCCGCACCAAGTCATTGGCGTCTCGGAGCCCATCCAGACTGGACGAGACCTCGACTTGGAATCTCGCCAGGACCCGAGCCCGCTCCGGCGTCATCAGCGATGCGTTCGTGTTCAGCGAGAAGTGAAAATCAAAATCGCCACGCTTGTTGCAGTATTCAAGCACCCTTTCCACCAGCGGGAATGCGAGAAGCGGCTCGCCGCCACCGAAGTTCACCTCAGCTCGTTCCTTCCCGTGAAGCGCTAGGAGAGAAAGGTATAGTTCAATTGCTTTCCTAGCCATCTCAAACGACATTTGACGGGCGTGCCTACGATGCGAGTGCCGGTTGCTGAAGTGTATGCAGTAGGTACAACGGAAGTTGCACCTCTCCGAGACGATTAGACCAAGGTAAGAGATGCGGCATCCCCCAGGGATCTGTCGCTCTCTGGGCGTCGTCGCCGCCTCAAGACACGCACGGTCATCGAACCGCTCGGGCACAAGGCAATACCCGTCGACTAGCTGCCTCAAAGCGTCATCGTCGTTCTTCAGCCCGAACGCTCCGCAGACCTCGCTGATCACCGACGGGCAATCGAACCTGGCGAGCAGGTCGAGGGTCCCTAGGGAGACTACCCTTGGGAACCCGAATAGGGAATGCCATATCACGGCGCGATCTCCCCCCACGACCTCCTGAAGGTATGAGGAGCGGACGTACCGACCAAGCAAGCGCGCCATCTCGTAGCTCTTGGACACCCAGAGAAACAAGGGCCTATCGGATAG
>Ga0209777_10006102_pt1 | contig 13658 bp, 13 predicted proteins | sample FrelakmetHBP12HB_FD_187147 | JGI IMG/M metagenome (GOLD analysis project Ga0209777, IMG submission 187147) | Freshwater lake sediment microbial communities from the University of Notre Dame, USA, for methane emissions studies -HBP12 HB (SPAdes)... | ecosystem: Environmental > Aquatic >...
AAATATGCCGACACGTACTTCATCCCCTCTTTTTTTTGCTTCCTCCCAGTCGCCGAAGAGAATGCGCTTCTTTCCCGGAGAATACATCTGGAACCCATAGATATTTGCATAGGGCCCATCATAGGGCACACTGAACCCATCCACCGGGAAACAGAACTTTTTATGGTGCGCATTGAATAAAACCAGGCGATCAAACAGGTATTCATTAATACCGATCGCCCCGCCGTCAGCACGGCGAATGTGTGCTATGGACTGTTTCCGTTCCAGCAGGGCAACGGCAAAACCATGTTCCGCCAGTATCTTTGCCGCCATCAAGCCTGCCGGGCCGGCTCCTATCACCACCACATCGTAGCGCTTTGGCATAACCCTGTACCTCCTGATAGTTCGATACGAAACTATGTATCCGTTTTTTGCGGCGCCCTGACCGGGCATACTTTTACGCAGATGCCGCATTCAGTGCAGATCTTGTTGTCCACAATAACCACATCACTGATCATGCTGATGGCAATAACCGGGCATAGATCTATGCACCCGCCGCAGCCCGTGCATTTGGCAGTGTCAATAGTAACCATACATCTCCTCCTGTGGATGGTATTCTTCTAACAGGTTGTTGAAAAAGTAGTTTTCTCGCAGGCTGGTCAAAAACATCCGGATGCAAGGCGCGCGAAATCAAGAGGAATGAGGTCCCGATAGCTATCGGGAATGAGCGCAATCCCGACGCATGTCGGGACAGATGGGTGTTTTTCAACAGCCTGCTAAGCCCTGTTATTCAGGGCGCTGATTTATTGTTGTCTGCTTCCTGCTCCGGGACTACCGCCTCCTGCGTTCCCTCAATACGGTGGAAGGCAAACAAAGCGCGCTTTATTTTATTGCGCAGGGCCTCGGCCTGCTGGTAATTTTTGAATATATTGCCAAAGCTGAAGCGCTTCCGGTCATCGCTGTTGTCGCTCCAGGCCGATGACTGTACCTCACCTCTTTCATCAATATACCAGTAGGCAGCCTGTATTGCCGGTATCCACCGCGCCCTCATGTCCACGAATCCGCCCTCATCCAGCACATCCGCAATATAAATGGTGTTTACTACCTCCCAGGTGCATGGGCCGTCCATCCTTTGCAGCTTGATATAATTACCGGACGGCGATATCTCAAGCACCTCTGCCTCAATCGGCGGGACTTGTGTTGACAGGGTCATGGTGTACAGTACGCGCTTCCCTACCAGCATCTTTTTCAACTCTTCTTTGGTGACCATGCATTTCCTCCTTCTTGTGAGGTTAACAGGCAAAGAGGCAAAAAGGAGAAGAGGTGAGGTAACGTTATAGCCTTTTAACCTCTTGACCTTTTAACCTCTTAACCATTCATTGTTAAAATGCCGCTGACGGCGGATAGCTGAGCGCAATAAGCACCTGGGGCGGGATGCCCGCGGCAAGCCCGAGGCGGACCGCCTGATCCTTGATGGTTATATATTCAAGCCACCGGCTGTTCCGGTGCAGCTTCAGCGTGCTGTCCGTTTCTTTATAGGGAGTTTTCTTTCTTTTTTCCACGATCGCAAGATAGCCGTCAAAAAATGCGTGATAGGCTTTGATGAAAAGATCCAGATCGTCGTTATTCAGGTTGAGCAGCTTGCAGCCGACTTTCGTCGCCAGCGGCGCTTCCCAGTGCTCCATGTTGTAGTGTACATCAAGACCCTCGCGCATCTTCTGCCGGTCGCGTTTAAATGTGTCGGCAACGTTGTCCATCAGCTTTCTCATGGCCGCGAGGTCTTCTTCAACCCGGACCGCGGGAAACAGGTCAAGGTTCATGTGATAGGGGCCGGGCCCTTCCAGCGACCATTCAGTATTGAAGTGCCCCATAGGGCAGTACGGGTTCTCGGGAAAGATTTCCATCTGGTAGACCATGTAGTCAACCGGCTTATCCCCGAGCGGCGGTTTAATGCCTTTGAGTGTTATGTGGGTGATTGCCCCTTTTTCAATGGCGCCGCCCCGCACGGTTATGATCTCAGCTTCCCCGCTCTTGAACGGAACTTTCTCCCTGGTGCATTTCCCGACGCCTGCAACCTCCATCAGCCCGTTAGCCGCGGTTTCTTTCATCTCCTCCACAAAATCTACGATTCTCATTTCATCTCTCCTTCGGAGCAGGGTTCGAGGATTCGAGGTTTCACCCGCTGCGCCAGAGCGACAGCGCGGCGAGAGGGTTCGAGTGAAAATTCATCTGGCAAAACTATTTTTACCACTTGACCCCTTGAACCCTGGGACCCTGGAACCCTTTTTTTTACAGTTTCAGCACCCTCTGCGCATTGCCTCCCAGCACAGCGGCAATTTCTTCTTCTGTGAACCGTATCCCCTCAGGAGCATTCCGGGGCAAATCTTTAATCGTCTGCACCCAGTCGGGGTTAGACATGAAGGAGCGAAATGACGGGCTGTCCGAGCCGAACAGTATCCGCTCGCAGCCGGCAAAATCCATCACATCGCGCAGCGCCCTGCAAAAATACGGGTAGTTCTTTATTGCCAGCAGCTGCCATGCTGAAATATCAACCAGGATGTTCAGCTTGGTGGTCATCACCGAGATCATCTGCTGATAGCCGAAGATGCCGCCGCAGTGGGCAGCGATAACGGGGAGATCAGGGAAATCAGCCCCAAGGTCATCCAGATGAATGACTTGAGAATACTTGCTGCGCAGCGGCACCATCATGGAGCCTGAGTGGATGAGAACCGGGATCTTCCATGCGCAGGCCTTTTCCAGAAGGGGGTAGACTTCTTTCTGGTTCGGGTAAAAACCGGCAGTGGGATGGAGCTTCAGCCCCTGCATTCCCCAGTCCTGCACGCATTGGGTAAACAGCTCAACTGCATTGCCGCGCCGGGGATCAATGCCGGCAAAGGCAATGAGGCGCTGCGGGTGCTGCCGCGCCAGCTCCGCATGCAGTTTGTTTACCTCCTGCATGGGCACAGCCTGCCCGGGGAAAGCAAACTCAAGATCAACCGGCAGGAGAATGCTCCGGTCGATGCCCGCCTCGCCCATTTCCTCCAGGAGGCTTTCTGCGCGGGGGTCATCGCTGGCATCTATCAGTCCGTCACCCACTTCTTCAATTGACTGCTGTATGCCGCTCTTGGCAAACTCGTACGTTATAAACCGCGCGATGCCGTAAAAGAATTCCTTCGGCATCCAGCCCTTGCCGAAAACGTGGGTGTGGATATCAATGATCATATAAGATTTTCCTATAATTAATAATCTGGAACTCAGGAAATCAGGAAATCAGGAAATCGGTTTTTTCTGTTTTTACCCTCATGAGTTCCAGATGAAACCCTGTTTGTGTTTTTTTTAGTTATTGTTTCAAATTTGGTTCTTGCTTGTCCGTGCTAAGATTTTTCATGTAACTGTATCGCCAGTCCCACGGTTGCCTTCCAGACTTTTGGTGTCTGGGTGTCGGCCCCGAATCCTTTTATCCAGTTTACTTTCCATTTTTCATCGCCGGTCAGCAGTGCCATATCCTTGCACAGCTGGTCAACACAGATGCCCATGCCCTCAAGCGACGGGACTTTCAGCTCCGGTGCCCGGCACTGCCCCTCGCACAGGCAGGATTCCGGGTAGCAGGCAAAACACGGCCCGCCGGCAAACTTCTGTATCACGGCTTTCCTGCCAAGGCACGCATTTACTTCGTCCACCAGCCGGTTGATCATGCGGAACTGGGCCCCCGGGTCATTGCCGACATTGACTGCGGCCCTGGTCTGGAGCACGACAAATACATCTGCCCGGTCAATAAGCGTCTGGACTTTTTCCGCCTTGAGGCTGAACGGCGGACAGCAGGAAAAAGTTCCCACTCCGCCGCAGCGGCTGAAGCTGCCTTCTCCCGACCCGTAATAGGTCCAGTACGGAAGGTTGCACATGTCCTGGATGCGGCTGTCCACAACGACCAGCTCCGGCGGGATGATGCCGATGCGGGCCGCGCGCTTTGCGAATGGGATCGGGTATTTCCTGATATGTTCTATGGAAAGTACTTGTTTTAGCTCCGGTAATTCATCCAGCAGCAACAGGCTTTTTTGATAAAGTATTTTCTTATCTTCTGGTGTAAATCTTTTACTGACGGGATGGTCTTTTACAATGGACTGAGCGATATCTTCGATCGAGTAGTTACAAGAGAGCTTTCTTTTTCCCATGGACACTCCTGATTTTAACAGGGGTATTATTAACACTAACCACAGAACACTGAGTAATGCCTCTTTTCTGCTGACTGCGCTGACCATAGTTGAATCGTCATTGCGAGGAATGAACCGAAGGTGAATGACGCGGCAATCTCTAAAGATTGCTTCATCCCGTTAGCACAGGATTCGCAATGACCTCCTGGATGCATGAAAGCATACATATCGCAATGCAATCCCATCAACCTCCCCGCCCCTCCTTGGGAAGAAGTGGAACCGTTCTCCCCCTGCCAAGGGGGAGTCAGAGGGGGTAAGGTGACAAAGCACCAATATCTGTGGCTAGAACTTGACTACTTTTCCGGCACGGGTAAGTGTCTGAACAATTTCAACCGCATTTGAGATAGTGCCGACCTTTACCTTGTCTCTGATTTTAAAGTAATCAAGGCAGGTGCCGCATATCAGCATCTCATATCCCCTATCATGCATCTTGCCCAGGGCCTCAAGCACGTAGGAACCGCGCGTTGTGAGCTTGACGCCATTGCTGATAAAGATGATGGAATTTTTTTTGTGCGGAAGGGAGCTGATGGCATTCAGGAACCCGTTTACGAGAATTTTCCCCAGCTCGCGGTTGGTCCCGATGAAGTCTGAATCAAACAGGTATGCGACGGATTCCTCATCTCCTTTTGCTCTTGTTTCTGATGCCCGGTGCTTTTCCCCCGGCTCCGGTTTAGTCAGGTGCACCTCAAAGCCCTGTTTGCCGTGCTCTTTGATGGTGACCGCGCATCCCTCATGCTTTGCCATCCGCGCGATATTTTCCTTTGCTGCCTCGCTGTCAACCTGCACTATCACATCACCCTGCTCGATGTCTGACAGGGCCTTTTTTGATAAGATTACCGGTTCCGGGCAGGCAAGTCCCCGGGCATCCACCTTGATTGTTTTCATACCATCCCTTTATGGTTTCTCGCTTGCGGTTAGCCGTGAGCCACTCGGCCTTGAGCTCGTGGCCGAAAGGCCTGACGAACGGTCGAACCGTGGCACTGTTCACAATTCACTATTCACTATTCACTGTTCACTATTCACACAAGCCACTGGTCACGTTTTATTCTTCAACACTGCTTTTGTCAAGGATGTTTACGGTAAAGTATTTTATTTCACTTATATTTAGTGGCTCCTAATAATTGCCATCTGCAACAGGTTTGCCCTTGTTTCTTAAATAGTTTTGTGCTTGATACTATGGTATGTTACCATATAGCAATCCGGAGACAAAGGGTATGAAAACCAATGTCAAAAACCTTCATGTCACCATCTCGTTTGCCTTTCTATTTGTTGTAGCGCTCTCTATACCTGCCGCTGCCCAGCAGCCTTCATCATCAGCAGGCAATAAAATTCTCCTCATTCACAGCTACCATGCGGAATACCCGTGGGTAGCTGCCATAACAGCCGGGGTACGGAAAGCGCTCGCCGGGAAGAATATAACCCTCGATATCTTTTACATGGATACCAAGCGCAATCCCTCGGATGCGTGGAAAATAAAAGCAGGTGAACAAGCACAAAAAGTGATTGCTGAATGGAAGCCCGACGCGGTCATTGCGGCTGACGATGATGCGCAAATATTTGTGACACAGCGCTACGCAAACAAAACGCCCTGGTTTGTCTTTTGCGGAGTAAATGGCGACCCGGCGGACTACAACCTCCCTGCCTCAAACGTTACCGGCATCATTGAGCTGCCGTTCTTTACAGAATCCCTCAGCTATCTGAAACAGGTTTTGCGTTACAGCAGCAGAGGCATTAAAAACGCGGTGGTCATCAGCGACACCGGCGCCACATCTATCGGCGCTGTGTCACATATGCGCAGCGAAACACAAGATACTGGTTTCAAAATGCTGGGATATTATCTGATAAGCGACTTCCCGCAGTGGCAGAAAAGAATTAATCAGTATAATGCGGAAGACACAGCCATATGCATCTACACCTATCATACCATCAAAAGCCCCGGCACTGCAGTGAGCATGGGCCCGCAGCAGGTGCTGCAATGGACTGCCGATAATTGCATAGTGCCGACAGTCGGGTTCTTTGATTTTGCCATAGAGGGCGGTCTGCTCTGCGGCGTGGTGGAGTCAGGAGAGGATCACGGCTTTGAAGCCGCCCGCATGGCGCTTGAACTGCTGCACGGCAAAGATATAAAATCATTGCCGGTAAAAAGGTCGGAAAAATGGCTTAAAATGATTAACCTCAAGACCGCGGAAAATCTGGGGATCAGCGTCCCGGAAGATGTAATCAAATCAGCAGACCGGGTATTCAGATAAAAACAATAAAAAGCAGAAAGAAAATTACTTTCATCTTCATCCTTGCGCTGCTGCTTTGGTGCTTGCCGGTGCTGCCTGCATCGCATGCAGCGGGAAATACCGTTCACTATAAAATCGGCGTGCTGGCAAACCGCGGCAAGGAGCAGTGCCTCAAGCAGTGGCAGCATACCGCCCTTGACCTGCAGGATAAAATCCCCGGGACCTCGTTCACCATAGTGCCCCTCAACTATGGAGAAACAGAAGCCGTGGTTAAGAACCGGACGATTGATTTCATCATCACCAATGCCGGCATCTATGTTGACCTGGAGGTGCGCTACGGCGCGCAGAGAATAGCGACTATGAAAGATATCTATTTTGACCGGGTCGTTACAGAATCCGGCGGCGTTATTTTTACCCGGGCGGACCGGAAAGATATCAGCCGGCTTGAGGATTTAAAACATAAAACGTTTATTGCTGTTGACAAAGACTCATTCGGCGGCTGGCTTGCCGCCTGGAGAGAGTTGCAGGACCACGACATACACCCGGCCCATGACCTCAGGGAACTGAAGTTCGGCGGCACCCTGGACAACGTGGTGCACGCCGTGCAAAAAGGTGAGTTTGACGCCGGGACGGTGCGCACTGACATCCTCGAGCAGATGGCTGCCGAGGGCAAAATCAGGCTGCGGGATTTCAAGGTTCTGCATACCCTGCGGGACAACTACCCTGAATTCCCTTTTCTGCTTAGCACCCGGCTCTATCCTGAATGGCCGTTTGCCCAGCTGCAGCACACCCCGCTGGAGATAACCGAGCAGGTCTGCATGGCCCTTCTTTCCATCCAGCGTGATGATATCGCCGCTGTTGCCGGGCATTACGCGGGCTGGACGACGCCGCTCAACTACCAGAGCGTGCATGAATGCCTGAAAGAGCTGCGCTATAAACCGTATGAGAATTTCGGCAGGATAACCTTCAGGGATGTTCTGAAAAAATACTGGCTGATAATTCTCGCCATAGCGATACTCATAGGTATCATGGCTGTAATCATAAATTACATTGTGGCCCTGAACCGGAAATTAAAACAATCACAACTCGTTATACAAAGAGAACAAGAGGAACTGCGGCTGAGCGAACATAAAATCCGCAGCATTATTGAGGAATCGGTAGAGGGAATCATGCTGAGTGATGAACAGGGCAGCATCATTGAATGGAACCGCAGTCTTGAACAGATATCGGGAATGCGGCACTCTGAAGTAATCGGCAAACCGATCTGGGACATTCAGTATCAAATGGTGCTCCCGGAGAAGCGGACGCAGGCAGCTTATGAACAGCTCAAGGGGAAGTTTCAGGTATTATTGAATATCGGAAAGTCCCCCATGGAGGGGCAGCCTGTTGACAGTGAAATGATGCGCCCCGACGGCACCCGCGCAATTACGCAGTCGCTGGTTGTTCCCATCAGGACAGCACAGGGCTTTATGGTTGCCGGCTTTGCCTTTGACATCACGGAGCGCAAGCAGGTTGAACAGAAGCTGCTGGAAACAAAAAATTATCTGGACAATATCATCAACAGCTCACTCGACGCTATTGTGGCAAGTGATATGGCAGCACGTATTACTCAATGTAATCAGGCTTTTCTGGATTTGACCGGCCATACAGAGGATGAGGTCATTGGCAAGTCCATGTATGAACTTACACAACCAATTGGTGGGGAAACCTATGAATCATCCACAGGTGAAATTATCCAAGTAAATGAGGGCTATTATAATGAGTCAATTAAACAGATCAGCCAACTGCTGGAAACGGGTAAGGTAGCTAACTGGGAAGCTTTTTATCTGCGCAAGGATAATAAAGTGGTTCCTGTGGAGCAAAGTATATTTTTTCTAACTGATAAGGGAGGAAACAGAATTGGCTCTGCCAGCATCATTAGAGACATTACCGAGCGCAAAAAGACAGAAAAAGAATTAATGGAAACAAAAGATTATCTTGAAAACATCATCAAAAGCTCCTGGGACGCGATAGTTATCGGCGACAACACGGGGCGCCTTGCCAAGTGCAACAGATATTTTTTAACCCTCCTCGGCTATACAGAAGATGAGGTTATCGGCAGGAACATGTATGAATTTTCTCCGACAGCCGACGGATTGTATGAATCTTCAGACGGAGGGACAGTAACCATTGATGAAGCATTTTTTAAACAGGGCCGGGACTCGATTACGTCCCTGTTTGAGAACGGTAACATAGCAAACTGGCAGACCTATTTAATTTCGAAGAGTAAAAAGCTTATCCCGGTAGAAGAAAATATAGTGATCTTGTTTGATAATACGGGAAACAGGATTGGCTCGGTCGGCACGTTACGGGATATTACCGAGCGCCGGCGGATTGAAAATGAACGTGAGCGGCTGATCGCTGAACTCCAGGAAGCCCTTGCGCAGGTTAAAACCCTTGGCGGGATGCTGCCGATCTGCGCTTCCTGCAAGAAAATCCGCAACGACCAGGGCTACTGGGAGCAGGTGGAGGGATACATCAGCACCCGTTCCGAAGCAGAGTTCACCCACAGCATCTGCCCGGACTGCGTGAGGAAACTGTATCCGGAAATCTATGCGGAGATAGGTAAAGATAAGAAGTGATGCAAAGCAGCATACGCAGCAGCCATGCAAAAGGCAGGTTCAGCATTGAATCTGCCTTTTGTGTTGAAAAATCAATGGACAGTCATGGAGAAAATATTTTATATATTGCACAGAGGAATGCGTATGCGCTAAAGTATTCACGGACTGCAGCGTCATAACAGTTGTTACGATATGTGCTATTATTACTGATGAAAGGGTAAGCAACCATGGCTGAATTCAAAACAATAAACGATGTCATCAAGCTGGCGCTGGAAAAGGAAATGGAGGCCGTTCAGTTTTATCGCAGGGCTGTCTCTATCGTAGATAATCCCGGAACCAAAGTCATGCTTCAGGAACTGGCCCGGGAAGAAGAACAGCACGTGGCATACCTGTCTGATATACAGGCAGGTAAGGCCGTTGCATCCATCGGCTCAAAGCCGCTGCCGCCGGGCATGGACCTGAGTTCGTATCTGAAGAGCGAACCCTTGAGCGACAACAGCACTCCCCAGGATGTCATGATACTTGCCATCAAGCGGGAGGATAAGGCCATCGCCTTCTACGCCGACCAGCTGCCCGTGGTCAGCGGCACTGAGCTGCAGCAGCTGTTTGAACGGCTGCTGGCGTGGGAACGAGAACACAAGGAACGCCTGGAAGCGGAATACGACCAGGTGGTTTTGAAAGACAACTAATTTTCGGGTTTCGGGTTTCGGGTTTTGGGATTCGGGAATTATTTTTTTATTTCCCTAACCCACAGTCCCTAAAAATGATGGAAGAAACAACTAACGCCTGCTGCAATAAAAAACACCCCTGCCCTGACTGCAATTTCTGCCAGTTCTGCGCGGAGATTCGCTGCATTGCATGCCGGCGGGAGAAGTCTAAACCCAAGCTGAGTGCCGAGGAACAGATCAGACGTTTTGAAGATCTCAACCAGGACCGGCAGGCACCCGGCGAAGCCGTATATTATAAGAAATAAGGCTTCCCCTATGAAAATGAAAAAGCATTGTATCTGCATCGCCCTGACAGTCCTGCTCTGTTTGCTCGTGCCTGCTGCCGCATCCAGCGCCCGCATCATAGAACCGGGAGACGCCCTGCCCCGACTGTCTTTCGAGCAGCCTCTTGCAGCTGAAGATAAAATTTATCTCCGGCTGCCTGATGAAGGCGGGGACGCGGATAAACCTGCTGCCGTTGCCGTTACCGATCTGGACGCGGAGCTTCTCGTTATTGAATTCCTGAACCGCTACTGCCCGTCATGCCAGGCCCAGGTGCCGCTCATGAACGCTGCCTGCCGCGCCATAGAAGGGCTGCCCGATTTCAAGCAGCAGGCACGAATCATCGGTGTCGCTGCCGGCAACAACTTTGAAGAGGTGGCGGCATTCAAAAAAGAAAAAGAAATACCCTTTCCCCTATTTCAGGACCCTGACTTCACCGCCTACGATGCAATAGGCACCCCGGACGGAACACCGTTTACCATACTTGCGCGCAGGGTTAATGGCCGCTTTATTGTTTTATCAACGCACTTGGGCCGCATAGGGTCGGCTGAAGAGCTGGCAAGCGATATTCAGAACGCACTGACCTCAGAACCTGCGGCTATCCAGGCAATGGCGCGGGCTAAAGCCCAGCCGCGGGCAGACGGCAGAATGCTGAAGCTGAAACTCCCGGAGCAGGAACTGCGTACACTCATCATCAAGAGCATGCGCGCAGCGGTTGCAGCAGAAAAAACGCCGGCTCGCATCAGGCTTGCAAAAATTATGCTGCCCAAAAGCGGCGTCATCTACCGGGGAGAAATTAAGTTCGGAAGTTCGCGGGAAATCCTGTATGCAAAACTCATCAGCAGGAAGCCGACCTGTGACGTGTGCCACGGCATCCACTTCATCATCGTCTTCAACCACGAGGGCATTATAACCAACTTCACGCCTATCTATCTGACCAAATACGGCAACATCAAATGGAGCGCTGCTGACATAGCCTTCATGCGGGAGCGCATTATCGGCAGGTCGGTGCTGTCCCGGAAAACATTCAACCACACCGTGGACGCGGTATCCACCGCCACCATGAGCTCTGCCCTGATTTTTAACAGCCTCAATAAATTGCCGGCGGTTTTTACTGAGCTGAAAGAAGCTGATAAAAAATAGGGTCTCGGGGTTAGTTACTCGGGATTCGTAAAAAATACAAGTTAAGGGTGGAACGTGCAAGCTGACGACTTATAGCTGAGAGTCAGTTTCAACTCAGCACTCAGCACTCATCACTCGACACTCAGCACTAATGAAGGAGGCAAGGTATGGATAAAGTAATAGATCCCAAGTGCCCAGGCTCTGACCCGACCAAAAAAGCGGTTCCGCATTCATTCACCTGCCCCGAGTGCGGAGGTGAGATTGAAATCTGGACTGATGAGTCCAAGGGCAAGTGCTCATCCTGCCACAAAACATTCACCAGGGAGCAGGCTAAGTAGTATGATAGAGGTTGCCGACGAGCGGAAGCGTTATCTTATCATATGTCCGTTCGGCCTATTTGTTGCGTGATGTATTTGGTCCTCTCTTCAAAAAGCATCAACTGTTCAGGCTTAGGCTGTATACCATGATTGTGCTTTTCAACATTTGCTTTAAAGTTAAACACTAAAGCCTCAACAATTGATTTTCGGTTTTCAAGCTTGCCACCGGAATGATAGAAGTGATCGCGTGTTATGATATTGAACTTACTCCAAAGCGATTCTATAAACAGGTTGGCGCGGAAGTCATTATGATGCCATGTCGAAAGAATGAACCGAGCAGGCGTGACTGAAAGGAGGTCGAAGAGCTTCCGCTCATCCTCTTCTGTCCATCCACTATAGTAGTCCACATATCTTCCAATATAGGGTGGATCACAATAAATAATGTCATCCTCTTCAGCCTTTGCAATTGTGCTTTCAAAAGAATCAACAGTAAAAACCCAGTCGGGTTGAATAAGGCATGCTGCATCATGCACCTGATGCACAATCTTCGTAATATATGCACGCGCGAAACGTTCCGGTTTCTGACAAAAAGGAATATTCCACTCACCCTTTCGGTTAAAGCGCATCATACCATTGAAACCCGACCGAGAGAGAAAAAGGAAATCCAGCGGATCATGTGTAGCGTTAAATCTATCCCTGACAACGCGGAAATGAGCATAACCTTGCTCGGGTGCTTTTTCAAGTTGTTCTCCCTCTCTTTCAAGATACTCTCGCACTCTTCTGTCTGTAATCTCGCCGTCTTTTACACCTTGATAGAAACGGATAACATGCGGATTGACATCATTTAATAACGCTTTCCGAAAACCAGCATTGAACGCAACCACACCCGTTCCAAGGAAGGGCTCAATCCACCTCCCATTAACATCCGGCACAATTGATTGAATCCAAGGCACAAGTTTGGTTTTAATTCCTTGGCTCTTGATTGGTGGGACGACTACTCGCATTCTTCCCTATCTTTCTTTACTTTCCTCTTCGTGTTCATGGGTACGATCTTATTCTTATCGCCGCCCTTGAAGTCCAAAAAGTCTTCAATCGATCTAATGGGCGTTGACTTTCTTTTCTTTATCATTGTAGTGACACCGTAGTTCATCCAATATTCATCGAAATATTCCTCTCCCAGTTTGGCAAAAATGCCATTACCAGCAATAATATCTTCAATACAAGTAATCGAGCCTATGTTGGTGGTGTTGCCTGAACCCTGCTTGTCGCTCGCCAATCGCCACTTTTCGCACACAAAGAACTGGAAATCTCTGACAACCGAGGCAATTGACCGCAGCTTGTCAACAGAAGAAACGCGGTAGCGGTGCAAAGGTTCGCTGCCTTTTTCTCTCTCCAGCTCTTTTACGTGCATGACTTCAGTCTCATCCACGTGTATTGAATCCGTTCTGCTGTAGATGATGCCTAAACAGAAATGACCAGAGTAGTCCGCGAAAGGGAACTGAATGTTCTTTTTTGATCTACGATCCTTGAAATAGGCACCATGACTACCAAGGGTGAATCCGTTCACATGACCTGGGAAATCCGGGTCGCGGTATGTTGTTTTAAGATCAACCGCAAACTTTATAACCTGATTGCCCTTCTTGACGAAACTGATGTCAGGATACCAGTTCTGATGTTCTGCCAGTACAATGGAGTAGCCGTTAACTTGGGCAAACTGTAGGATACGCGGAAACAAATGGATTTCGAGTATTTTTGAAACGATCTTTGTGTCAGAACTGATCGTATAAATATTCTTATAGATGTCAATAAAACCCTTAACTGTCCATTGACCGTCTTCAGAAGAAATATATCCACCGAGTTCTTTGACAAATTCAGTCAGTGCTGCCGAAAAAGATTCCTTCTCTGCAAGTCGTTCCTTCATGTTCATCGTTTTGCCATTTTCCTTTTAATTCACCCACCATCTATTTTTATACTTACTCCATCATTGTCTTTCTATTATAAGCAAACATAGTATCAGTCAAGAATTTTAAATGGAAGATCAAATTCAAACAGCCTGTACATTCCATATTAATCCTCCAACACTTTCACTTGACGGCAATCAAGCATATATTATACTGAGCATATATATAGATTCAGGCTTCCCTAACGCAATTTCATTAATGAGATGCGTTTATGGCTCACCATGCTGACACTTCCGGTTATGACCGGCTCG
>Ga0209777_10006103_pt1 | contig 13656 bp, 10 predicted proteins | sample FrelakmetHBP12HB_FD_187147 | JGI IMG/M metagenome (GOLD analysis project Ga0209777, IMG submission 187147) | Freshwater lake sediment microbial communities from the University of Notre Dame, USA, for methane emissions studies -HBP12 HB (SPAdes)... | ecosystem: Environmental > Aquatic >...
ATCTGTTCGAAAATCATCTGGGTCCACCTTGGCCGTCTGGTCGCCTTCGGCGTCGGCGGATTTCTTCTCGGCGCGATCGGCGGCGCGTTTCCGTCGTTCGGCGGCGCGTACGGCTGGATCGCTCTCGTCCTCGGCATCGGTTTCGCGCTCGTCGGCCTGCATCTGCTCGGCCTGACCCCGTCGCTCGCGAGCATGGGCGTGCGTCTTCCTCCGCGCCTGTCCGTCTTTGCCGATAACGTGACCCGCCGCCAGGGAAAAGCCACTCCGCTGATCGTCGGCGCGCTGACCTTCATCCTCCCGTGCGGCTTCACGCAAACCGCACAAGCGCTCGCGCTCGCTTCCGGCTCCGCCATGCGCGGCAGCCTCATGTTGCTCGCCTTCAGTCTCGGTACCCTCCCGGTCCTGATCGGCGTGACCGTCTTCGGTTCATCGGCCAAACCCCGCCATCGCGTCCTGCGCCTCGCGACCGGCGCCATTCTGTTCCTGTTTGCCATAAGCGAGATCCAGGCCGGTCTGACGGTTGTGGGTTCTTCCTTCACGACCAACAGCGTCTCTGCCATCGCGCCGTCGTCGCAACTCGTACAGAGCGATGCGCAAAGCCAGACCGTCGTGATGCAGGTTTCGGACCGCGGATATTCGCCGGACCGGATCGTGCTCAAAAAAGACATCCCCGTCGTCTGGGACATCCGCGGGTCAGATAGTCTCGGCTGCGCGTCCGCGATCGTCGTTCCCAAACTGAACATCCGCCAAAATCTGGCCGCCGGTTCCAACATCATCCGTTTCACCCCCACAGAATCCGGCTCCATCCCGTTCAGCTGTTCCATGGGCATGGTCCGCGGTACGTTTATTGTCGAGTAATCACGAGCGTAATCCATTAAATAGTGAGCTTGCCGAACTATGAAACATCTTCGTCTCCACGTGCAGGGCATGCACTGCGCAACCTGCGCCATCACGAATGAGAAGTCGCTCAAAAAAGTGCCGGGCGTTTCCGAAGCGCGCGTGAATTTTGCGACCGAACGGGCCGCGGTCCTGTACGACGAAAACAAGACGACCGCGGACGCCCTGCTCAAAGCCATTCGCGACAACGGATACGAAGCGCGCATCGAATCCGCATCAAGCCCGGTTCACCCGGATCACATTCACGCTCCGCAATACCAAGGCGGGCATGACGAAGTGAGCCATCTCTCTCACGCCGGCTATGTCTCGCGCGAAGGTCTGGTGCTCGCCGCCGTCCTCGTCATCCCGCTCATCGTCACCATGTTTTACGCGCCGCCGCTCGGCGCGATCTTCGGCCTTCAAATCTGGGACGTCCTGATCGCGCTCATCACCTGGTTCATTGTGGTGGGACTCGGCCGCGGATTCCATCGCGGGACCTGGCGCAGTCTCACGCGCGGCCGTGCGGACATGGACACGCTCGTGACCATCGGCACCGGCGCCTCGCTGATCTGGAGCACCTACGCGTTGTTCGCGGGCAAGGAAATGTATTTTGAAACCGCCGGCATTATCATCTACTTTTTACTGCTCGGAAAATGGCTCGAAGCCCGCCAGCGCGCGCAAGCCGGCGAAGCCATCCAAAAACTGCTGGAGCTCGGTGCCAAGTTCGCGCACCGCAAAAAGCCGGACGGAACCTACGAAGACGTGGATCCGAACGTCCTCCGGATCGGCGACCGCTGTCTGGTGAAAAGCGGTGAAAAGATTCCGCTCGACGGCAAAGTCGTGGAAGGCTACTCGTCCGTGGACGAATCCATGCTCACCGGAGAGCCGATACCGGTCGAAAAACGCGCGGACGACCCGGTGTACGGCGCGACCCTGAATAAACTCGGTTCCTTCGTATTCGTCGTAACGGTCGAGCCCGGAAAATCCGTCCTGGACGCGATCGTCGCGGCTGTGGAGCACGCGCTTGACACCAAGTCGCCGGTTGAGAAACTGGTGGATCGCGTCTCAAGCGTGTTCGTGCCGAGTGTGATCGTCATCGCAATTTTCACCTTCATCGTCTGGCATTGGATCGTCGGTTCTCCGGTCGCCGAGGCGATCCGTTATGCGGTCGCGGTGCTGGTGATCGCCTGTCCGTGCGCCATGGGTCTGGCCACGCCCGCCGCGATCATGGTCGGTACCGGTGCGGGCGCCAAGCAGGGCATTCTGGTCAAAGACGGATCCGCGCTCGAAGCCGCGCGCAAAATCAACCTGGTCGTGTTCGATAAAACCGGCACGCTCACCGAAGGCAAACCCACGGTCACGGACCTGATTCCGGCCGAAGGCATGACCGAAGAGGAGCTCCTGTCCGTTGCCGCCGGTCTGGAAATCGCCTCCGAACATCCGCTCGCATCCGCCGTGATGGAAGCAATGCGGTCGCGCAAGTTGGAACCCGTAACGGTCACCGATTTCAAAACCATTCCCGGCAAAGGCGTGTTCGCACGGATCAACGGCATTTCGTACCGGTTGGGGAGCGAGGCGTTCATGGAATCCGCGAACGTCACCGTTTCACAAACCATGCTCGCAAAGATCGATGACCTGCGCGGCCAGGCAAAAACCGTAATCGTCGTAGGAAAAGCAGACCACGCGCTCGGCGTGATCGCGGTGCAGGACAAAATCAAAGCCGATGCGTATGACGCGGTGCAGGATCTGCTGTCTCAACATGTGGAAGTCGGACTGCTGACCGGCGATCACAAAGCCACGGCACAAGCTGTCGCGGATGAGCTCGGCATCGCGCGCGTGCTCGCCGAAGTCTCGCCGATCGACAAAGCGGACGAGATCCGGCGTTTGCACGAAGAGGGGAGGCGCGTGGCATTCGTCGGCGACGGACTGAACGATGCTCCGGCCCTGGCGCAGGCCGATCTCGGAATCGCCATCGGTACCGGCACGGACATCGCCATCGCCGCCGGCCAGATCGTGCTCATGAGCGGTTCGCCCGTCAAAGCCGCGGACGCGCTCCGTCTCGCCCGCATGACCTTTTCCGCCATCCGCCAGAATCTCGCCTGGGCGTTCGGCTACAACATCGTTCTGATCCCTCTCGCCGCCTTCGGCTTCATCAACCCGATCCTGGCCGGTCTGGCCATGGCCTTCTCCAGCGTGAGCGTGCTCGCCAACAGTTTGAGAATCGCAAGGAAGCTATAAACTATCGGGGTCAGGTCCCCATACCTTAGCGGACCTGACCCCTATGGTTGCGGGACCTGACCCTTGATCCGTCAGGAATAAACTGCTAGCCTCCTCTTATGGCAAAAAGCCTCATCTACCTCGACCACGCCGCCACAACGCCGGTTGACCCGCGCGTGTTTGAGGCGATGCGGCCGTTCTTCGCCGAATCCTACGGCAATCCGTCATCCTTTCATCAAATCGGTTTGCAGGCAAAAAACGCGGTCGCATCCGCCCGTGAAACCGTCGCTAAACTGCTGAACGCACACGCGGATGAAATCGTCTTCACCTCCGGCGGCACCGAGTCCGACAACCTCGCGATCTTCGGCGTCTGTCGTCCTCGCGAAAGCGGGGACCCAGAGATGGATTCCCGTTTTCACGGGAATGATAAGAAACTTCATGTTGTTGCTTCCGCCATCGAGCATCACGCCGTTCTCGAGCCGCTCAAGTATTTGGAAAAAACCGGACAGATCGAACTCACCGTCATTCCCGTTGACCGCGCCGGCCTGGTCGATCCGAAAGCTGTCCTGTCCGCGATACGTCCGGAAACCGTGCTCGTCTCGATCATGACCGCGAACAACGAGATCGGCACCATCGAGCCGATCGCCGAAATCGGCCGCGCCATTCTCACATATCGCAAATCCGGCGCAGCCGGACCCGGCTCCGCCGGGGAGAACAAAACAGAATATCCGTATTTCCATACCGATGCCTGCCAGGCCGCCGGCGTTCTCGATCTCAACGTGGAAAAAACACACGCCGATCTGCTGACCATGAACGGTTCCAAGATCTACGGTCCCAAAGGCGTCGGCGTCCTGTTCGTGCGCCGCAATCTCAAACTCGAACCCATGATCTTCGGCGGAGGCCAGGAACGGAACCTTCGTTCGGGTACGGAAAACGTCCCCGGCATCGTCGGACTCGCCAAAGCGTTCGAACTCGTGCAGGCGGAACGCGAAACCGAAAACGCGCGCCTCACCGTCCTCCGCGATCGTTTGATCGCCGGTCTTCTCAAACTTCCGAAATCCCATCTGAACGGCCACCCCGTCGACCGCCTGCCGAACAATGCCAACGTCACCTTCCTCGATATCGAAGGCGAAGCCGCGGTGCTCTACCTCGACGCCAAAGGCGTGATGGCCTCGACCGGTTCTGCCTGCGCCTCCACCTCGCTCGAACCCTCGCACGTGATCCTCGCCACCGGATTGTCCTACGAAGCCGCGCACGGCTCCATCCGCTTCACCCTCGGCCACGATACGACCGCCAAAGACATCGATTACGTGCTGGAAATCATGCCCGCCATCGTCGAACGCCTCAAAAAAATGAGCCCGGTGAATCTCGATGAGAAATATTTTAAGTGATAACCTGGCTGCAACCCCCTCAATCCCGTTTCGGCTGAGCTCACGGCCGAAGCCCCTTATCAGGGGGAGGTCTGACGGACAGATTCCTCCCCTGATAAGGGGAGGTTAGGAGGGGTTGCAGCCCTGATCCCTATGCCTGACGTCCAAAAACAAAACGGCCAACCCTGGTTCTACTCCGACACGGTCAAGGAGCACTTTTTGCATCCGAAAAACTTCGTCGAGGACGAAGCGTCGTTGTCCGACTCCTATCTCGGCATGGTCGGTTCGCCCGCCTGCGGCGACGTCATGCGCGTGTGGCTCAAGATCGAAAAAGACGCCGGCGGCGCCGAGCGCATCAAGGACATGAAATGGAAAACGTTCGGCTGCGCCTCGGCCATCGCGTCCACGTCCATGCTTTCCGTCATGGTGACGGAGAACAACGGTATGCCCGTCGAAACGGCGCTCGCCCTTCGTCCGCAGGACATCCTCGCGCGCCTCGGCGGCCTTCCGGACCGCAAAATCCACTGTTCCGTGCTCGGTGACAAAGCCCTCCGCGCCGCGATCAATGACTATTTCCGCACATCGGGTCAAACGGACCGCATCACCGTCGAATCCGGACGCATCATCGATAAAGTGCTCAAAATCACCGACAAAGACATCGAAAACGCCGTCCTCGAAGGCGCGGACACCGTCGAAAAAGTCCAGGAACGCACCAAAGTCGGCACCGCAGATCCGTCATGCCTCCCCGAAGTCGAACAACTTGTCAGATTTTATCGCGAAAAGTATTGTGAACGGTAAGTTCACTTTCCGTCTTTGCGAGGAGCTGTGGCGACGAAGCAACCTCCCCGGGGAGATTGCTTCGCTCCCAGAGGTCGCTCGCAAAGACAGCTAATGCTATGTCCAATAATCAAACCAAAATTTCCAAAATCGTCGTGGACCACAACCTGTGCATCGGATGCGGAACCTGTACAACCATCGCTCCGGGCGTGTTCAAGCTGGACGAAAATAATAAAAGCACGGTGATCGACCTGAACGGCGCGGATGCGGACACGGTTCTCCTCGCCGCCCAATCCTGCCCGGTGATGGCGATTTCCGTCTACGACGAAGACGGAAAACAGATTCTTCCCTAGATTTTTTTCAACGTGACGATATTTCGTTTCACGTGCTGATCCGGCCGCGCATACGTCAGCGTCACCGGTTTATCGGTCCATTCTTCCAGCGGATTCACGAGCGCAAAACCCAGTCCGGACAGGTCTTTTTTCAAATCAACGGCCACGCTGACGCCTTTTGCGACAAACACCGGCCACACGCACACGACTGGAGCGCCGGATTTCAATATCTTCGCGAGCGATCGCAGCGTGTTGCGCCACAGCTCCTCGATGTCCAGTTTTTGCTTTCCTAGGAAAGCCAGAGGCTCATTTCCCTGCAGCGGTTTGCCCAAATAGCCCTCGGTCACGACCGCATCGATCGCCCGGTTCTTCAGCCGCTGGTCGATGCTCGTCGCATCCTGTTGCATCACCTCGATCAGTCCGGTTTCGCGGTTGATCATGCCCTCCTGCGCCATCCATTCCATGTTCTCTTTGCATCCCGCCACCTGCCGCGGATCATTATCCGCGCCGATGACCGGCCCGGTCTTCATGAGCGCCGCCTCCATTAAAATCGTCCCCCCACCGCAGAAGGGATCCAGGATTGTCATTTGTTGCGGGTTACGGGTTATGGGTTGCGCGACGCCGAGATTCACCATCATCCGCGCCAGCTTCGGCGGCAGCATGCCGGTCGTCGCATCGCGGAACGGACGGCCGAAATCGCGCTTGCTCCACGCGTCTGCGTCCTGCACGTGCGTGGTCAAACAGACCATCGCACGATTTTTTGTCAGAACAACGACAAAATCATAACCCTCGTCCGTCAGATGCAATTTCGACACCGCCGCCGGCGACAAATCGCCCCGGTCGCCCGTGACCCATCGCGACGAACGTCCGCGTTCTTTCAGCGCCTTCTTAACCTGCAGCGGTAATTTATCAAAACGCGTTTTTCCCTCGCCGATGATCGTCATGCCAAACAAAACGCGTTCGGCGCGCTTCTTCTCCTCAATCAAATCGCAAATCCGCTCAGCCGTCAGATTTTTCACCGCCACATCCAGCACGTCGTCGCCCAACTTCACCGTCCCTGCCAGCCGGTCCTGCAACATCGCGCCGTCCCAATCCTCGCGTTCAAAAACCGCCACCGGTTCGATCACCTCCGGCTTTTCTCCGCCCAAAACCGCCCGAGCTTCGGCCAGCGAGAGCAGGGGATGGGATCCGAACACGAGGAAATGGCGCATAACAGGGATAGCATAGCAGAATCCGGATTCTTTGCACGCATGGCTAAGGCATTGACGTTTTTATTATTTTATGTTTCCATAAGCCTGCTCTTACGTCCTTGCGGGCACACCGCTTCAGCGCAAGCCTCCGCGGATCGTTGCGAGGACAGCCGGGCAAAAGGAGAAGATGGAAGATGAGCGAGAAAGAGAAGGATGTTGGAAAGGTCGGGATCGAGCGCGCGTCGTGGCTGATCAACATGATGGCCGCGAAGCACGATCCCATCACGGACGACCAGGTCGAAGCCTTCGGCAAGAACCCGGAGATCGGCCCGCTCCCGTGCAACTGCCTGTCGGTCCAGCGGATTCCGAACGCGTGCGGCACGGCCAATACGGTTGAAGCAACGCTCCTGCGCGATGCCCGTGGCGCGATGCCTGTCGAAGGGATCGGGGTCGCGCCGGATGGCAAGCCCCTTCTGCTGACCCTGGTCGGCGGCAAGGTCGCCGTCCTCGGAAGGAGCGGAGAGGTCCTGTGTCTCACGCAGGAGTCGGGGTCGGATACCACGGAAATCTTCGGATGGTCGTGTGGTGAGCTCATCGGTTGCACGTCTTCCGGTGAGCCTGCGGTCTTGATGAGTAGGATGGTGCACAGCGAGCATCGCTCGGGCGAATCCCTCAAGCAGTATCTGCGCGATCGTCAGGTGAAGGTGTACTTCGGCAACAAGTGCGTCCTCGATGAACGCGGCATCGACGCGATCACGCTCGCGCGGGACAACCAGGCGCTCATCTACACGAAGTACCTGGATGCTGAAGACAGCTTCGCGGTCATGCGCGGTTCGGTCGAGCTGTGCCGTACGAAGAATCAGTACCGTTCCCTGACCGAGTTTTCCGACGGCCGGATTTTCGGCGGGTGCATCGGCTGTAACAGGCGCAGTATGCAGTGTTATCATTTCGTGAATGTCATGAACGAAGAGGAGGAGGACTTCGAGGCGTATCTAAAGGAGGAGGGGCCTGATGCCGATCCGGTGTTGCTGGAGGTAGACCACGGCCGGCAGCTGTATGTCAAGCGGGAGAGGGACAGTGTCATATGGGTCTGGCCCTGGCAGCTCCATGGTTTCCAGGTTGACGTCCATGGCTGGGATTTCGCCGGCCACTGCTCGCTCGTGGACGGCAAGGTCGCCTTCCAGGTCCGTACCCGCCATGGGATGGTCAAGCTCGTGATCACCGACAAGCCCCAACCCGGCCGCTTCCAGCTGATCAGCCGCCCCTTCCAGCGCGACCTCGGATGGTTCTACTACGGCGTCCAGGGTCGTCACCTGTACACCATGGAAATCGTGTAGTTCCTGCGCCCGTCCGAGCGTCATTCCTGCCTCACCTTCCGCCAAGGATCGTGAGGCTATTCTTTTTCCGGTCTGCCGTTTCCGCTAGACAATACCGAACCCGTTGGGTAACCTTCCGCTGCCGAAACGCATATCGCGCTCGCGGCGTCACCAAGGAGTTCACCGTGAAGACCGCCCTGATTTCCGTGTTCGACAAGGTCGGTATCGTTGCGTTCGTCCGTGCGCTCGTCGCACTCGGATTCAATATCATCTCGTCCGGCGGCACGGCCAAGGTCCTGCGCGAAGCGGGAATCCCGGTGCGCGACGTCGCCGAGCTCGTGGGCGGCGACGCCATCCTGGGCCACCGCGTCGTGACCCTGTCGCGCGAGGTCCACGCCGGACTGCTCGCACGCGACACGCCCGAGGACAACGCCGAGCTGGAGAAGCTCGGTATCCCGCGCATCGACCTGGTGTGCGTGGACATGTACCCGCTGGAGAAGGCGATCACCGATCCCAACGCAACGACCGAGTCGGTCATCGAGAATACCGACATCGGCGGTCCGACCATGCTGTCTTCCGCAGCCAAGGGCCGGCGCATCGTGGTCTGCGATCCCGCGGACCGCACGCGCGTCATCGAGTGGCTCCAGAACGACCGCCCGGACGCCGACAAGTTCGTGAACGAGTTGTGCGCCAAGGCAGACGGCGTGGTCGCGGCCTACCGCTTGCTCTCCGCCCGCTTCCACAGCAAGGGCGCGATCGACGGCATGGTCGGGACCAAGACGATCGTTTGCAAGTACGGCCAGAATCCGTCCCTGCAGGCCGCGTACTATGCGACCGGCAACGGCCGCCTCGCGATCCACGCCTTCAAGCAGGTCGGCGGGACCGAACCGAGCTTCATCAACCTGACCGATCTCTCCCGCGCCGTACATACGCTCACGCAGTGCGCGGCCAACTTCCGGGCGAGCTTCGGGCAAACGCCCAAGATCGCGCTCGCGGTCAAGCATGGCAACTGCTGCGGCGCAGCGTACGGCGACGATCCGTGCACCGTCATCCGCAAGATGATCGAGTCGGATCCGACGTCCATCCACGGCGCGACCGTTCTCTGCAACTTCCCGCTCGACGAGCGGCTCGCCACCGAACTCCGGACGTACAAGCACCCCGCGACGAAGCAGCTTCCCAAACGTCTCATCGACGTCGTGGCCGCGACCGCTTTCGACGAGGGTGCCGAGTCCGTCATGGAACGCAAGGCCGGCAAGTGCAGGATGTTCGCGAACCCGGCGCTGCCCGACGTCAATGCAGACGACCTCCCGCGTTCGAGGATCCGCGTCATCGACAGGGACGGGTTCCTCAAGGAAGAGGGCGAACCGTTCATTCTCGACGTGGACGATCCGCGCATGGAGAAGAAGGGCGAGATGACCCTTATCGAGCGGCTCGACCTCGTCTTCGCGCACGGCATCGGGTCGACGTCGAACAGCAACACCATCTGCCTGGTCAAGAACGGCATGCTCATCGCGCTTGCCGTCGGCCAGCAGTCGCGCGTCCGCGCCGGCAAGCTCGCGCTCATGATCTGCGAGGAGAGTGGTCACGACCCGCATGGCGCGATCGCCTATTCCGACAGCTTCTTCCCGTACTCCGACGGGCCGCTGGTCCTGGCGCGTGCCGGCATCGCCGGACTCTTCGCCTCGTCCGGTTCGAACAACGACCCGACGGTCTTCCAGGAGCTGTTCTCCGCCTTCCCCGATCTCACATTCTGGAGCAGGAAGGACAAGGAGTGCCGCGGCTTCGCCTACCACTGACCCTCCCATTCCGCCTCCGCTGCCTCGACGGCCCGTCTCACGGCCGTTGTTTATTTTATTTCTTTCCGCTCCACCTCCAGCGCCTGGATGCGTTCCAACGAGACAAGCCACGCCTGCTCTTGTTCCTGTGAGATGACGTCGATTTCTTTCAGCCGTTTCAGTTTCGCAACGTCCGGTTCCGTCGGATGGCCTTCGAGCCAGGTATAAATTTCCTGTTGTTCCTTTTTCAAACTCTCCATCGTCTTTTCAATGCGTTTGGCCGTATTATTTTCTCGCTGGAGATCCTGATGGATATCCGCACGGGTTCGGACGGGTGTGTCCGGTTGGTTGTCCTCCGCCGGGTCGTTAAGTCCTTCTTCGGTTTTTATTTCCTGCACGTACAATTCATACGGCCACGGATAACGATGCAGTTGCCCGTCTTTGATATCCCAAATCGACGTCGCCACCTGCGCGACAAAAGTGCGGCTGTGGCTGACGAAAAGCACGGTGCCGACATACTCGTCGATGGCTTCGGCCAACGCCTCGACCGTATCAAAATCCAGATGGTTCGTGGGTTCGTCCAAAAGCAGCACGTCGTATCGGCCGAGGCAGATGCCGGCGAGACACAGCCGCGCGCGCTCGCCGCCGGAAAGGACGGAGATCGGTTTTTCCAGGTCGTCTTTGGAAAAGAGAAAATTGCCGGCCAGCTGCCAGATGTTTTCCATGGGCAGGTACGGAGCCAGCGAAACGAGATACGACCCGGCCGTGCCGTGCGTGGGCAGCATCTGCGGAATATGCTGGGCGTAATATGCCGCCCGCAAGCCGTGTCCCCATTTGATCGATCCGCCCAGCGCCGGGATTTCGCCGGCGAGCGTTTTCAGAAACGTCGATTTGCCCTGGCCGTTCTCGCCGAGGATGGCGATGTGTTCGCCGCGCTCCGCTTCGACCGTAATATCCGTCACCACGGGATTGGATGCGTCGTAGCCGATGGCCAGTTCGCGGCAGGAAAGCGCCGTCGCCTTTTTTTGCGGAGGAGCGGAAATATGCAGATGCACCGTCCGGATCGAATGCGCGATCGCGATCTCCTTCAGGCGCGCGATTTGTTTGATTTTCGACTGGGCTTGCGTGGCCAAAGCCGCTTTGTAGCGGAAGCGGTCGACGAACGTCTGCAAATGCTTGCGTTGCGCTTGCACTTTTTTATTATAACGTTCCGTTTCCTTCAGCCGTTCTTCTTTGTACGCGAGGTAGGCTTCGATATCGCCCGGGAACAGCGTCAACTTTTCGTGGGCCAGTTCGAGCGTGTGGGTGCAGACGTTTTTCAAAAATTCGCGGTCGTGCGACACGAGCAGGACGGCGCCGCGGAAGGATTTTAGCGCCTGTTCCAAAAAGAGGATGGTCTGGAGATCGAGGTAGTTGGTTGGTTCATCCAACAGGATCAGGTTCGGTTCGCGGGCAAACATGCCGGCCAAACGCACGCGCATCTGATAGCCGCCGGAAAGGGATCCGAACGGCGCAGCCAGCCGGTCTTTTTTCAAATTGAAACGTCCCGCGAACCTGGCGCAAACCCACGCCGCCTGTCCGGAAACGCGTTCGAGATAGGCGCTGACGGTCTCGTCCGGATCGATCCGCTCCTGCTGTTCCAGATAACCCAGGCGCGTGTCAGGATACACGGTAATCTTGCCTCGGTCGGCGCTTTCTTGCCCCAAAATCATGCGCAACAGCGTCGTTTTTCCAGATCCGTTCGCGCCGACAAAGCCGACCCGCTGCCCATCGGCAATCGAGACCGACGCGGAATCAAATAACAGCCGCGGTCCGTACGACTTCGTGACGTCTTGAAGCTGGAGCAAGGTCGCCATGGTGCGAGCCAGTATGCCACATGGCGCGGGAATATCAATGGCTGTTCCGGATCAGATACGCGGCGTTCCGTGAAATATTTTGTCGGATCGCTTATAATGCGAGCCATCGGAGCGTTTTCTTTATGTGGCTTCTTTTCGCTTTTTCCGGACCGGTGCTCTGGGCCGCGTCCATGCATATCGACAAATATCTTGTCGATAAATATTTCAAAAACACGAACCCGGCCGTGCTCATGGTTTTTACGGCATTGATCGGCCTTCTGACGCTGCCGTTTATCTGGTGGTTCCGCCCGGCGGTGTTCGGCGAATCAAAAACCGCAATCGCGGTGATGATTGTTTCCGGCATCCTCTACATGGGCGCCATGTTGTTCTATCTCCAGGCCCTTCAAACCGAAGAGGCGTCCGTCGTCGCCCCGCTCTTTCAGGCGTCGGCCGTGTGGGGTTATGCCCTGGCCTATCTGCTCCTCGGAGAAACGCTGACGCGGACGCAACTGGCCGGCGGCGCCCTGATCGTTATCGCCGGCGTCATCCTGTCGCTCGACGGATCCATGCGCTTCAAACGGCTGAAAGCGGGACTGATCGTCCGCATGGCTGCCTGCACGTTCGCGCTTGCGCTTTCCTCGGTGATCTTCAAATTTTTTGCGGTGCGCGATGAGTTTTGGAGCACGACGTTTTGGACCTTCGTGGGCGAGGCGCTGTTCGGCGTCGCGATTCTGGCGATTCCCGTCTATCTCCGGCAAATGATCGGGCTTCTCCGGAAAAACACCGGGGCGATTTTCGCCATCAACGGCGCGAACGAACTGATCAATCTCGGCGGAGGTTTGGGCGCGCGATACGCGCTCCTTCTTGCCCCGGTTGCGTTGGTGCAGGCCCTGACCAGCACGACGACGCTGTTTGTGTTCCTGTTCGGCGTCCTTCTCACCGTCTTTTTACCGTCGCTCGGAAAAGAAGATCTTTCCATGAAGAATGTGCTGAAAAAAGGCGGCGCCGCAGCCCTGGTCGCCATCGGCGTCGTGCTGATCAACGGCTAGGACCTGCGCACCGTCGTTTCTTGACACGTTTCGGCTAATCCTATAAGGTTTCCGCACTAAAAACCTAGCCATGACCGGCCAAGTCGACGTACGTCGGCTCCCCGAACAGGGGACGTGTCATAAGCCTATGCCAACTCGCTACGAGTTGCTCTACATTCTTCCGACCACGCTGACCGACGACGAAGTCGGCGCGCAGGAAGTCAGACTCAACGGTTTGCTGACCAAGTTCGGCGCCGTGATTGAGTCCACCAAACGCCTCGGAAAATTCCGCCTGGCGTATCCGATTAAACACCAGCACCACGGCCATTATGTGATGGTCATGTTTTCGGCCGAACCGTCCTCGATCGCCAAGATGGATGAGAACCTCCGCATCACGCCCGAGGTGGTCCGCTATCTGATGCTCCGCGCGGACGAAGCTGGATCGGATCAGAAGTTCGAGCTCGTCCAATTCACCGAAGTCGTGGTCGAAGGCCGCGACGACCGCCGCCGCCGCGAAAAGTCCGACCGCGAAGAGGGCAAGGAAGGCGCGGTCAAAGCCGAGGAAAAACCTGCCGCTCCGGTCGTTGGAGAAATCAAGGCCGATGAAACCCCGGTCGCATTGAAGAAAGAAATCAGCGCCGAGGAACTTGAAAAGAAAATCGAAACCGCCCTGTCCGACGACATCAAGGGCGTCTAACCTCATCCTATGGACCTGAACCGAGCCCAACTCATCGGGAACGTCACGCGCGATCCGGAATCGCGCACCACGACCACCGGTCAGAACGTCTGCAACTTCGGCGTCGCCACCAACATGCAGTGGACCGACCAGCAGGGTCAAAAGCAGACGCGCGCCGAGTTCCACAACATCGTGGTCTGGGGCAAGCTGGCGGAAATCTGCACCCAATATCTGTCCAAAGGCCGCCGCGTGTTCCTCGAAGGA
>Ga0209777_10006104_pt1 | contig 13656 bp, 8 predicted proteins | sample FrelakmetHBP12HB_FD_187147 | JGI IMG/M metagenome (GOLD analysis project Ga0209777, IMG submission 187147) | Freshwater lake sediment microbial communities from the University of Notre Dame, USA, for methane emissions studies -HBP12 HB (SPAdes)... | ecosystem: Environmental > Aquatic >...
TGTCGGAGTAGGCGTTGGACTTGGCGTTGGCGTTGGCGTTGGACTTGGTGTTGGTGTTGGTGTTGGTGTTGGTGTTGGTGTTGGTGTCGGTACGCTAAAAGTTGTGGTTCTCGAGGACGAACAACAATTACTACTGGTTCCGGTTGCAGAATAACAAACAGCATTATGATTACCAGCACCTAAGCCAAAGCATCTGAAGATAGCGTTGTTGCCTGACCAGGAATTAAAAGGACAAGGATTGCTCGTAGTGTCTGCATAAGCATTCACGCAATCATAACCAGTGACAGCGGTTGGGCAGGTTATTGTAAATACTTGATTAACCTGGGGACTTGAAGGGTTAACTATTGGCAAGGACAGAGTAACGGGAGCACAAGTCGGTATGGGGGTCGGTGTAGGACTAGAAACTGAAATTGTTAAGGTATCTTCAGCACTCGCACTTCCCCTAACAACAATTACGTGGGCTGTATATGTACCAGCAACTGGGTAAGTACAAAGATCGTTTATGATATAGGGAATAGTAGATGTAGTTTGAGTATGTTCGATGAAACCATCATTTGTACAGTCAAAATAATAGGTGGCAGAACCTCCAAGGTTAATATCTGCCCTTAGGTCAACATCAGAAAGGGGGGCTGGACCGCTAACGCTTGCTGACGACCAGGAATTAGTTGTTAACACTCTTCCATACAAAGTTACCGTTAGTGTTGGCGTTGGCGTTAGTGTTGGCGTTGGCGTTGGACTTGGTGTTGGTGTTGGTGTTGGTGTCGGTGTCGGACTTGGAGTCGGAGTAGGTGTAGGTGTTGGGGTTGGAGTTGGTGTAGGGGCTAAAGAAAAGACTGCTGTTACAGATCTGCTGCTATTCATAATTAAAGTACAAGTACTGCTGGTTCCCGAACAAGCTCCTGACCAATTGGTAAAAACAGATCCCGAACTGGGGCTAGCGGTTAAGATCACCGTAGTACCAGAAGAATATGAATATGCATATGCTGAACAAATATTATTGCAATTAGCATTAGGAGGATTAATATTTACTGTTCCCGTGCCAGTGCTCCCAGTCTTGTTAACGTTTAAATTATATATAATAGGAGTGGGAGTCGGGGTAGGCGTAGGAGTTGGGGTTGGAGTGGGAGCTAACACGCTAAAGGTTATAGTTTTTGATTCTGGACAGCAGTTGCTGCTAGTGCCAGTTTTAGAATAACAAACAGCGCTATGGCTGCCAGCGCTTAAACCCGAACACGTAAAGATAGCGTTGTTGCCTGACCAGGAATTAAAAGTACAGGGGGTACTTGTAGCGTCTACATAAGCATTAACACAATCATAACCCGTATTGTTAGCCGGGCAGTTTATCGTGAATGTTTGATTAGTGGAAGGGCTCGAAGGATTAACTATTGGTGCTAACAGATGGGGACCAACACAACAGCACTGGCAATTGGAGCCATGAGGACAAGGATCTGTTGGTGTTGTACTAGAGCAACAAACTTGGGAAGTGGTTGAGCAATCTTGAACAGAACTCCAAACTCGCATAGTGCTGGGAGTCCCGCAGCACATTGCCCCTTCTGTTGCATTGCCGTTCCATATCAAGGCCCACCATCCTAGGTTTTGTTTTGCGTTGCAAATACCAGCAGAACGACCATCATTTTTATAATACTGAAGAAAACCAGCCGCTAGAAAATTATCTCCCCCACATGCGTAACCGGACCCGTTAGTGTACAGGTAAGAAGGAACAATAACGCCATAATCAGAAGTGGGAGTTAGGGTTGCATTGTCGCAGCATGAATAACATATGTTTTGTGAAGGGCAACTATTCGGTATCACCGACCACCACATACTCTCCTGATCAAGCCAATATATCATACCAGGTTTTGGTTGGGTTGTAGCTCCTCCGTGTGCAAGATATTCTGATGCGGTACACAAATGAGCAGAAGATACACAAGCGTAGTTTTGAGGATCATTATAAAGCGTTGAATATCCAGAATTATAAAAAGATCCGTCACATCCTGCCATAAAACTGTCATATGTTTGATACTGCAGAGCATCCTTACAGACAGTGGGCACATCTTCACATTGATATAATTTTCCACCAAAACAGCAAGTATCGCCTACTGTTGAACAGGGGCCATCTGCGATACAATCATCGATATGCTTCCAATTCCCCAAATCACATTTGTAGTCGCCACTAGGACTAAGCTCGCCACTCGTATAACAGTGACCATCGTGTGGGCACTGGGTAGAAGTGCAACAAAAACTGCCTCCATCATAATCAGTCTTGCAAACAGAAGCTGAAGTAGTAGGACAACACGACAGACTAGAGCAATCATCTGCTCCATAATTGGCGCATCTGGTTCCGTTACAACCGGTACATCCGGTACCCGCAGGATAACAGTAGCCTCCACATGCAACAGGGTAAGCTGGAGGACAACAACCATAAGTACTAGTTCCTTCGCCACAAATGCAATTAGTTGCCGGCGAATAACCTACGTCAGTACAACACCACTGTCCCCCTGAAGCAAGATTACAGCACTGTTGTGAATAAATAATTTTGGGGAAGAACAAGGTAAAAAAGAAGAGAATGACTGATGCTGTAAAAAAGATAAACTTTCCGCTATTATTTTTTAGAAGAAATAACATGTTATATAATTTTTACTATTTCCCAAGCGAATTAACGGATCCTCCTCCACCGCCAGGAGGATGTGTTGGTGAGATAGACTGAGAAATAACAGGGGTCGGTTTTGTTGTCATCGTTCGCCCACCCCTATTTCCCATATATCTAGACAGAAGAATGAAAATCAAAGCAACCAAAATTATAATTATTAAAATAAAGGCAATAATTCTTATTTTATTCATTGTTTGATTATAGCTTAATTTAATAACAAATAGAAGACAATTTTTGTGCCCCTGGAGGGAGTCGAACCCCCACCACCTCGTCCGAAGCGAGGCACTCTATCCATTGAGCTACAGGGGCGGAATCCCGTTTTTATATTTTATGAATAAAATTGAAAAAAAGCAAATTTTAAGATATAAATAATATATAATTCCAATCTACGGATAGTATCCGAGCTCTAAGAATTAATAAAATATATTTTTATGCATATTCCAAAAGAAGTAGAATCTATAATCGAAAAATTAAAAAAGAAAAAATTTGAAGCTTTTGTTGTAGGCGGATGCGTCAGAGATGTTTTGATGGGAAAAGAGCCAAAAGATTGGGACGTAACAACTAATGCCAAGCCCGAAGAAATTCAGAAAATATTTCCAGAGAGTTTTTACGAAAATAAATTTTTGACAGTAACGGCTCGAACAAAAAGCAAAAAACCAGAGTTAAAGGAAATTGAGATTACAACTTATAGACTGGAGGCAAAATATACCGATAACAGGCATCCTGACGAAGTAAAATATGCGAAAACGCTTGATGAGGATTTGGCAAGGCGGGATTTCACCGTTAACGCTATCGCGTTAACGGAAATCAAAAATAAAAAATCGAAAATCGAAATTTTTGATCCATTTGAAGGACGAAAAGATTTAAAGGATAAAATTATTAGAGCCGTTGGGGATCCTAATGATCGTTTTTCGGAAGATGCTTTGAGGATGATGAGGGCGGTAAGATTAGCAACCGTTTTAGGATTTAAAATCGAAGAGAAAACCGCAAGGGCAATCCAAAAAAACGCTAAAAATTTAGAATTGATTTCGAAGGAGAGAATCCGCGATGAATTTTTAAAAATTATAATGTCAGAAAAAGCGGCAGAAGGAATAGAATTATTGAGAACTCTTGGTTTATTAAAATATATTGTTCCTGAGTTGGAAGAGGGATTTGGCGTTGCCCAGAACAAACACCATATATATGAATGCTATAAACACTCCTTATTGTCTCTTAAATATGCGGCAGAAAAAGATTTCAATATATATGTAAGGCTGGCTGCTCTTTTCCACGACGTTGCAAAACCGAGGGCTAAAAGAGGAGAGGGGCAGGATTCTACGTTTTACGGCCACGAGATAGTCGGCGCCAGAATGACAGAAAAAATCTTGGAGCGTTTAAAATTTTCCAAAAATGACACAAACAAAATCGTAAGACTTGTCAGATACCACCTTTTTTATTACAATGCCGGAGAAGTTGGCGAAAGTTCTGTGAGAAGATTAGTGTCAAAAGTCGGACCGGAAAATATGGAAGAATTACTGCAGGTGAGAATGGCGGACAGAATAGGCTCAGGCGTGCCAAAAGCAGAGCCATATAAATTGAGGCATTTGAAATATGTCGTTGAAAGGGTTGCGCAGGATCCAATTTCAGCGAAAATGCTGAAAGTCAGCGGTAACGACATAATGGATATTCTAAAAATTCAGCCCGGACCGAAAGTCGGACAGATCCTCGATATTTTATTGGGCTATGTTTTATCGGATCCCAAAAAGAATAAAAAAGATTTTTTAGAAAAAGAAATTAAAAAAATAGCGGATTTTTCAGAAAAGAAAATTTTAGAAATGGCAAAAAAATCCAAAGAAGAAAAAGAGGAAATGGAAACAAAAAGAGATGAAATGACAAAAAAGAAGTATTGGGTGATATGATTCCCCGACCTCTGCTTTAGACACCTTCGGTTTCTAACGTTTTTTCGCCTGATAAAATCGGGAGAAAAAGCCTGTTTTCCCGCCATGGGGGATCATAATAAAAAATATAAATTTACGGGGCGTAGTATAACGGTAGTATACAGGGTTCGGGACTCTGCGGTCTGGGTTCAATTCCCAGCACCCCGACTATGAACAACAAAAAACCAATAGGTTTGGTAGCTGATAATGGGGCGGATTTGCCTCAAGAATTTATTGATAAAAATCAAATAGAGGTGGTTTTCCATCAGGTTTATTTCCCTAACGAAGGATTTTCTTCTGTTGACAAAATAAATTCCTGCGATTTTTGCAAAAAAGCCAGAGAGATGAAAGAAAAAAATATTTTTCCAAAAACCTCTTTTGCTGCGATGGGAGCTTTCAAAGATGCTTATCAAAAAGCTTTAGAAAAATACGAAAAAATCTTGGCCGTTATAGTAACTGCTAAGCATTCGGGAGCTTTTAATTCCGCGAGTCAGGCGAAATCGTTGATGGAAGAAGGAAATAAGATAGAAGTTATTGATTCAGCTTTGATATCAACCGGCCAAGGGATTCTGGTTGTAAAAATTCAGGAGCTGATAGATCAGAATAAAAGCGTTCCAGAAATTTTAGAGAGCGTAAAATTGATGAAAGAAAAAATTAGATTCTTTGGTTTTTTAGAGGATTATTCCTGGCTGAAATCCGGGGGAAGAATTCCTGGAAGACTTATTGATATAATGGAGGCTTTCCAAAAAAGGGGAGTAAGAATGGCCTTGGGGATGAAAGATGGAAAATTGGGAGTGAGAGGAATTAAATTTTTGGCAAAAGACAGAGTTAAAGCTATTGTTAAAGAGTTGGCTAAGAAAAAAGGAATATCAAAAATAGCCATAGCTCATGCCGATGCTCTGCCCGAAGCTCAAAGATTAAAAACAGAGCTTGAGAAAATCGGCAAAGAAATTTTATATGTCACAGACTTAACTCCAGTTTTAATAGCTCATGGCGGTCCGGGAGCTTTGATAGTAAGTTATTATTCAGAATAAATTAGGGGGCCCGTAGTTTAACGGCAAAACGCTACATTCGCATTGTAGAAACTGTGGGTTCAATTCCCGCCGGGTCCATATTTATTTCTTAATTTCCCGCCTCGCGCAAGGGGCGGTTTTAATTAAGGGCTTGCCCATACCTTAATATGGTATATAATAAAAATAAAGATAAACCATATTAAGAAAATATCTTGAGCAAAAAGGATTTGAAATTTTAGACAGAAATTATTCTTTTAGAATTTCGGGGAATCCGCAAAAAGGCGAAATTGACATAATCGCTAAAAAATCTGACAAGATTATTTTTATTGAAGAAAGCGTCAGCTCAAAAAAGCGGAGAACGATTCTCCGCTTTTTTGTCGGAAGACAGGGTTAATTTTTCAAAACAGAAAAAACTTATAAAAACAGCTGAAAGTTGGTTGGTAAAAAAGAAAATTTCTCTTGAATCAAAGTGGCAGATTGACGTTTTGGCGATTATGATTGATTTTGACAATAAAAAAACAAAGGTAAGACATTTTGAGAGTGCAGTTTTTTAAATATATTTATCATTCGTGATTTTATTTTTTATTATAATATGGAATAAAAATTTCCATTAGGGTAAAATAAAAGAAATTAACTGTTTTTAATGGATCTCAAAGTAAAAAATCTTTTTAAAAAGACAAAAGATAATTCTGTAAAAGTTGCTGGTTTAATCAGGCCTTTGGCTAAGCCGATTTTGTTGTCGCCGAAAATTGGCTGGAGAATGGCAAAATTTGGAGTAAGGGTCGCCAAAAAACCTTTGCAGAAATTAATTTTTAAAACAAACGGGAAAGTTGTTAAGGAGTTAAAAGCCGAAGACATAAAAAGAATGATGATGGTTTCGGCGCAGAAAATAGTTTTGCACCAGGAAGAAATAAACAAAATAAATGTTTGGCCGGTTGCCGATAAAGATACTGGTTATAATTTGGCGGCAACGATTCTTGGAATCGAAGGTGCTATCGGAAGGAAAGAATATGATTCGATGAAAGATTTGGTAAAAGATATAAAAGAAGCGGCTATGATTAACGCCAGAGGAAACGCCGGCATGATTTATACGGGCTATCTTATAAAGTTTTTGGATGAAATTAAAAATCTGGAATTAATTGATGCTTTCCGTTTTTCCAGGGCCATGAAAAAAGGAGAAAAGGGAGCCTTCCATTCAATTATCAACCCAACAGAAGGAACAATTTTAGATGTTATTTCGGCTGCAGAAAAAGAAGCTTATCAATCTGTAAAAATAAAAAAAGAAAAGAATATAATTAAAGTTTTAGAGGGAGCTTTGCAGGCCGGCAATTTGGCTTTGAAAGAGACAAAAGAAAAGCTCCAGATTTTAAAAGAAAATAATGTGGTTGATGCCGGCGGTTTGGGTTTCATTAAAATTTTAGAGGCTTGGTTAGATAGTCTAAAGGGCATTACGCCTTCTGAAGATATCGAAGCAGATAATTTTTTACCCCAAGTACAGCAAGAAACAAAATTAAAATATCCTTATGAGATAATAGCTTCTTTTAAGAAAACAGAAGGTTTTAATTTGGAAGAACTAAAAAACGATTTATCTTTGATGGGAGATTCAATTGATATTCTTGAGACAGAAGGAAGAATCAAAATTCATATTCATACAGACGCGACAGATAAAGTAACAGAGAAACTTAAAGGGTTTCAGGGCTTAGAATATAAAATAGAAGATATAATACCAAAACCGGAATTTAGCTTTAGAAAGCTTCTTGGATTAGTAGTTGATCAAACCGCTGATTTGCCGGATTATTTTTTAAGAGAAAACCAAATAGAGGAAGTAGATTTTAAAATCAGATTTCCAAAGGGCGAAATTATTTCATCAAAGGAAGAAATTTATAAAAAAATGGAAGAAGCTTTAAGAAAAGGTTTTCCCCTTCCAGTAACTTCCCAGCCGTCTTTTGAAGATTTCAAAGTTGCCTATCAAAAAGCTCTGGGAAAATTTGAAAAAATTTTAGTGATTACTGTTTCTGCAAAATTATCGGGAGCTTATAGCTCGGCCCGGATTGCCAGATCGTTTTTCCAAAGACCGGAAAAAAATAATATTTTTGTTTTCGATTGCCACACGGCCGAAGTAGGAGAGGGTTTAGCCGTAATGAGGGCTCAAGAATTATTATCTAAAGGAAAAACAGTGGAGGAAATTATTGATTATTTAAAAACATTTTGTCCCAAAATTAAAGTTTTAGCTTATGTCAAAGATTTTAGATACGTGATTCATGGAGGCAGAATTAAACTTTCAAAATTTTTAGTTTCTATTATTGGGCTTTTCCAAAAAGCCGGATTTAATTTATTGATTATGCTTGAAAATGGAAAAGTTAAATTTTACGGAGTAAGATTCGGAAAAGACATAGCTAAAATTTTAGCAAATGAAGTTAGTAAACTAAAAAAACAAAAAGAAATAAAAGTAGCCATCGCCCACGCTGCAAATTTAGAAGGCGCCCAAAAGTTAAACGTAGAACTCGAAAAAATATTAAAGGAAAAGATTTTATTTATATCTTCTGTTTCTCCGGTGGTCGGCGTCCATACGGGTCCGGGGACGATAATTATTGGGTTTTATGAAACATAGCTATTGACAATTATTTCCACTTTGTTATGATGAAATATAATATAAGAAATGAATTAATTTTGTCCGTAAGACCTACGGGCAATTTTTTAAAATAATATGGATTTAAAAAATTTTACGTCAGTTATTGCTCAAATCGCCGAAGAAAAAGGAATATCGGTGGAAAAAGTTATCGAAACAATAGAGATGGCGATTGCCGCCGCTTATAAAAAAGACTATTGCGAAAAGGGGCAGATAATTAAAGCCAAATTTGATCCGCAAGTTGGTGGTGTTCGGTTTTGGCAGATAAAAACCGTGGTAGACAAAGATATGATTTATTCCGAAAAAGAATTAGAAGAGCTCAAGAATAAAAGGCAAGAGGACGAGGAAGGTGTTAATAAAAAAATCCGTTTTAATCCAGAAAAACACATAATGATTGAAGACGCCAAAAAAATAGATTCTAAAATAAAAACAGGCGACGAATTGGAAACGATTTTGGAAACAAAAGAAGATTATGGTCGTATAGCTGCCCAAACCGCAAAACAAGTAATAATGCAAAGAATCAGGGAGGCGGAAAGAGAATCTATTTTTGGCGAATACAAATCAAAAGAGGGAGAAATAGTCTCGGGAATAGTTCAGAGAATAGAACAAAGGGTTGCCTTCTTGGATATAGGAAAAACTTTGGGAGTGTTGACTAAGGAGGAGCAGGTTCCTGGAGAATTTTATCGCCCAGGGCAAAGGCTCAAAGTTTATATTTTAAAAGTGGAAGAGTCTTCAAAGGGTCCTGTAGTTTTTCTGTCCCGTGCTTATCCAAAATTAATTTCAAAACTTTTTGAATTGGAAGTTCCAGAAATTTCAGCTGGGCAAGTTCAGGTAAAATCAATTGCCAGAGAAGCCGGTTCTCGCTCGAAAATTGCCGTGGTTTCAACGGTTGAAGGAATCGACCCGATAGGCAGTACGGTTGGTCAGAGAGGAACAAGGGTGATGACAGTAATCAACGAATTAGGCGGAGAGAAAATCGATATTATCGAATATTCAGACGATCCCGAAAAATTTATTGCGAATGCTTTGTCACCGGCAAAAGTTTTAGAAGTAAAACAACTCCCCAAAAATAAAGCTTTAGTTATTGTTCCGGAAGATCAATTGTCTTTGGCTATCGGAAAAGATGGCCAGAATGTAAGGCTTGCGACAAAATTGACTGGGTGGAAAATAGATATCAGAAGCGCCGAAATTATAGAAAAAGAAGGTTTAAATATAGAAGAAGAAAAGGAAGAAAGGGGAAAAGAAAAAACAGAAGAAGTAGAAGAAAAAAAAGAAGCGACGGATGAAAAAGAAAAAAAGCCGAAAAAATCATCAACCAAAAGAAAACCAAAAAAAGAAGAAGAAACCAAAAAAGAAGAAATTAATAATAATTAATATATAATAATATGACTATATTTTTTATACCTATTATTGTTTCGATTTTTGCGATAATTTTCACCTTGTTTTTAATCCGCGAAATAAAAAAAGCTCCTTCGGGCTCTGAGGAAATGATAGAAATTTCAAAGGCGATAAGAGACGGAGCCATGGCTTTTCTAAAGAGGCAATACAAAACAATCGGATATGTGGCCATATTTTTATTTTTATTGCTTTGGATTGGATTTAATTTCAAAACCGGTCTTGGTTTTTTAATCGGAGCTATAGCTTCCGGGCTTTGCGGATTTATAGGAATGATAGTTTCTACTCAAGCCAATGTCAAAGTTGCCGCCGCGGCTAAAAATGGCATAAAGTCAGCCTTGGATTTATCCTTTAAAGGAGGTTCTGTTACGGGATTTTTAGTAGCGGGACTTGGGTTGCTTTCTGTTTCAGCTTTCTATTTTTTATTTCACGACTTAAAAGCTTTAGTGGCTTTGGGTTTTGGAGGTTCTTTAATTTCTGTTTTTGCCCGACTTGGAGGAGGAATTTATACAAAAGCGGCAGATGTTGGGGCTGATCTTGTTGGTAAAATTGAAAAAGGAATTCCAGAAGACGATCCTCGCAACCCAGCTGTTATTGCCGATCAGGTTGGCGACAATGTCGGAGATTGTGCCGGTATGGCGGCAGATCTTTTTGAAACTTTCGTTGTAACAACGATAGCTGCGATGGTTTTAGGGGTTTTACTGTTTCCCGGCTTACCACAGGCAGTATTTTTGCCTTTAATAATTGGAGCTGTATCTATTTTGGCTTCTATCATTGCAACTTTTTTTGTAAGATTGGGCAAAGACCAAAACATAACTTCTGCACTTTATAAAGGGCTTGTGGTTGCGGGAATTTTGTCAGCTATTGGAATTTTACCGATAATTTTTAAAGTCAGCGCGGCTTTCCAGATGGGGACAATGAATCTTTATATTCCCGTTTTAGTGGGTCTTTTGCTTGCTACGGGGATTTTTCTTGTTACGGAATTCTTTACTTCAAAAAAACATTCGCCAGTTCAATCGATAGCTTTGGCTTCTCAGTCTGGCCACGGAACAAATATAATTACGGGTTTAGCGGTGGGGATGAAATCAACGATATTACCTGTAATTCTTATTTCGGTAGGAATTTTAATAAGTTATTGGGCGGCTCAAATGTATGGATTGGCGATTGCGGCAGTTTCTATGCTTTCTTTGACGGGATTAATAATCGCCCTGGATGCTTATGGTCCTATTACCGATAATGCTTCCGGAATTTCAGAAATGTCTCATCAGCCAGAAGAGAATAGGAAAAACACAGATGCCCTAGATGCAATTGGCAACACCACAAAGGCGGTGACAAAGGGATATGCTATAACTTCGGCGGGATTAGCGGCTTTAGTTTTATTTTCTGCTTACACGACTGAATTATCAGATTTAGGAGCTAGGGTTAATTTTTTATTGGAAGATCCTAGAGTTTTAATTGGGTTACTCATCGGAGGGATAACTGCTTATTTATTTTCTGCTTTAGCGATGGAGGCTGTCGGAAAAGCGGCTTCAAAAGTTGTGGAAGAAGTGAGGAGGCAATTTAAAGAAATAAAAGGGATTATGGAAGGGACCGCTAAACCAGATTATGGGAAATGCGTTGATATAGTTACAAAAGCTGCGTTGAAAGAAATGATTATTCCTGCCCTGCTTCCCGTTGCTGTTCCTATTTTGGTTGGAGTGTTTTTAGGCGTCGAAGCTTTGGGAGGACTTTTAATCGGTAGCATTGTTATCGGAATTTTTATTGCGATTTCAATGACTTCTGGTGGAGCCGCTTGGGATAACGCAAAAAAATATATTGAAGAAGGTTACTTCGGCGGTAAAGGAAGCTTTGCTCATCAGGCCGCAGTTACTGGAGATACGGTCGGTGATCCTTACAAAGATACAGTAGGGCCGGCAATAAATCCGATGATTAAAGTATTAAATATAGTGGCTTTATTAATTGTAGGATTTTTAGTAAAATAAAATTGTATGAATTTAATTCCTACAGTTATAGAGAAATCTCAATATGGTGAACGTGCCTACGACATTTACTCCCGGCTTTTGAAAGAGAGAATTATTTTTTTGGCGGGTCCGATTAATGATATGGTGGCTAACTCAATCATCGCCCAGCTTTTGTTCTTGGCTTCGAAAGATCCCCAAAAAGACATCCAGCTTTATATCAATACTCCTGGCGGTGTAGTTACTGCGGGGCTTGCAATTTATGACACAATGCAATACGTCAAATGCCCGATTTCCACTGTCTGTGTTGGTTTAGCCGCTTCAATGGGCGCAATTTTACTGGCGGCCGGCGAAAAGGGAAAGAGATTTGCCTTGCCGAACTCTGAAATTTTACTCCACCAGGTGATGGGAGAAGCCGGCGGCCAGGCGATAGAAATTGAAATTACGGCAAAACAAATAGTTAAAATTAAGGATAAGTTAAATAGAATTTTAGCTGGTCGTACTGATCAGCTGTTGGAAAAAGTGGAAAAAGATACTGACAGAGATTTTTATCTCTCGGCCGAAGAAGCAAAAGAATACGGGATTATAGACGAGGTGATAAAAACGAAAGAATAATTTTACGTGTTCTAATCGGCCTTGTCATCGCTCTCTTTGTAAAAGGTTTGATTTCTGTTATAAAAGATATAATAACGTAATAATAAGTTATAATCAAACAATGAATAAAATAAGAACTATTATTTTCATCTTGATTATTATAATTTTAATTGTTTTGATTTTTATTATTCTACCCAGATATATAGGAAATAAAAGAGGGCAAATGATCGCAACAAAACCAGCACCTGTTATTTTTCAACCTGCTCCGTCAGAACTACCCGGTGTAGGGCCACCTGGTGGAAGAGGTAGTGGAGTAAAGATACCCCCTATAATAAAGTAAAATCTGTTCAAGGGCAATATTACTCCTTAGGAAATCAAGATAGAAATTGGCGATTTTTAAAAAGGCGACGATATTTTTATCAAAGCTTCAAAAATATTTATTAATTATTCCTATAGATTATTAATAGAACAATAATACTATCAGAAAAAAGATGAAAAAAAAGTTTTATTTTTTAATCTTCCTGGGCTTATTATTTCTCTTTTCTTTTCTAATTATTGGCCCCACTAAAGCTCAGTTAGGTTGTCACGTATGCACTACTTCTTCTTGTTGTGACATAATAACCCGTGGCCCTTGTAGTGTTACAATTTGTCCATATGGAGTGGATGATAATGATAAGAATACTAGTCACCCCGGCGTTACCTACAGGGGAGATTTAGATGTAAGCGACGGATCTACTTATCGACAATTTTCATTTTACGACGATCCCAATGGAACCTGCAGTACAGGTATAAATGTAACAGCTGAAAATAAATGGTCTTGGCTACCTAACAATGTACTGGACTTACAGACTGCAATATTTTATTACGGTGCTGGTCACACAGATGAAGCTGGTTATAGTATAACCGTATCAGGATCAACTTGTTATTTGACTGGTTGTGGTACCGATAGTAATTGTAATTCTTCTACTTATCCATCGTGTAGTGGTCTTCCTGTTATTTTAGCAGTCGGTAGTTCACAAACTAGCTGGTTAAACACTTATGTTCAAGTAAGGTGGTGTGGTGACGGAGTGATTAACTGTGGCGAAACTACACCTTGCTCAGATGTACCTACACCAACTCCGACACCAACCCCAACACCTGGGCCTACGTCAACTCCCACTCCAACTCCAACCCCCACCCCAACTCCTACGCCAACCCCCGTGCCAACCCCAAATCCGTCAGGACAGTGTTGTAATCTTCCTGCGGGGGGGTCATGGTGTTGCGACCAAAGCGACGGTTGGGCAGGTTATGAGATAGCGTGGAATTGTCGTGATTATTGTGGTCAAACAGGCCCTGGAGGTATGGCATGTTGTCCACCAGCTTATCCTCTACTATGTAACAATCTTTGTTATAGCAATATTACTTATTATGGTTGCGATTCCTGTAATGGAGCTGCTTTATGCGGGAAAGGATATGTAGGCGGACAGGCAATTGATTGTACTTCTATGAATTGCTGCTCTGG
>Ga0209777_10006105_pt1 | contig 13655 bp, 10 predicted proteins | sample FrelakmetHBP12HB_FD_187147 | JGI IMG/M metagenome (GOLD analysis project Ga0209777, IMG submission 187147) | Freshwater lake sediment microbial communities from the University of Notre Dame, USA, for methane emissions studies -HBP12 HB (SPAdes)... | ecosystem: Environmental > Aquatic >...
GATTCCACGGTCGATAGGTCTTGCTCATCCCTGAGTCTCCCCTGAAAGCATGCGCCTCCGACCCCTGCACCACCCATTGTATCATGCCAGTCAAGGGCGATTACTCGGACAGACTCCTAGTCATCGCCGCGGGTAACCACGCGATCAATGCTGCAAAGCCAATCCGCCACTTGGGGATTACCAAGCAGCGAGGGCAAATCTTTGTCGTGGGACTCGATCAGACGCCGATCGAAAACCGGCAAGTCTTTGGCCGGATGAGACTGCTTACCTTCCTTGGGGAAACGCTTAATGAGATAATGAACCCACCCGTCAAGGTAGGGGCCGAACCCCGAGGCGATTATCTCGCATCCTGGTATCCAGGGGTCCCAACGAACGACGGCGCCGCCTGCCGGTCCGTGCCCCATGACAAGCCAGTCGCGCTCGCCGGTGGGGTCGCCGCGGACTGGGATGAGATCGAGGGGGACGCCGGGGCCCAGCGGACCGACGACAGAGGAGAGGATTTCCTGCGAGCCCCACAGGTGGAGTTCGGAATCACGGCCTTCGGCGTGGACGCGCAGACCGTTGCAGGTTGAGAGAAAAATAATCAACTCTCGAGGAAGCGGGCCGGCGACGTGCTCCAACTGGGCGAGCGTTTCCACGGGAGCCGGAGGGTGTACCACGAGACCTGAACCGAAGTGAGCGGAGAGCCGGTTCAGTGCAGAGTCAACGATACTTTCGCGTAGCATGGTGATCTCCTTTCACTGCGGCGATTTACAAGCGGCAGGCGAGTGGTTGTCTGCCATCGCGATTCCCGCGGCGATTGCGTCGAGGTTGGACTGACGGTAAGCGCCGCTCAGGACGGCGCCGGCGGCGGCTTGGAGGAGCGCGGGAACGATGAATCCGGCCTTGACAAGCGCGTATGTCAATGCCGCCAGCGAAACGGACTCCTTTCCTGCCTGTTTTTCCAGCGTCTTTAGATCGATCGCGCAAACGGGCGCTACGGCGTCGGCGATGGGCAACTCGGCGGCTGCGACGACCAGACACGAGGCGTCGAGGCCGGACAGGGGTCCGAAGCGGTTGAGACCGTCTGAGGAGAGGATCAAGACAAGGTCCGGCGAGTCAAGACCCGTGTATAGGATGGGTTCGCCGGATACGATCAGGTTCGAGATTGAGAAACCACGGCGAACCGTGATCGGAAAGTCGTCTTGTTGTGCGGCAAACAATCCGCCGGCGACCGCTATGTCACCGATTATGCCGACCGCGGAGCGTACGCGTTGGCCGGCGGATCCGGCGGTGCAGATCTCGCGGCGATGAGGCCAGGGAATGGCCGAGATCGCAGGTGCATCCCCCGCATCGGCCGGGGCGCGGCGCACCGGGCGGGCGCTGCCGCTGGAAGTCGCCTTTGAAGGCTTTGTTCCCTCGTGAATGAGGCCGAACGGCATACCCAATTGTGTGGAGAATGCGTCGAGACTGCTGCGATTGAGTTTGTTGGCGGGCACGAAATAGGCGGTACACAACTCCCAGATGTCCAAGAGAACAAAGCCGGGAACTGACAAGGCGTGTTTGATCGAAGTCACAATGTCCGGGTCGAAGGCGTCATAGCGGGCGGCGTGAGCTGCGCCACTTACGGCCACAGTGCGGCACAAATCCAGAGGCTGGTCAAGCGCGCCGAGAGGGGTTGTGGAAGTGCGCGTGTCCAGTGGCGTAGTAGGCGAGTGCTGGCCGCCGGTCATGCCGAAGTTGAAGTTGTTGCAGACGATGACTTTGATATCCGCCCGGCGTCGCGCCGCGTGAACCAGGTGTGCTGTGCCTATTCCGCATCCTCCGTCGCCGATCAGAACGATGACGAGGAGTTCCGGGTTGGCGCGCTTGATGCCCTCGGCGTAGGTAATTGACCGGCCGTGGAGACCGTGAAAGGTATGACAGGAGAAGTAGCGATCTGCGGTTCCGATGCAGCCGATGTCGGAAACGATGCAGACGCCAGTCGGGGGAACTCCGATTCCGTCAAGCGCCTCACCCAACTGCTCGAGCACCATTCCGTGCGAACATCCGGGACAATAGCACATGTCTGTGCGTTTTGCGGTTAAGATGGACATGTGCATACCGCCTTTGTCTGTGCCTTTTGGCTGCCGAATCGAGTAATGTGGTCAACAATTACCTGGGGAGAGATCAATCCTCCGTCGAATCGTTGTATGGATTCGACGGGGACTTTGCGAATTACCCTTCGTAGCTCGTCCGCGTATAAGCCGATGTTGTATTCGGGGACGAGTACGCGATCTATTCGCGAAGACAGAGCTTCGGCGATGGCCCGCTCGGGTACTGGCCAAAGGCTGTAAAGCGTGAGGTGCGAGACTGCAATGCTGTTAGCGCGCAACTCCTTTACTGCATCACGGGAGGCGCCGTCGGCTAATCCGTATGAGATAATCAATGCAGATGCGTCCGCCTCGCAATCGGCCTCTACATAGGCAAGGCTTTCGCTCCGCGAGAGAATCTTGTCACGCAGATGGGTCAGTTTGCGGGCGATCTTCTCGCGATCGGCCGTAAGCACGGCGTTCTCATCGTGAATAGACCCGGTGAAACGAACCTGGCGCGAACCGCCGATGGGCAGAAAAAGAGGTGTGTCAGCCGAGTGTGCGATCTTATATGGCTGATACGTTGCGGTCGGAGAAGCGACGAGACGATCGGCCCTGGGCGATAGAGGAATCGCGTTTAGGTCGGCCGTCTGTCGAGTTAAAGAGATATCCTTTGAAAGCAGGACAATCACAGGGGTTCGGAGGCGCTCGGCGATGTTGAACGCCTCGTATGTCAACCAATAAGCCGAGGAGGCGTCAGTGGCGGCCAACACGGGAAGAGGGTAACCGCCGGCGGTAACGTGCCTGGCGAAGAGGACATCGCCTTCGCCGGTCGCGGTGGCGCCGCCTGTCGCGGGGCCCATGCGCTGGCAGTTGACGATGACCAGCGGAACCTCGCCCATTTGGGCGAGACCAATGTTTTCACTGTAGAGACTAAGCCCCGGTCCGGAGGAGGCGGTCAGTGCCTTGGCGCCGGCCATGGCCGCGCCGATGCACTGACCGATGGCGGCGATTTCGTCCTCGGTTTGAATCGCGACGCCTGTTCCATCGGCGAAAGCACTCACCATGTCGCTGAGAATGGAACTGGCGGGCGTAATTGGGTAACCCGCGAAGAAGTTGCAGCCAGCGCGAACCGCCCCGCGCACCACTGCCTGATTGCCGGTGAGAAATTCGCGCATCAGTTGCCTCCGGGGGGCGGCGGTGGGGCGCTTGAAATGTAGTCTTTATTGACCATCATCGCGGGACCCAGGCGAGATCGAGGATCGTATTAGTCGGCTTCTTCGTATTGAATACGGCCCGAACCGGCATTCCAATGCGTGGCGTTCCATCCTTGAGATAGCTCATGAGCTTAGTGCAGACGCCGTCGATTGAGACGCTGATAAGAGGGCAAGGGGGGTCTGCGCGGAACAGAGCGCCAGGATACTGGACCGTTGAATGCGTGAATATCTCACCGATAGTCGGGGCGGGCGTCCATTCCATTCGCGACCAGCAGTCCGGGCAATCGCATCTCGGAGGCAGCCAGAGCCGTTTTTCGCGGCACACGGGGTTTACGCAGCGCGTGGCGAGGAGTTTGCCTTCGCGCAGGCCCTTGAAGAACCGTCCCCACCCACCATAAGAGTGCGTGTGGTGCCAGTTCTTGAGGTTCTTGATTACCAGCGGTTCGTCGGAAACTATTTCCGCCGTCGTGCCGTTCAATTCAACGGTCATCGCGAAGCCCTTTCCATAATGGCCACGGTTACGTGACTGCCAGTGCCCGCATGTGAAATAGCGCACGCGCGTTTGGCGTTGGGAACCTGCAGGTTGCGGAAGTCCTTGGGTTTTGTTTTTCCGTATCGCGCCCAGCGTTCTGGGTCGGCGTGGAATTTCTCCCATTTGCCCTGCAGTTGCCACAGCAGTTCGGCCAGTTGGAATATGCCTGTGGCCCCCACAGAGTGCATCGTGCCGATCAAACCGCCGGAGAGGTTCGTCGGCAGGCGTCCCTCGAAATAAGCATCTCCGGAATCGATGAACTCTCGCCCGCGACCATAAGGCCGCAGACCGATATCCTCATAAGTCTGAATGTCGCTGATGGTGAAGGCGTCGTGCGTTTCAAGCAGGTCGAAGTCCGCAACTGGATCCTTTATTCCGGCCATGTTGTAGGCGAGGTATGCGGCCATCCTTGCGGCGAGGAAGGAGCTGAACCCTGGCCACTCATTGCGCTTTCCGTTGAAGTAGTCTTTGTAAGTTGCTTCCGTTTCGTTGGGCAGAAGCAAGATCGGCATGTGCCGCCGGTCGGCGGTTCGCAGGGTGTGGGTTCCACCGCAGATCGCCTTGAGTTGAACAGGGTTACTGGTCATCTTGAAGGCGGTTTCCTCGTCGGCCAGGATTATCACGGCCGCTCCGACGCTCATAACGCAGCACTCGAGGAACGAGAGGGGATCGGAAACGATGTCGTTCTTGAGGATGTCCTCCACCGTGTAATCGCCGGGGTTCTGCGAGTATGGCGAGAAGCGGGCGTAGCCGTGATTTTTGCAGGCGATTTTCGCCAGTGTTTCTCGCGGCACTTCGTTTTCGAACTGATATCGCTGGGCCATCAGCGCGTAGTAACTCGCGTACATCCACCCCAGTTCACTTTCGAAGTCCTTGCAGGCGGCGCTGGCGATGTACGCGTTGCCCACCTTGGTCGATACCTCGTCCATGCGTTCCCAGCCGACGACCGGTACACAACTCGCGTATCCGGACGCCACGGCCTGGGCGGCGGCGAGGACGGCCGATCCTCCCGTCGCGCCGCCGGTCTTGACCTCGATGTTGCCGAGGGGATCGAAGCCGAGGTAATCGTGGACCTTGGCCGCGGCGAGAAGTTGATCGCCGAAATGGTCGGCAAACTGCGAATACACGCACCAGTTAACCGATCTGCGAAACTCCTCCGGCGAGACCTTGAGGTCGTTTTCCTCCACGGCCATGCGGAGAGCCTCGGTGCAGAGCTCGCACGTGTTCTTTTCCGGGTAGCGCTTCCGGAAATCCGTCATGCCGCCCGCCACGACGTACACCGGTCGCTGGAATCTTGGAATTCGCAGGTTTCCCGGTCCGAATTTGATCATGTTCGGAACTCCATTGGTGAATATTGTCGAAAGTCAGTGCAAAAACTATCCGTGCCGCACAGGCATATAGGTTCTATACTAGTCGCTCCGCCCGAGCACCTAAAGTCCGGCCCTCTACCCGATCTGGGTCCCGTCGAACTCGTCCTTGCAATTCACGTACCGCGAGTAGCTTGTTCTCTTGCATGATGCTATGCTTGTGAGGTCTTTGGAAGCGGCTGGAGGGAAGATGAAGCGGAGTGCCAACGGGTGAAATTACGCACCGGTCGGCCCGAGGTGCAACGTACTAGAATCCATTAGACGATAATCCGACAAAACCCGATGGCCAAGCCGATTGGGTGGCGACCGCCAGGTAGTCTACCTTCCGAAAGGCCCTGTTGCGGGATAGTTGGCATGAGGCTTGCTGGCTGACGAATGGGAGCGGAGAGGGAGCAAGAACCTCTGCCCAACGACCGCAGTCATCCGATCGAGGGTCGTGCTGCCGTTGTTTCACAGGGACGATGAGCTTCCAAGCGGCGGAGATGAAGATGACCGAGCTGACCATTTTCGGGCGTGGCGGTCAGGGCGGCGTAACGCTGGCGAAGCTGATCGCGGAGACGTACTTCTTACGCAAGATGTACGCCCAGGCGTTTGGGGTGTACGCGGCCGAGCGGTCTGGGGCTCCGGTGCAGGCGTACGTCCGCGTCGACGAGCAGGAAATCACCAACTACAACGAAATCCGCGAGCCGGACCATGTCATTGTCCTGGACCGCACTTTGATTGCGCCCCGCGTTGAGGTCGGTCTCAAAAGAAATGGCTGCCTAATCCTAAACTCGCCGGATCCCCCATCGGCATACGGCGAGTTATTCCCTGGGCGGTTGGTGGCCACCATAGATGCGACTGCGATCGCCGTGGAAAACGGGCTGGGCACACGCACTGTCCCGATTGTAAACACGACGATGTTTGGGGCGGTGGCTCGGATGTTGGGGTTGACGCTTGCGGACGCCGAGTCCGCCCTTGCGGAGTTGAAGTTCGGCGGGGCCAACATCACATCCGCTCGACAAGCATTTGACGTGGTAAAGGCGGAACACCTGCCCGGCAAGCTGCACGAAATCAAGATAGCGGCCCCTACTCAGCACATTCCAAGCCTGCTTGATCCGACGATTGGTGCGGCGCCCGAGCTGCGGACGGGGAGTTGGGCTTCGCGGCGCCCGAACCGGCGAGAACTGACGCCGCCGTGCAACAATGCTTGTCCCGCGGGCAATGATGTGCAGGCCTTCGTCGGGTCGGTTGCGAAAGGGGACTACAACACGGCGCTGGGAATACTTCTGGAGACCTCGCCGTTTCCGGGGGTTTGCGGTCGCGTGTGCCCCGCGCCGTGCATGGAGGCATGTAACCGCGGCAATTACGATGAATCGGTCAACGTTCGCGAACTGGAGCGGTACGCGGCCGATCTCGGGCGGCGTGAGCGACCGCGCACACCGCGGCGTGAGGTAGCCGTTGCGGTAATTGGTTCCGGGCCGGCGGGTTTGAGCGCGGCCTACCATCTTGCCCGGTTGGGCTATCAAGTGACGGTCTTTGAGGGTGAACGCGAACTCGGCGGTGTCATGCGGACCGGCATACCCACGTATCGTTTGCCGAGGGCGGTCCTCGATCTCGAAATCGAGTTCGTACTTGGTCACGGGGTTCAGACTCGCACGGGTCACCGGGTCACGCGTGCAGAACTGGTCGAATTGACTCGTCGGTTCGCCGCTGTTTTTGTTGCGACGGGATTGCAGGAAGCTCGGTCGCTGGATCTGGGCGTCGATCTGGGCGGATCGACCAACCGCGTCGAACAAGGCATCGCGTTCCTGGACCGGGCGCGCGGCGGGACGGCGTTCGTGCGCGGCGAGCACGTGGTGATAATCGGCGGCGGCAACACGGCGATCGACGCGGCGCGCAGCGCACGTCGGCTGGGGGCGGCGCGCGTCGCAATCGTCTATCGCCGCTCGCGACAGGAGATGCCCGCGATCCGCGAGGAGATCGACGCGGCGTTTGAGGAAGGGATAGCGATTCACGAACTTGTGTCACCCGTCCGCATTCGGGAAAACGGATCATCGCTGTGCCTGACGTGCCAGCGAATGCGTCTCGGTGAACCGGACGATTCGGGTCGTGCGCGGCCTGTGCCCGAGACGTCGGAGGACGCGTTCTTTGACATCGCTTGCGAGCGGGTGATTCTAGCTCTCGGGCAAACGCCGGACCTGTCGATCATTCCAGAGGGCGCTGAGATTCGTGATGGCGGACAGCTCTTGGGGCTCGCCGGGTCGCCGGTCTTTTGCGGAGGCGATCTTTCCGCCAACGAAGGAACCGTCTCGGCAGCTATAGGGAATGGACGCCGGGCAGCCCTGCATATCCGTCGCACATTGAGCGGGGAGGACTTGTTCCCGCCATCGCCCGAGCCTTTGGCTGGGCCGGAAGCCGTCAAGACATACGTGTTTGCGCATGCGCCGCGTCAGCGAGGCCAAGCCATCGACGTAGCTCTGCGTCGCCGCACGTTCGCCGAGGTGCACACTGGGTTTCCGGCGGAGGGTGGGGAGAAACTGGCCGCGGAAGAGGCGTCCCGTTGCTTCAGTTGCGGGGTCTGCAACTCGTGCGATCGTTGCAAGCAGTATTGCCCGGAGGGGATTCTCACCCGAGACTGCGACGGATATCGATTCGACTACGATTACTGCAAGGGCTGCGGGGTCTGTGCGGCACAATGCCCGCGGGGCGTGATCTACATGGCGGAGTTGTGACACGCGGCGGTGACAGTCTTGGCCGGTGCGCCCCAGGCGGGGACACCGGGCTGAGAGAAACAGGGAAAAGTACTATGAAACACAAAACGCAATTCAGTTGTCAAATCGTCTTTCTGGCACTGTTCGGAGCGGCGCTGCTTGTAATGAATCGACCTGTTCAGGCGCACTGTGACGGGATGGATGGGCCGGTAGTGAAGGCGGCGCAAAAGGCATTTGAGACGGGCGATGTGAACCTCGTTCTGGTTTGGGTGCAAGCGAAAGATGAGGCGGAAATCAAGACGGCGTTTGCGCGCGCGGTGGTCGTTCGAAAGCTGAGCGCCGAAGCCAAGGATCTCGCAGACCTGTATTTCTTCGAAACGCTGGTCCGGATTCATCGGGCAGGAGAAGGAGCGCCTTACACGGGATTGAAGCCAGCCGGTCGCGATTTGGGGCCGGCAATTCCGGCGGCCGATCGAGCGGTCGAAACCGGTTCCGCGGATGCGGCTACAACACTGATTACCGATTTGATCCGCGACGGCGTCAAAGAGCGATTCAAGGCTGTCATGGACACCAAGAACTTTGAAAAGTCGGACGTTGCAGGGGGACGGAAGTTCGTGCGCGCTTACGTGGGGTTTATTCACTATGTTGAGGGTGTCTATCAGGCGGCCAAGGGCACCGCGGAGGATAGTGCGGATAAATGCGGAGAGCACGCGGTGAGCCCCGGAGCGCATAGCAATCCGGAAGCGCATGGACATTAGGAGCGATTCCTGAGACTCATTCCCCCCTCGGGTAGTGGGCAAAGAGAGTGGGTCTTCGAATTCACTACTGGTGGATACTTGGAGTATTGCTAATGGCGCGGGCGCTTGTGACGGGAAACCACGCGGCGGGGCATGCGCTGGCGCTGGCAGGCGAGGCCAATCGGATCAGCCGCGGCTGTTGCGGCGGGGCCTATCCTATCACGCCGCAGACCGAAATCATCGAGTTTCTTCGCGGATTCAAGTTTACCAAGGGCCGCATTGTTCCCGTCGAGTCCGAACACAGCGCAATGGGCGTTTGCATCGGTGCAGCGCTTGGGGGAGCGCGGGCGTTTACCGCCAGTTCTTCGAACGGGCTGGCCTATATGGTCGAGAACATCTTCGCCGCGGGCTATTACCGCCTCCCGATTGTGATGATCGCGGTCAATCGAACGCTGGGGCCGCCGTGGAACATCTGGGTCGATCAGGGCGACAGTCTTATGTTCCGGGACGCCGCATGGATTCAGTTCTACGCCGACTCGCACCAGGACCTCGTGGATACAATCTTGCTGGCGTTCCGAGTAGCCGAAGACAAGCGAATCCTCCTGCCCGTCCTCGTCGCCATGGACGGATTTGTGACCTCGCACACGCAAATGGTAGTGGAGTTGCCCGAGCAGGAGCAGGTGGATAAGTATCTGCCCCCGTGCGAGGTTCCGCACCGTCTTCGGCACGACCATCCGGTGACCATGGGCGGAATGGTCTGGCCGCGAGAGACAGCGCACCATCGTCGCGAAATCCAGAACTCGATGGATCAGGTTGCGGTGGTTCTCGATGAGGCGATCGGCGAGTTCTCGAAGGTATTTGGTCGGCGTCCGACGGGAGTGCTTGAGGCGGAATTCACGGAAGACGCCGACACGGTCTTGATCGCCTGCAATACGATGGCGCGGACGCTGCGGCGTGCAGTTCAAGCCCGACGTGACCGAGGCGAGCGCGTCGGCATGATTCGCGCCAAGCTTTTCCGACCGTTTCCAAGGCAGGAAATGCTGCGTGCAATCGGGCGGGCGCGGCGCGTCGGGGTCCTGGATCGGAATCATTCCGCGGGATCGGGCGGCATCTTCTGGCAGGAGATCGCCGCGACGCTGCAAGGCCGCGCCGACGTCATACTCCAGGACTACCTGGTCGGACTCGGTGGGGGCGATGTCACGCCGGAGATCATCGACGACGTGATCGACGACTTGGCCCGCCGCGATCGGGCAGCACAACCCATCTGGCAGGAGGCGATTGCATGACGACAGCCATGACCAATAACACCGACGGTTGCGTCGAGTCGGTCCTCCGCCCGGGCAACACGAACTGTGCCGGTTGCGGAATGTCAATCGGCTTTCAGCTCTTGACCCAGGCTCTGGAACGCGAACCGATTACTCTAGTGATTCCCGCGTGCTGCGGGATCGTCACTGCGGGCGCCTTTCCGACCAGCGCCTACGGCGTACCAACTGCGGCCTCTACATTCGCAAGCTCGCCCGCCTTCGCCACGGGCCTCGCCACGGTTGCGGAGCTCAACGGCGACGACCACCCGGTCGTTTGCTGGGCCGGCGACGGCGGAACGTATGACATCGGCCTGGCCACGCTCTCCGCCGCAGCGGAGCGGAACGAAAACCTGATCTACGTCTGCTACGACAACGAGATATACGGCAACACTGGCGGCCAGCGCAGCAGCGCCACGCCGGAGGGAGTAGCCACCACTACTAGTCCTGGTGGGAAGATCGAACCCAAGAAGGACATCATGGGCATTATGGCCGCGCACCGGATTCCGTACGCGGCCACTCTCTCCGTCGCCCATCGCGACGATTTTCTCCGCAAGATTCGGACGGCGCGGAGCACACGTGGTTTCCGGTTCCTGCTAATGCTGTCTCCGTGCCCGACGGGATGGAAATCCGAACCGGACGAGAGCGTGGAGTTGATTCACGTTGCAGTGGCCAGCGGCGTGTTCCCGCTTTATGAGGTTTTCGACGGATCGCGCTTTCGGATCAACGCCAGACCGGACGCCACGCCGCTTGCTCGATACGTCGAACGCCAACAGCGCTACACGCGTTCCAAAGTTGACGTGGGCGTTATGGCCGAGCAAATCAAGACGCAATGGCGCTATCTAGACGCGATGGCCGCGGCCTTTCCGGCCTAACAGCCTGCTTGCAAAGCCCTCTCCCCCTTGGGGGAGAGGGTTGGGTGAGGGTGGAAACCTGCTATCGTCTATGCGTTCGATCCTCACCCCGACCCTCTCCCTGCCAGGGAGAGGGGGTTCTTAAACGCGGTCTCAAAGAACATTGCTTTCCGACATCGCCTTAAGCCGCGCCCATCGGTGATCCACTTCCTGCTGCACTTCGGTGACGATGGGAGCAAACTCGGGCGAAAGCAGGTGGCGGAAGGCGCCGCCCATTTTGCGAAAGGCCTCCGTGACCGGGATTTTCTTGCCGAGTCTTTCCGGGTCTACGGTCACGTGTGTTATGCCGCGGTCGACTTCGAAGAGCGGGTGCATGCAGGCGTTTACGATCGCCTCTACGGCCGATGGGCCGACATTTTCATCCATGCCCCAGTTGAGCGGGCAGACCGAAATCGCCTTCACAAACGCAAACCCGCCGCCGCGAGTCACAGCCTGGGCCTTGCGGGCCTTGCGAATCATGTCCGCGGCATGTGATTCGCTGGTCGTCGCAAGGTACGAGGTGAAAGTTCCGCGAAGGATTTCGACAATGTCCTTATGGTGCGTGGTCTTCCCGGCCTGGTTGGAACCGACGTGGGCGTTGGAGTTTTTCTGGCCTTTGAATCCGGTGTAACAGAGCTGTGCCCCGGTGTTCATGTAGCCCTTATTGTCATACTCCAGGAGGATGAAGGGGTCATTGCGGAGCGCGCATCCGATGACCTGATCCATGCCAATGTCGTCGCCGCCGTCGCCGCTCACGGCGATGACGGTAATGTCGTCGGGCAGATCGCCGCGCTTCTTGAATCGCTTGATCATCTCGACGACGCCGGTGGCCGTAGAGCTGGAGTTGTGAAAAAGGTTGTGGAAGTATGGCACCTTAAAGCTCGTCAGCGGGTAGCCCGTCGTCACAACCATGCCGCAACCAGTGTTGAAGATGAAGCACACATGTCCGTCTATACCGCGCAGGAAAAGATTGAGCGTCGTGAAAATGCCGCAGCCGGGGCAGGCGCTGTGCTTGTCAAAACGCCCTGGCATGTCCGAGAGTACTCGTAGATTGACCTTGCTGTCTTGGCCGGCGTTGAAGGCGCACGCTTCGGCCGTCAGCGGTTCGATGGTCGGCTTCGGTGAGTACGACGGGTCGCCGGGCCAGGCGCCGTGATACCACTTTGTGCGCCGTTCGTCCGCATCGTTCATGTTGGGCCATTTCGCGGCGAGTTCATACATCCTCAGCGCGTCGTCGCGCACGAAGTTCAGGCCGCCGATACCGTAGGTCCGCTGGATGATCGTCGCGGAGTTGCCACCGCGTTGCAGGGCAGCGCCGATCTCATTCGCAAGGTAATTGTTTGCGCCGTACTGGCTTGCCCGTTCGGCCACTACTATTCGTCGGGCCGACCCCAGTGCGTGCACCATTTCCTTTTCTGGCCAGGGGCGAAGAACAGTTGGAATGACGAGATTGACCGATTCGTTGCGACGGGCGAGATCGTCAACCGCGTCGCGGGCGGCTTCCCCGGCGGTGTTGAGCGCCACGAGGCAGTGCTTGGCATCCCGATCGCCGTACTGCGTGACGAAACTATAGCGCCGCCCGCTGAGTCTCGCGAATTCGTCGAATACTTCCGGAAGCAGTTCGTAGGCCTTCTCGAACTTCAGGTCCATCTGCACCTTGGAGTTGATGAGGTCGTCGTTCATGTACGGCCCGAAAGTGCGCGGGTGGTGCATGTCGATGAAGCTGAATCGCCCGTTCTCGCCCTTGAGCGTGCCCTTGAACGGCGGCGGACCGACGAACGAGCGTACAGTCTGGCGATCGGAGAACACCTGAATCCGTCGGTTGGCGTGCGAGGTGTGGAAGCCGTCATAAGCGACGATTGCGGGGAGATTCACCTTTTCCGCGATTTTGATCGCGATGATGTTGAGGTCGTAGCAGGCCTGCACATTCGGGGCGAGAAGGATGAGCCAGCCCCACCCCAGCGTCGCGTAGAGATCGGAGTGACCATTCTTGATGTTGAGGGGAGCGGAGACGTCGCGCGTCGAGAGATTGAGCACCATGGGCAGGCCGAGTCCTGAAATCGCCGGCATTTGCTCTGCCTTGAGCAGCAAGCCGTTGGCGCTGGTGACATCGACAACGCGCCCGCCCGCGACGGCGGCGCCGGCGCATATTCCAAGGGCCGCAAGCTCCGAAGTCCCGATGATGAAAGCTATGTCGGTTTCTCCGTCGGCGAAGGCCTTGGAAACCACCTCGCCCACGTCCGACGACGGAGTGATGGGGTAATATCCTTCGGCATCGTAGCCTATGTCGATAATCGCCTGGGCCACGGCCTCATTGCCGTTGCCGAGCCACGTCTTTTGCGACGCGATCGCTTCGATCTTCCTGGGATTCATTGTTGCAATAGACATGGGCATCAGTCTCCCAATTCGCCGCCGATGAAGGTCAGCGCCTTGCCTTTTTTCGTCTCCGGACAAACTTCGACGCAGCGCATGCAACCCTTGCAGAATGCTTCGTCGACGCCCATCATCCGGCCTTCTTTCCAGAGCAGTCCTCCGGGGTCGGAGCAAACCGTCAAGCAGATGCCGCAAGAAGTGCAGGCTTCCGGGGCGAACTTCGGAATCCGTCCGCGGCCGGCAACGCGGTTGTCTCGCCCGCGCGTACTGTGCGTAAGGGCGTCGATCGTTCCGCCGTTAAGCATGTTTTTCCAACCGATCGGTCCGCGGCTTACCGCCGGCGGGGCGAGCGGGAAATCGCCCGCCGAGAATTCCTGCTCGACACAACCTGACAGGGCGCGGTCGAACGCGGCGATGTTGGCCGTAGCGGCTCGCGGCCATTGCTTGGCGATGAGCGCCTTGATCCGCTCGTCCGGAAAGTCCAACGCGTG
>Ga0209777_10006106_pt1 | contig 13652 bp, 10 predicted proteins | sample FrelakmetHBP12HB_FD_187147 | JGI IMG/M metagenome (GOLD analysis project Ga0209777, IMG submission 187147) | Freshwater lake sediment microbial communities from the University of Notre Dame, USA, for methane emissions studies -HBP12 HB (SPAdes)... | ecosystem: Environmental > Aquatic >...
ACTCGGAGCCGAAAGCGTCTCTATAGTGGGCATCGTCGATTGGCTTCTCCGCGACCGTGTCGATCCCGCCGGCGTAGGTGATATAGTTCCGCAGCCTGTTCCGCCAGTCCGGCGAGCCGTAATGGGCGTCGAGTTCAGCGGCAGGCTCCGGCTCGAAATCAAGTGTATAGGGCACGCGGTCGGTCTGCTGGTGATTGATCGCGGCCAGGACATAGTCTCTGTGTGTCATGGGATTCTCCGTGGGTGTCTTTCATCAATTATAGCAGGACGGGACCAGGCTGCATACCACGCATTTCCTCTCCCGGGGGACAGGATTAAGGTGAGGGCGCCACTCTTCGCACATACTCACCCGGAACACGAATTGCAGGATGCAACTGGGCGACATGGACGTTGGAAGCGCCGGGGAACGGAATCCTCGGCGCTTCGCTGTCGCGTAAAAACGTTGACATGTGGGCCGCCATGTTGGTATAATCAAAGCGTCACCAGCGCTCCCCTGTAGCTCAATTGGCAGAGCACCTGGCTGTTAACCAGGGTGTTCGTGGTTCGAGTCCACGCGGGGGAGCCAGAATATTTGAAGATTCAGGCAGAGCAGTGGTATAATTGCTCTGCCTTTCGTGCGTGTAGCCGCTCTTTCGGCAGGAAGGGCCCCGACTAATAGAGCGTGTAGTCGGTGATGCAGTTCCTTATTGGCATTGGCGCACGAACGCGGTGTGGGAAACCAGTGGGTTCTTCCGGGGTTGACATGCAAGCACTTAAGAGGATAAAGCGAAGGAAACGAGGATGGCCTGTTACATCATATCCATAGATATGCCTGCAGGAGCCGAGATCGCTCGGGTAGTTGAGGCTATCAAGTCCTACGGTACTTGGGCTCATATCGCTCATACCACTTGGGCCGTCGTTTCAGACAAGGATCACAAGCAGATACGTGACCATATTTCCACGTGTGTTCCCGAAGCTGTACGCATATTTGTGGTCAAGTCAGGAAAGACGGCAGCGTGGCGAAACGTCATTTGCCGAAACGAGTGGCTGAAAGAGAACCTGTAAACCATGGCACAGAATGAAGGCGTTGATCAACTCCGCATAATCAGGGGCAAGGTTGACTCGCTGTCCTTATATGAAGTCACGGATTCAGAGCTCAATGAACTGGAGCGTGGTGGCCCAGACAGCCTGTTCCTCAATTTGGCGGTCTTTCTTCTCTCAACGGCTGTATCATTCCTGGTTGCTCTGCTTACAACAGACATAAAATCCGTGAAAACCTATTGCACCTTCACAGTGGTGACAGCTGTCGGGTTTGTCGGCGGCATCATCCTCGGCCTGCTTTGGCTCAGAACAAAGACGTCCCGAGCGCTGGTCATCCGAAATATCAAGGCGCGGATGCCCAAAGACGACCCCGTGGACAGCGATAGTGAGCCGCAAGCTGTCAACAAAGCATAGCGACAACTCAGTTGCTGTCTTGCGTGCTGACTCATAGGAAAACCAGCTGCATCGTGCATCGCGCCAGCATTCGGGATGCGGCACAAGTATGCGCTCGAGTCGGTGTTTCGGGACTCCAGTCCCGAAACCAGCACGGCGTGTCACTGCACCGGCCTATGCCGCCAGCAGCTCTACCAGTTCGGCTACACGCCTTGTCTGCACGCTCACGAAAGCTCTGTAATTGTCCAGCCAGGGGAGCCTGGAAATTTGAAGATGAAGGCAGAGCAGTTGTATAATTGTTCTGCCTTTTGTGCTATCTACCAGTCCGTTTCGGGGAATTGTCTCCGAAAAACCGAAAAGCGGGTTCTGTCCCGGTTTTTTCAGGCTCTTATGTGCATACAAGGGGGAGCCATGCAAGCCATTCTAAGGAAATTAGATGATCGAGCAGCAGTCAACATTCTTCACGAGATAGTGACATCTCACATTACAGGCGTAGGCACTGAACCGGATGGAGAATTCGCTGCGTGGCTACAGGCTGCTGTAAGTGATGCTTCGGTCGGTTCGCAAAAGCAATCTGTATCAGATGGGGACGTGGCAAGAACTACCTTGAGGATACTTGCGGAAGATGAATCGGCAGGTCCTTGGCTTACCCAAGCGCTTGCGAGCAGAAAATCTCCGCTGCTGAGATATGGCAGGCGTGTGGACATGACGGCCGTGGCTCAAGGCACTGGGGTCATTACGTTGGCACTCGTGGTGCTTAGGACATATGTAAGAGTCACGCGGGACAAGGATGGAAGATGGCAGATCGAGGCAAAACTCAGCCCTATGAGCGATAACCTTACAGAGCTGTTCCTGAAGTTAGTCAGGGACCTTATCGCGAAAGCAGCCGGTCGGGACTGATCGTAGTGTGGGTGCAACGCCCCCTATCCACCTGCCTTTGCCAATGAAGTCTTGATGCGAGACGAGGCATCTGGGATGTTCAACTTCTATATACCTGGGTCTATGCATGTTGAGTTCCTCATAACTGCACAGGCAGCGAAAGAAGCCGAAGAGTTCTTTGTTGAGGGAGACGCAATACGTGACATTTCTGGATGTCCTCACAAGGAGGTGCGACGGAAGAGTCTTGTTGGTTCGGTAGTGGAGCATGAGTACTTCCATCATCGACACGCTTGTTCCACAACATACGGTCTTTTCCAGTTCGAAATCGACTCACATGCATTGCATCATCGCGAGAGCATTGTTAAGGCATTGCCCAAGCCCACTAAACTAGTCAGCCCTTTTCCGATAGCCGAGTTTAGAGAGACACTGGATGCACCTCTCTCATCTGCACTAGCCTTGTGTGGGCTGACAGACATAATGCTGACTGCTCTGGACAAGCTACAGATTGACGTCCTTCGTCTGGGAATCGAGGATAATCAGTTCCGGTATCCGGTTTCGATTCCTCAGACAGGTCCCAGTAAAGAAGAGCGAGTTGCTGTCGAGAACTCTCTGACAACGAATGACCTGGTGGAGGCAATCGCCGCCTGGAAGCAATACAGCTGGCTCTTGATCCACTGGTACTATGGAGGATTTCCCGATCCTACCACGTTGGAAAGGGAATGGCTGTCGTGGCTGAGAGAGACAAATCCATCCTATCTTGCTGCTGCGAATTACGTAGCAGAGCGGTCTGGAGCCTATCTGAAGCATGGTCTTTTCGGCATTATTCTTGATCTGGCGCTTATGCCACCTCTGTTTTCGTCTGGGGACTTCGGTTGGACCCAGATTAGCCCCCCCTTGCGCCTAGAAGCGATTCTCGACGCCTGCAATGATCTGCCCAAAAGCATCATAAAGAGGGACGTACTTGAGCTGCTTACTCTTTCAGAGTACAGCCATATAGTAGAAATGATTGAAACCAAGCTAGGGTGGCAGCCCATGACCAAGTCCATAGATGATGCTCTTGCGTGTCTGCACCGGGACTCACAGACTTTGGAAGCGTGGAACAATCAGGGTGAGCTTATGGCTCAGGCAAAGAACGCTGGGTTGGTTTTCTCAACCGGGCTAGCGGCATACACAATGCAGTTCTACCACGGTCTCGTTAACAGGAAGCTGTATCCAGGATATGTTCTATTTCCGCACTATCACCCGAACCGAGAGTTGCTAGGGCATCTTATGTGTCCCATCACTACTAATTACGCTGATGGAATGAGTCTGAACGTGCTCCGGGTAGGACCAGATGAGTTCGGGATGCATCCTTTCTTAGCCCTCTTGGTGCTTTGGGACATTTGTTGGGGTCTGTGGCTCTACGAGACGGTCAACGAGTCCACCGAGGCGATAGGAATGAAACCGCATTCTAGGAGGTTCTATGCGCAAATCCCTAGAGCGCTGCAAGACACCTATCGCTCGTCTGCCATTGCCAGCAAAATCTTGGATGTACTCCTACAGGATTGGATGCCATTTGAGCAGTTTCTCTCTCTGCGGCTTGGGAAAGACCACGACACTTACTTCGTCTCGCACGCTGATGACTCACCATAGCCTACGGAAGCGTAGGCATTACGACTGCCAGTGTAAGATGCAACGCTGTTGTGCTAGATTCTTCGGTGTTTCGGGATTTGAGGAGCGCGTGCACATCCGGGCTACCGTCGCAAGCCTTAGTCCGCTCCGGAAATCCCGAAACGAACTGAAGGCGCTCGCTACTACATCAAAACCCCATCAGATGGGGATCGGCTGCGGAACTGTCGGATTGGCCGCATTCCACCTATTGGTCCTTCGCAAGCAGCCAGGTTAGTTTCCGGATTTCCATTCCGCGTTCGCTCCACCCAAATCCCGAAACATCCCCAACTTCCCGTTACAGCGAAGCTGCGGGAACTCTTGATTGTGGAGATTTGGCAGTTGGATCTGGCCAGCCGTTCCCGCAGCAGAGCCAGCCCCACCCCAGGCGTTTGTTCAGCAGATTGTTCGCTTATATATAGTTGAACATTGAACTTTGGCCAGGCGAGGACAAGTTACCGGTGACCGCCGCTATATATAGGCGGTAAGTTCGTCGGTAACTTCATCGGCGGAACCCGCGGTGGACCCTCAGACGGGATTCCGGAGATCCCGGATTGGCTTTGGGGTGGCGATTCTGAGATCGCCACCCATCATAGGCCGACAGCCCGGCACATGATGTGCCGGGCTATCAGTGCTATCAGTGTTTCGGGATTTCCGTTCCGCGTTCGCTCCACTCAAATCCCGAAACACCAAGCGCCGGCATTCCTCTTGCCGATCTTAACTACCCCCCGGATGATCCGGCGGATACGATTACCCACTTGCCGCCTGTCTGCGCGAGAGTGAAGCTTATGGACGCGGCCTTGCGGTTGTTGTTGGCATCGAGAAATTCGTGCGTGCCCGTGGCGGCATAGGCTCCGTCCGATCTGCGCTCGACGTTGGTGAAGTTGAAACCGATCGTCTGGATATGCCCGATGGCGTCGCGGACCATGTCGGTATAATCACTGCCGGGCAGCGAGTAAGCGTAGTTGTTGTCCAGGTAGACCGCGATCTGCGCGCCGGTGTCGATGTGACCGAGCATCAGATCGGGCCGCTTGTTGATCCAGGCGTTTTTGATGTCATCGAGCGCGGCATCCAACCCGCTGTAAGCCCCCTGGCTCAAGTAGTAACCGTTGCCATAGGAATAATCAGGCAACGGGGAATACGTGTAAGTCGGTACGTCAACCACGGCCACTCTGGGCGCGTAAACGTACGGCATACCGTAGTAATAGAACGGCGAGTAGCTGCAGTACGCTCCACAGTCATCAAAGCCCCAGTAGCCATAGTTGAACCCGGTCGCGAATCCCGGATAGAAGAAGAACCCGAGTGAGAAGCTGGAGTTGTTCCAGTTCCAATTATTGTTGTGACCCCAGTTGCCATTGTGGTTCCAATTGCCGTGACTCTGATTCCAGTTCTGTCTCCACTGCCGGCCCGCCTGTCCCGGCCCGAACCCCTGAGCCGGACCACGTCCCCTTTGGCCGACGGCGTTCGGGTTGTTGATAGTCCCACGACCTCGTCCGGGCTGACCGACGGCGTTCGGGTTGGCAATAGTCCCTCGGCCGCGTCCGGGTTGGCCGGTGATAGTTGGATTGGTCATTGGTCCCGCGACTGATCCGGGTCGGGTTGCTCGGAACTGACCGGGAGTGCGCGGAGTAAATGTGCCGGGGCCGGCGCCGATCCTAGGACCGGAAACGTTGGGTGTTATCCTCGATGGTACCCTCGTTCGCGGCGATGTCGAGAAACCAGGTCTGGACGGCGAAGTAAACCGCCCGGCCGAGAAGTTCGGCGTTCTAGGACCGGTGAAGCTGGGCGCTCTCGGCGTTGAATAGCTTGGCGTTCTGGGCCCCGTCATTGAAGGACCCGTCGGCCTGGAGAACCCAGGCGAACCACCCCTGCCGAAGCCGCCTCCGCCGTGAAAACCTCCACCTCGGCCAACACCTCCGCCGTGGACGCCTCCGCCTCCACCTGAGCTTATACCTCCGCCGTGAGAGCCTCCACCTCCGCCTCCACCCCCGCCGCGAGCAAACGCGACTGGAGCGAAGGAGAGTGTAAACACCATCGCCCCCGCCAAGACGCCGAATTTGAACAAGGCAAATAACCTATCTTTAGATCCAAGCATTCTTGTGCCTCCATGAGGGTGGGACCGTGCAGCCAGATTTCTTGGGGGTAATCCGTGGTCTTGCTGTACCTCGTTGGGATGAGCCGGCGCACAATCCCACCGTGTTTTCAATTATTGCATGTACATGTTACCCACAAAGGGGTCATACATTATCATGGAATGCACATGATTTGTGAAGGAAGCGCAAAGCTGCTTAGGGGGGCCTGATGTCAAGCCGACCCGGGGTGCGTGTCAGATATACGGAACGGGGAAGGGAGCTTTCATCACGAAAGCACGAAAGTGAGAAAACACGAAAGGGGAGGTAGAAAGTGGAGAATCTGAAGTCGCTCACCTGTTTCGTGCTTTCCCAAGTTTCGTGTTTTCGTGATTAAGAAGCCCTCTTGCTATACAAGGCTTCCGTAGGTTTGACACGCGCCCGCTGACCCGGCGGCATTTGAACCCTCAGCCTCAATCGACTATAATCTGTGTGTGAGCAAGAGCAAAGACAGCCGCACGCGCCTGCGATACGACGCGGGGACTATAGTCATCGAGGGTGAGACACCCCTGTGCATTCCGCCCCAGTTTGAATGGGACGCGCGGGTCGAGAAATACCGCGCGCCCGCGTTCGCGCGTCGGCGGGCGATGGAGTATTTCGGCGAGTGCGCGGTCAGGGTCCAGGACTTGAGTTCGACGGCCGCGAAGCTCGACCTCAAGCTGCGCGTCGATCACTCACCCCGTCCTTACCAGAAGGAAGCGCTGGCTGCGTGGATCAGGGCCGGGATGCGCGGGAGCGTGGTGCTGCCGACCGGCGCGGGGAAGACCTTCGTGGCCATGGGAGCCATCCGAAACGTCGGGCGTGGTACGCTGGTGGTCGCCCCGACGATCGACCTGATGAACCAGTGGTATTCGCTGCTGGTCGATTGCCTGGGAATCGAGGTCGGAATACTCGGCGGCGGATATCACGAGGTCAGGGACGTCACCGTGACCACTTACGACAGCGCATATATACACGCCGCCGATTACGGCAATCGATTCGATCTGCTGGTATTCGATGAAGTCCACCATCTGCCCTCGCCAAAGAACCGCCAAATCCCTCGGATGTCGACGGCGGAATGCCGCCTGGGGCTCACCGCGACTTACGAACGCCAGGACGGCGCCCACGCGATACTCGGCGGCCTGATCGGGCCGGTAGTCTATGAGCTCGGAGTTCACGACCTCAAGGGCGAATACCTTTCGGACTACGACACGGTCAAGATGATGGTCGCCCTCACGGATGATGAGTCCGGTCGGTATAAAGAGTGCGCCGCCAGGTACTTTGGATTCTTGCGAAAAGCCGGGATCAAGCCGTTCGGGTCGGGGTGGGGCGAGTTTATCAAGATGAGCGGCTACGACAAGGACGCAAGGCAGGCGCTGCTTGCCAAGCAGGAGATGAAGCGCATAGTGGTCGGCTCCCAGCGCAAGCTGGAGGTCCTCGATTCCCTGCTCAAGCAGCATTTTGCCGACAAGGTCATCATCTTCACGGAGCAAAATGACCTGGTGTATCGGATATCCCGCGAGTTTCTGATCCCCGCGATTACCCACCAGACCAAGGCCCGAGAACGCAAGTGGGTCCTGGACGGTTTCAAAGGCGATATGTTCAGGGCGATTGTCACGTCCAAGGTCCTCAACGAGGGGATAGACGTGCCGTCGGCCAAGATCGCGATTGTGCTGAGCGGCAGCGCAAGCCCTCGCGAGCACGTGCAGCGGCTGGGCCGGGTGCTGCGAAAAGGCACGAGCCGCAGCAGGGCCGTTTTGTACGAGGTCGTGACCTCGGCGACTTCCGAAACCAATGTGAGCTCGAGGAGGCGCAAGAACGATGCTTACGCTTGACCTCCTGAGATACAGAGTCACCGGCGACACGGTAACGCCGATATATCTCAGCGTGACGGGCGGCAGGAAATACCCGGCCGCGGCCGAGCGGGTAATCGAGATATACAAGTCCAACTCCGGCAAGACCCTCGGCGAGCTTGAAGAAGAGATGGACGATACCCTGGGAAGCGCGCCGGACTACAAGGTCTATCGGGGTCTCGCGAAGATGATGGAGGATTATGTCGAGACCGCGCCGGCGGTGGATATCGATGCCGAGGACCTGCGGGCGAAGGTTTTTTCAATGGCTGCCACCCGCGGCCCGATAGTGCGCGCCCCCGACCTCGTGTGGACGAACACGGTTTCCCAGAGACTCGCCGAGATCGCCGGTGAGATCGGGGTCAGTGTGGAAGATATCGACCGTGGGCTATACAGTGACCTTAGAGAGAGGCAGATCCTCAGGCTGCTGGATTCTTCGATTACCCCGGTCCAGCTCATCGAACGCTACAACACGGCCCTTGCCCAGGCGATGCTTTATCGGGCCATGCGGATGATAGTGGACGTCTTCGATAACTACCGGACCGTGTTCAAGTATGTGAAGCTTGCCAGGCTGATGCACTCGATAACCCCGCGCGACGGAGGGTATCGGATAGAAATCGACGGCCCGATGTCGCTTTTCTCGAATGTCGAGCGATACGGCATCGCCATGGCGAGGCTGCTGCCCGCGGTCCTCAAGTGCAAGAGATGGCGGCTGGCGGCAAAGACAAACATCGGAGGGGCCGATAAGCTGTTCCGGCTGCTGCCCGGCGATGGCCTGACGAGCCATTATCGCGACGAGCCCGAGTTCGATTCGTCCGCCGAGGAGGCATTCCATAACAAGTTCAAGCGCAACAGCAAAAGCAAATGGCAAATAGAGCGCGAGGGTTCGGTGCTGGACCTCAAAGAGACCGTGATGATTCCCGATTTCAAGTTCACCCACCGGGACGGCCGCGTCGCGCACCTGGAGATAGTCGGGTTCTGGACGCCCGAATACCTGAGCAAGAAGCTGGACAAACTGAGCCGCGTGCGGGAGGCCAACGTCCTAGTGGCTGTCCCCGAGACGCTCAATTGCTCGAACGACCAGTTCCCCGTCCCCGTGATCCAATTTAAGTCCAGGCTGCTGATCAAGGATGTTTTGCCGGCGCTGGAGGCGATTGCCGGGATGGGTGTTTGAATCGCTGAGACGCTGAAGGGGATGAAGGCGCTGAGGCTTTGGGTTAGAGGCTGTGGTTCTTCGGATGAGGCTGGGTGGGACGCCCGACTTCCTGCTTGAGGATGCGCTCATACTCCAGGGGATGGAGCGTCTTGAGTTGGTGTTCCGAGATTTCCCCATCGAGCCACACGCGGCTCATCGGGAAGACCTGGGGGTTCAGGTGCACCTGGTAGAAATGCCAGACTATGATCGCCAGAAACCCCAGCAGGGCCTCGTAGCTGTGTATTACTCTGGCCACGTCGAGAGTCCATTTGGGCAGATACTCCAGCGTCTGATTCTGGAACCAGAGCATAAGCCCCGTCGCGATCATCAGGATCGATCCCCAGCCCAGGGCCAGGTACTCGAACTTCTCGATAAAGTTGAAGCGGTCAAAGAGTGGCGTGTTGGGAGTCAGGCCGACGTAGAACTTCAGCATTTGTATGGCGTCGGTCGCATCCTTGAATGCCGGCATCAGCGCCCGAAGCTCGGACCGCCCGTGCTTGGAAAGTGTCATATAGAACACGTGATACACAGTCAGCCCAATGAGCACGCAGGCCGCCAACCGGTGAATCCGCGACCTCATGGTGAAGCCACCGACGAGTTGTATGATCTTAGATGAGACGGGCGAATCCGGGTACCTAACAGGAAACCCCGTCACCACCAGCGTGAAGAAGCTTGTCATCAGGATAATGTGCTGGATGCGCTGGTTCAACGTCATCCGCTTGAACCGGCGCTCGGCCGGCGCGTCAGGCGTGCTTGTCATCTCCTGTGATCTCCTCTCCTCCACGCCAGGCGGCCAATCCACCTGGCTCGCAAGTCCAGTAGTATGTAGCCGCAAAACGAACTCATCAAACCCACCACAAGCAAAATGTAGAACATGCGGACCCAATATACCACGGCATCCCGCTTGGGTGTGGTGAGGACGTGGATGGATTCGGCCGCGAAGTCCTTGCCTGCTCCCGGGTGGCATTTGCCGCAGGTGGCAGGCAGGCTGCCCCGGTATACTGTCGATTTCGGGTCGGTCGCCCGCCGGATTTCATGAGTGCCATGGCAATCTTCGCATTGAGGAGCATCGGGTTTGGCGTTCTTCAAGGCGCTGCCGTGGACGATGTCGGCGAAGTTGTGGATACGTGAGACATCCGGCGTGCCCAGAGTGTTGCCGCTGCGATGGCATCGGACGCATTGGACCGGCTGGGCGGTCGGCTTGTGAGGCAAGCTCTGCCCTCGAAAGTCCACGTGGCAGTCCAGGCAGCTCTTGGACGCGTGAACAGAAGATGCGAGGGCAGCCTGGTCGACATACAACGACTTCTCGACGCCGTTGGCCCCCATTTCGCGAAATCCCGGCGCGCTGTGACAGCTTAGGCATGCCGGTTCCGCGGCCGTCACCATCCGCGCACCGGCTGCAAGGCTCAACGGTATAAGTATACTTAGAACCGGTAATCTACCAGTCATGGTATTTTCTCTTCTCTTCGGATTATGCCGCTCTGTCGAGGTCAGGTTCAGTATACCCACAATACCCGAGTCAATATGGATGTCCGCCATGGACTGCGCGCTCGCTGGGAGTGATACACGCCGGGCTTCGATTTGTGGACGCAGGAATAACTAGGGCACGGATCTTATCGTCTGCGCCTGCACGGTCCTGGCCATGTTCACGACACCGGTGACTATTGCGTAGCTTGTGGCGCCGAAGCCCGTGGGCAGCGCCACGCCATTGACGATGACCGTGACCTGCATGCCGAAGCCGTCACTCATTGTGAACGATGTCGTGCCGTTTACGCTCTTGACCTTGCCCCAGGTCACGATCGAATTAGTCGGAACCAGGGAATCGTGGAGGACGGATTTGTTTGCCATTCCAATAGGCGCAATAGGCGAATTTCCGCTGCCCGTGGGGTCGGCAGTCAGTTCCAGGTATATTTCGCCGCCGGCCGGCCTTCTGACGAAGCCCGCGAGGCTGGTGACCTGGTTGCCGATGGTGAGGGTGTCGCTGTTCTTGTCGACCACCATCAGCCCACCCAAGGCTTTGGTCTCTCCGATATAGAAGAACGTTGTGGTTCTCATGCCGCCGGAGTTCTTCGGGGCGTAGATCACTGTTTCCGCACGTGCCAACTTGACCGGAGCGCCGTCCGGTTCGGCTTTGACGGCCGCGATGTTGGCGACGTTGTTGGCGAAGGCCGCCGAGATCGTGTGGTTGGCCGTGACGTTGTTGAAGGTGTAGGTGGTCACCACCCCGATGCTAGCGCCGTCCACTATCACGTCCAATATCGCATAGCCGGTATTCGGGGTGATTGTGAAGGTCTTACTGGCGCCGTAGTCCACGCTCACTGCTCCATTGGGGCTGATCGATCCCCCCGTGCCGGCGGACGCCGTGATCGTGAATGTGACCGGGCTGAATGCCGCCGAGATCGTGTGGTTGGCCGCGACGCCGACGAATGTGTAAGAGCTTATTGCGCCCTGGGAGACGCCATCCACAACGACATCGGATATGATATAGCCGGTGTTCGCCGTGATGATGAAAGTCTTATTCGAACCGATGTCGACGGAAACTGCCCCGCTCGGGTTGATCGATCCTCCGGCCCCGGCCGATGCCGTGATGGTGTAGGTTGGTTGACCGAATGCCGCAGTCGTCACCAGCGCAAACGGCTGGGGTCCGTGGGAGGGCACGTTATACCCGCTCACCCTCACCGTGTATGTCCCTGGAATAGGGTTGGCTATGTCCACTCCCTCGACATTGTTCGTGCGGTCGGTCGTGCCATTGCCATGCCAAATCGTCAGGTCAGGAGCCGTCACGGTAAGGTCAAGATCGTTTATCAGCGCCTTGGAGGCATTTGCTAAGGCGGGATAGTCGGTCCAGACCAGGGTGACTCTCATGGGACTCGCATTTCCGATGACCGGATACGTATAGGCAACGCTGCCGTTGGTCGAAAGCCCGGTGGTGTTATCGACAAACTGCATAGTCCTCTGCGCGTTGGGGGCGATCGCGTAAGCCAGGTCAATGCGTCCCCAGCCCTCCACCGAGTTCGGCCTTGTGGTGGGTTGTTCGAGGAACGCCCCCGTGCCGTATTGTCCCGGGTAAAGGTCGGTGGCGCCGTTAATGAGCGTCGCCTTGATCAGGGCTGCGGTTGGGCTGGTTACACTTCGAACAGTGCGATAATACTGCCTCACCAGCGCCGCCGTGCCCGCGACAAGCGGTGTGGCCATGCTGGTGCCGCCGGAGTAGCAGTAGTCGGCGTTGTAGACGCCCCACAGAGTCCCGGCGCTTGACGCGTGAGACCGGGCGGACACGATATTGGTTCCAGGCGCGACCACATCGGGCTTGATTCGCCCATCCGCGGCGGGTCCACGACTGCTGAATGCGGCCATCCCGCCGGCGTTGTTGCTCATTAAGTCGCTCTTGACCGGATCAGCGGGATAGTCGGAGGGCCATCCTGTGCCGTAAGAGAACTGATATCCGCCTGAGGACCTCAGATTCTCGCTGGCGCCCACGGCGATGCAGTTCTTCGCGGACGCCGGGGATCCCAAAGAATTCAGATCCACGACACCGTTCGCGTTGGCGTCGATACCGTCGTTTCCGGCTGCGAACACGATTGTGAAGTCTTTGTTGTTCCATATAAACAGGTCCACGTTACTGGAGTCCGTCGTGTATACACCGGTGGAGGTCGATCCCCAACTGTCGGAATGGATTCGCGCGCCATCTGTATAGACCGGCGAGAACAGGTTGTTCAGGTTGGATGGGATGCCGGTCAAACTGCCCGATGAGTTGGCGACGGACTGCATGATCAGGCTCGCCTCCGGAGCCGCGCCCGCGAACGAGCTTGTGTAGTTATGGGTTGCCGGGTTGCTGCCCGAGAGCGATCCATTGCCGAGCACAGACCCGCACACGTGGGTGCCGTGGCCGACCGTGTCGCTCCAGGAGTTCTTTCGCCCGAGGGAGTAGGTCTTGAACAGCCGGCCCGCGAAATCCGCCGATAGGGTGGATGTGTTGCCCGTGTCCAACCCCGTATCAGCGACCGCGACTTTTTCCCCGGACCCATACAAGCTCAGGTTGGACCAGACCGTGGGCACGTTGAGGATCCCGCGCGCCACGTCGTTGAAGAGCCTATATTCCGGTTCAGGCTCTATCCACTCGACGTCTGTGAGTTGAGCGATCTTTCGCAGGGATTTCGCGGGTATTGTGGCGGCCAGAGACCGGTCAGCCGCGCCGCCGTTGTCTCGCACGATCCCGCCCAGGCTTTCCATTTCCCCGCGCACTGCGGCCGCATTTCCACCCTTCGCCACGTTCACGCGGGCCCGCACCGATCCGGCGCCGGCCGCCAGCGCACGGTCCAGCTTGTATGCCGCGTGAAACGCGCCGACCCAACGGACGTGCGGCAGCAAATGCGCCGAGACAGCTTGTTCGGGGGTCATTTTGACCAGGAAAGCGTAGTTGGGGATGTAGGAGATGACCTCGCCACCCAGTGAAGCCAGGGCCTGGGTCCATTCGTCCAGGATGGGGCCGTCGAACTGAACCAGGAAGCGCTCGGTCTGACCGGGAGCAGGAGAGGTGCGAAGATCAGCCGGGATCGA
>Ga0209777_10006107_pt1 | contig 13651 bp, 14 predicted proteins | sample FrelakmetHBP12HB_FD_187147 | JGI IMG/M metagenome (GOLD analysis project Ga0209777, IMG submission 187147) | Freshwater lake sediment microbial communities from the University of Notre Dame, USA, for methane emissions studies -HBP12 HB (SPAdes)... | ecosystem: Environmental > Aquatic >...
GGGCACTGCAAAGGTATTCCGGAGGGCATGAGCTATTCCTTTCATGATAAGGAGTTGCTCTGGAAACCATACGGCAAGGCTCACGCCTTTGGTTTCACTGTCAGATGGAATGTATGAAAATGGGACGGCGACGCCGTTGAGTGGCCACGGGGGAGTCGGATAAATCGACTGGTGAGGATTGTCATGACCATGGGACAACTCTGCACATTCAAGGCATTGTTCTGCGCCTTGCTCGGGCGCCGTTGCGCGGTGGGGGCCACCCTGCTTGTTGGTCCTTTCCTTCAAGGAAGAACTGGTTTACGTCATTCATGTTTTCTCTGCAAGTTTCATCCGGCTGATCCCTAGCCGGTTCCGTGCTGCCCGAACGCTCTTTGCAAGCAAAGCCTGGACGTGCTCCGCGTTCAACGGGTTCTCCACACGTGAATTCACTTTCCGTTATAAGGCTAGTTTCTTCTACCTACATATCGCGTATCTATCATATCCCATGTAGCGCATTTTTCCCTCGCTCTTAAGCCCGCCTGGTGAGCCGAAGGCCGGAGCTCTTGCTACATGGAACAATGTTTCCTTGACCATGGAACAGGTTCCAGGGTTTATATTCCATACTTGTGAAGGTTTATAATCCAAACGGCTATCTCCGATCAGCGGAACTGGCCCGTCTCGGCGGCCTCAGCACAGACTCACTTCGTCACTATGAACGCAAAGGCATTCTCAGTGCCGCGCGCTCCGCCAACGGCTATCGTGAGTACCCTCCCCAATCCGTAGATCGGATTAGGCTCGTGCAGCGTGCCCTCTCGGTCGGGTTCACGTTGGATGAGTTGGCGCGACTCCTGAATGTCCGTGAGAAAGGCGGGGCGCCCTGCAAAGAAGTCCGCGCGCTTGCCGCAGCGAAGCTGAAGGATATCGATGGCCAGCTTCAGAGCCTTTCCGCATTGCGGAATGAGCTTCGCAAATTGCTCGACCAGTGGGATTCGAAGCTCGCTCACACAAGGCACGGCGAGCAGGCGCGCCTGCTCGACATGCTTGCAGCCTCCGCGGGCTTGGAAAGCTCCCACGTCGGGGCACGGTTCAGTACGCGAGGAAGCGTGACTCGAAGGAGAACAGGGACGCAAGCACGTTCGAGTTCACGGTGAGCCGACTTATGAACATTTCCTATTTAGGCGCAGAGCTTTTCCATCGCCCTCGAAGATCACTCGCCGCCCTCCTCAGCATGACTATCGGGGTGGCATTACTGCTTTCTCTCCAAGCCTATTCAAACGGGTATCGACTCGCTGCCCGGGCGCCTCTTGCTGAAATAGGTTCTGATATTGCCGCTCAGCGCCAGGGAAAGGTACCGCAGGCGTTTGAGGGAATTCTTTTCCCGCATTCGACGGCCCCGATCCACAGTGACGAAATCAGCTCAATCCGGCGCATCCCGGGCGTTGAAGATGTTGGCGAGTCGGTGTTCTTTTGGGACTTTGAAAAGAACAGCTTTCTAGTCGTGCTGGGCCTTGATCCATCATCCAAAACCGGCCCGGCCCGCCTGGCATCGGCTGTCCTCCAGGGCCGCTTCCTGCGGACGGGCGATCATGACGTCGCCGTGGCCGACGCCACGTACGCCCGAAGCAACAACCTTGCTGTCGGCTCGACGGTTTCCATCGCGGGCGGCCTGTTCAAGATTGTCGGATTCGTCGACACGAGCAGGATCGGGCAGGTTGCGAACGCAAACCTCTATATTATGGTCGATGATGCACGCGCAATGGCGAATGCGGCAAAAAACGTCATGGCAGTGCACGACTTCAGGCCGTCTGATGCCAACATCATTTTCATCAAAGCAAACCAGGCGAAGGTGGAATCTGTTGCCAAGGCCGTCGGCTCAGTTCTCGGCAGTCAGGCGCTGATCTCCTCCGCGAATAGCTTCAGTGAAGTCATCGGCCAGGCATATGGACTTGTAGACAGATTCAGTTGGCTTGTTGGGCTCGCCGGCTTCCTGGTTGCTGTCGTCGGCCTCGTCCGCTCCATCAGCTCAGCCCTGAGGGAGCGCCGCCGCGACATCGGTTTGATGCGCGCGGTCGGATGGAGCCGGGGCAATGTTGCATCGCAACTCACCAGTGAAGCGATCAGCCTGGCTGCTGCGGGAGCAATCGCCGGCCTGGGACTTGCCGTGCTGGTCTCCCGCGCCCTGAGCGCCATGCGAGTGAGCATCCCCATACCGTGGGAGCTCAGCCCAACACCTCACTTTCTTCCCGGCGGGGCCGTGCCCATGGCCGTTACGATTTTTCTACCAGCTCGAATTGAGCTGCTACCGGCGGCACTTTCTATAGGGTTGTCTGTGCTCTGCGGGCTAGTCGTCGGACTGTGGGTTTCCCAACGGGCAACTCACATTCGACCAGCGGAGGTATTGCGCAGTGAATGAGCTTCTCAAGTGCGTCGATTTGCACAAGTCCTTTGGACGCGTGGACGTGGTGCGAGGGGTGAACCTCTCACTCCAGACCGGATCCTTCAGCTCCATTATGGGCAGGTCAGGTTCAGGAAAAACGACCCTGCTCCATCTCCTCTCGGCGCTCGAAGCGCCGACGTCAGGCAGCATCTCTTTTGAGGGCAGGGAGATCGGCTCGCTGAACGAGGATCAGCTCGCAATGTGGCGGAGAGAACACATCGGCTTGGTCTTTCAGGCTTTCCATCTCATTCCCACCCTATCCGCCCTGGAGAATGTGGCTTTCCCTCTCTACCCCGTAAGAGTTTCCGCCGAGGAGCGCAGCGAAAGAGCGCGCGCCCGGTTGGAGCAGGTTGGCCTCGGGCACCGTCTTGAGCACCGACCCAGCCGCCTGAGCGGTGGTGAGCAACAGCGAGTTGCGATTGCACGGGCTCTGATCAACCATCCAACCTTGATTCTTGCCGATGAGCCTACGGGGAATTTAGACAAAAAAAGCGGCGAGGACATACTCGATATTTTCGGCAGGCTCAACCGTGAAGAGGGCGTAGCAGTGATCGTTGTCACCCATGACAGTGAAGTCGCCGCCGTCGCGCAGCATAGCTTTACCATGGTGGATGGCACCTTGGAGGATGGAAACGTATGAAATGTCATTTGCGCATGCTCGTCACAGTTCTGGTGCTCAGCGTCGTCGCGTGCAGCGGACGCTCGGAGGGCAGTTCTTCTAGCTCGGCCTCCGCGCCGGCAGCTACCGGCGCTCCCAAGGTGGAAATCGCATTCCTCAACCATTCGCCTGTGCTCTTGGCGCTTACGGAAGTTGACAAGCTTCTTGCCTCCTACGGTGACAAGATCACGGTCGCTCGCTACGACCTGGAAACTGACCACGGCGCACAGTTCGCCAAGAGCAAGCGGCTGACCGGGCATGTTCCGCTTGCGCTTTTTGTGAATGGCGTAATGGAGGTCAAGCTCAAAGATCGCACGGTGAAATTCTTCAGCTTCCCTCAAGGGAAGGGCACCATGATGGTCGCCAGCGGATCCTGGACCGTGGAGGATCTCCGCGAGACGATCGACCAAGCGCTCAGCCGCGCGAAATGATCCGTTACATCCTTTCGCAGTTTCGCTACCGAGGCGGACGAACACTCGGCGTCATCACCGGTATTGCCCTGGGGGCAGCGCTCTATGTTGTGCTGACCTCGCTTGGCGGCGCGTTCCTCCGCGCTGCCTCCCTGCCACTGAAGGGAGTTGCGGCAGACCTGGTACTCACCCGTCCCGCGATGGGCTCGGCAACTACCGCGGGGGCCCAGCGCACGCGAGGCCCGCGGCTGCCCTTCGGAAATGGCAGCTTTCCATCCTCGGATTTGAAGCTCATCGCTGCGACCCAAGGAGTGACGGCCTGGTCCGGTAGCCTCGAGGTGTGGGACTTCGGCGAGAACAGCTACAGAGTAATCCTGGGAATCGATCCCACCCAGGATCAGGTGGGCCCATTGGTTGGCCTGAAGCAGGGCCTGATCAGTGGACGGCTGCTTCAAGCCGGGGATGGGGATGTTGTCGTTGCTGACCGTCACTTCGCGGCTCTATTCGGCATCAAACCGGGTGATACGCTTCGTCTCGGGGACAGGGACTATCGCGTTGTGGGCGTTGCGGAGCAGAAGCAGAGCAGCCAGGCAGGCGTCGCCAACCTGTATGTGCCGCTCACTAACGCGGAGGCGTTGGCCGGCGTCACTGAAGGAGAGGTCAATCAGGTATATGCGCGCCTTTCCGATGCCAGTCGAACTGACGAAGTTGTAAAAGGGCTCTCTGCCAAGCTGGGCAAGCTCAGTGCGGTCAGCCAGCAAAGCATCCTGCAGGTGATGGGGGGCGTATCGCGCGTGACGGCCCGTTTCTCGGCGGCCGCCGGCCTGCTTGGGGCACTCGGGGGAGTTGCGCTTGCCTGGGCAGCCTTGTCGGGTCTCATGGCCGAGCGCAGACGTGAGATCGGCGTCATGAAGGCTGTGGGCTGGCGCACCCGCGATATCGTGCGCACCTTTCTCTCCGAGTCTGCCATTCTCAGCATTTGCGGTGGAATCCTCGGGACCATGATTGGACTCATTCTCGCCCTTTTGCTTGCAGGCCTTCCCACCCCCGCGCCGTCACTCCAGCAGCCGCTCCCGGGACTTGCCGCCGCGCCGATCCATGCTGCGTCCATGACGTTGCCAATTGAGATCTCCCCGACAATGCTTGCATTTGCGTTGCTCATCTCGGCCGCGGGGGGAACCATTACCGGTTGGCTCGGGGCGCGAAAGGCTGCCGGCTTGAGAACGGCACAGGTGTTAAGAAACGAATGAATTGAAAAGAACGGGAAGGCCCATCACAGCCGGTAGATTCGAGGAGATGGAACACGGAGGCCAGATCCCACCCCCCCCTCCCTCACTCAGCTTTTTTTGCTTTTCTTCGACTTGGCCTGACCGCCTTCGGTCTGCATGACCCAGAGGCCGAAAACCGCGAGGCGCACGATGATCAAGGTCCATGCAATAGCGATCTCGGCTGCGCCGCCGCGCCATGTTAGGCGCCGAGTTTCCTGAAATCCGCAACGAAACCGCGCACCTTTTCACGGATGGCGTCCCGAACGGAGCGCACTCCCGTCATGATCTCTTCATCCGTGCCGGTGAAGGTCGAAGGATCGGGAAACGGCCAGTGAAGCTTCTCGGAGCGACCGGGAAAAACAGGACATCGATCTGCGGCGTCCCGGGAACAGACGGTAATGACGTAGCGGTAAGTCCTGCCAGCCTTGAAGAGCTCGAAGACGTCCTGGGTCTTTTTCCCTGAGATGTCTATGCCTTCCTCATGCAACGCCCGCACGACAAAGGGGTTGAGCTTTCCCGGCTCCAGCCCGGCGCTTTCCACTTCGAAAATGTCTTCCCCGAACGCCCGGAAATACGCTTCCGCCATCTGGCTTCGGGCGGAGTTGTGCACACAGAGACAAAGGACGCTGACCATCGGGCCTCCTCATTCCACAGTAACGGCGAAGTGTTAGGATTTCGTGAACCCTGCTGCGACCACTTCTCACCCTCTTGACAGAATTGGGTTACTTGGCTAAACTACCAAATAACCATGGATACAAAGACAGCCAGAAAATACGAACGGCGTGCCGCCGTTATCAAGGCCCTCGCCCATCCCAGCCGTCTGTACATCGTCGACAGGCTCGCCGAGCATGAGCACTGCGTGAACGAGCTGACCGCGTTAATCGGCAGCGACATGTCCACGGTCTCCAAGCACCTCAGCGTGCTGAAGAACGCGGGAGTTGTTCAGGACGAGAGGCGCGGAGCATCCATTTACTACTCGCTGCGTATCCCCTGCATCCTGAATTTCTTCAAATGCGCGGATGCGGTCATCCAGGCAATCAAAAAAGAGCAGAGCGCACTGGCGGAATAGAATTTCAAGATAACACTCAAAGGAGGACGGATGAAGACGCGCACCATAGGCAGGCTCTCGTTCCTGGACCGCTTTCTCACGCTGTGGATCTTCCTGGCGATGGCGGTTGGAGTAGTCCTTGGCTACTTAGTCCCAGGGGTTGAAGGTTTCATCAATCGCTTCCAAGTCGGCACGACAAACATTCCCATCGCGATTGGGCTGATTCTCATGATGTATCCTCCACTGGCCAAGGTGCGCTACGAGGAACTGGGCGATGTGTTCAAGAATTGGAAAGTGCTCAGCCTCTCGCTGGTGCAGAACTGGGTGATCGGCCCGATTCTCATGTTCGCTCTGGCGCTCATCTTCCTGCGGGGGTACCCCGCCTACATGACGGGGCTCATCATGATCGGCTTGGCGCGCTGCATCGCAATGGTGATTGTGTGGAACGAGCTGGCCAAGGGCGACCCTGAATATGCCGCTGGCCTCGTTGCATTCAATAGCATCTTCCAGGTGCTTCTCTACAGTGTTTATGCCTGGATCTTCATTACCCTTCTTCCGCCCGTGTTCGGCCTGAAGGGTGTGGCGGTCAACGTCACTATCGGCCAGATCGCAAAGAGCGTCTTCATCTATCTCGGCATCCCCTTCATCGCCGGTCTTCTCACCAGGTTCATTCTCATCAGGGTGAAAAACAAGGAATGGTACCACACGCGCTTCATCCCCAAAATCAGCCCGATAACCCTGGTGGCGCTGCTCTTCACAATAATCGTGATGTTCAGCCTGAAGGGAAACCTCATCGTGCAGATTCCGCTTGACGTGGTAAGGATTGCCATCCCGCTCTTGATCTACTTCCTGGTGATGTTTTTTGCCAGCTTCTTGATGAGCCGCGCCGTGGGTGCTGATTACGCGAAATCCGCCACTCTCTCCTTCACGGCAGCCAGCAATAATTTCGAGCTTGCCATTGCAGTGGCCGTCGCGGTCTTCGGCATCGGTTCCGGGGTTGCTTTCGCCGCTGTGATCGGTCCTCTCGTTGAGGTGCCGGTACTCATCGGCCTGGTGAATGTTTCTCTCTGGTTCAAGAAGAAGTTGTTCGCTACAGAGCCGACAGTGGGCGCGCCAAAAGGAGCGCGATAGATGAGCAGCGATGTCCAGCGGCGTCCTGCCGCTGGAAAAGGCGTGAAACGGCCAGCGGGCAAGTGGGTTTTCTGGCTGCTTGTCACATTGGCGGCGGTAGCGGGTTGGTGGCTCGTGTACAGCAGCATCGAGCGATTTGCCAGCTGGCTTGTCTACGGGGCGCTGGGAATGTCAGCCGGCAACAGACTTGCCTCCGCAATCGCGTTCTTTGTCTATGAGAGTCCGAAAGTCCTGATGCTCCTGCTGGTCGTGGTCTTCGGGGTGGGGATCATACGCTCCTTCTTCACTCCGGAACGAACCCGGCGGCTCCTTGCTGGCAGACGAGAAGCACTTGGCAACGTTCTCGGCTCGCTCCTGGGCGTGGTGACGCCCTTCTGTTCCTGCTCGGCGGTGCCGCTCTTCATCGGCTTTGTCACAACGGGGGTCCCCCTCGGAGTCACCTTCTCCTTCCTCATCGCCGCTCCCATGATCAACGAAGTCGCGCTTGTCCTTCTATTCGGCCTTTTCGGCTGGAAGGTGGCAGCGCTCTACCTTGGAACGGGCCTTGTCATCGCCATGATCGCAGGCTGGGTGATCGGCAAGCTGCGCCTGGAGGGCTGGGTAGAGGGTTGGGTGTACGCCACTCCGCCTGCGTCCTCGACGGCCGGACCGGAGGCGAGGATGAGCTGGGCAGAGCGCTTCGCCCTCGGCCGTGACGCGGTGAAGGACATTGTCGGGAAGGTCTGGCCCTACGTTCTTGCGGGAATCGCAGTCGGGGCTGGCATACACGGCTACGTTCCCCAGGATCTCATGGCCTCGATCATGGGAAAGGGAGCGTGGTGGTCCGTGCCGCTTGCGGTGATCATCGGCATCCCCATGTATTCCAATGCGGCGGGGATCATTCCCATTGTCCAGGCGCTGCTGGACAAAGGTGCCGCCCTGGGAACGGTGCTCGCTTTCATGATGTCAGTGATCGGTCTTTCACTGCCGGAAATGATCATCCTGCGTAAGGTGCTGAAAATGCCGCTTATTGCCACGTTCGTTGGCGTTGTCGGTTTTGGCATCCTTGTCGTCGGATATCTGTTCAATATCGTTCTGTAACAAGAGGAGGTATCAATCATGAAGATCGAAGTATTGGGAACGGGCTGTGCGAAGTGCATGAGCGTCGAGCAGAACGTGAAGAAGGCCCTCGCCGAGCTTGCAGTTCAGGCGGAGGTAGAGAAGGTGACTGACATCCAGCAGATGATCCAGAGAGGTGTCATGTCGACGCCAGCCCTGGTCATCGACGGCAAAGTGGTGTTCCAGGGGAAAAACCCGACAGTGGATCAACTGAAACATTTCATTCAGGGGACGTGAGCGATGGCAAAATATGGAATGTGGAAGGGAACCCCGCGGGAACACATCCCCTGGCATCCGACAGTGGATGCTGCAAAGTGTATCGGCTGCCGTAAATGCTTCGAGTTCTGCAGCCACGGGGTGTACGGATGGGATGACGATGCGAACACCCCGAAGGTGCTCGAGCCATTTCAATGCGTAGTGGGCTGCAGCAGCTGCTCCCACCAATGCGAAGAGGAAGCGATTGCCTTCCCTCCCCTTTCGATCCTCACAGAGTTTGTGAGGAGCACATGATACGCACAAGAATCAATGCAGGGGTATGCGGGTTTCACACAACGGTTGCAGCCCGTTCTGATGACATGCAGATGGTGACGCTGGAGATCGAAAGCGAGTGCGAGAAAATCCGCGGGCTTGCGGAAGCACTCACGGCCCCGATCGACGCCTACCAGGAGATCGGCGACGGATCTGACGGCGTCGTCTTGACAAGAGCCCGCTCCCACCTGAAGGGCTGCTGTGCCGGCTGCGCCGTGCCGAGCGGCATCTTCAAGTCCGTCCAGGTCGCCGGAGCTGTCGCTTTGCCTGCGCCCATCTCCATCACGATCGAGCGCAGCGAGTGAGACAGGTATACGAGATTCGATGACGATGTCAGATGAGACGCGCGGCGGGGGGGAGCAGCATCATGGTGACGGGGATCGTATTCTACGTTCTTGCGATCACGCTTCTCGCTTTCTCCTTCTTCACGGACATGGCTAAAACGGGGAAGGCTCTCCGCAAGGCTTGGAAATCCCTGGAGAGCATCCTGCCTCAGTTTCTCGGCATTATCGTATTGATTGGCATCGTCCTTGCGGTCTTCGATCCGAACACCGTACAGAGACTCATCGGCTCTTCATCCGAAGCAAAGGAATGGATCGAAAAGGCCATTCGACAGAGTCCCGACGATGCCGGCAGCGGGCATATTTGAAGCAAACTAGAGGAGAGGATGAGCAGTATGTAGATCCTTTTGGGAGAAGGAGCTCGATTGCCCCGGAAGTGGACTTGGACCTCCATGCCGTGCGAGCATTAGTCCCTGAAGGTGGCAGGCACCTGAGTTCTTCTGCCTCGTCTTCATCTATCTCGAAATTTCACGAGCCTGTGTGCATGGCACCTACGACCCGGCTGTGATACTTGTCAGCCGGTCAATATCAACCTTCCACTGAGAATTTCCTCTCTCGGAACAACTTTCAACTCTTCCCCGCCTCTCGGCCAGTCTCAGTGTCAGATAAAAGATGTAAGAAAAATGCGTCTTTCCTACAAATAGCTCCAAATAATGACAACATAAAGAGAAGCCGTGCCAAGCACTGATTGACCCAACCTCTTGTTCGGATATTCGAGTCATCTCTGGGGCATACGGAACTCCAGGGAATAAAAGGAGTTGCGCCAGATCGCTACCGGAACACCGGCGCGTTCTCAAAGAATGAGTATGTACAGTAGTCGATTTGCGCCATACCGTCGTGGCCGCATCTGGTAGGTCCACTTCTGCAATCCCCAACACGCGCAAGTATTTGTCCGCGCGCTACAAGCCGCTTGATCTCGACATGGCGCTGTAAATCGATCATCCGCAGCGCTCCTCCTGCTCTCGATGACGCCCGAAGGATCGTCCACATCTTGAACGACCGAATTGGTCAGTTTTCGTTTGCCCTCGGGAACAGCGTCCGGTGAAGCATTCGCCCGTTATAAAGCGCTGAAACATCAGAACGCCTCATCCGGTTTGGACGACGTTCCCAAATCCTCAGCCTCAGGTTTCTTATGAGGCAATGTGGCCTATGGCGCCGTGGCCGGATCTGCGATACCATCGAGCCTCCGGGGCACGGAAGCCCCGTCGTGACCGTATGGCGCGGCAGAAAAATCGGTTTGTCGACATTCTCCTCGGTCCCCACCCCCGGCTTTTGAAGATCGAAGACCGCCGCGGTGCCCGGCTTTTTGCCGCGCTCGCACTGATCGATGCCATTCTCACCGGAGTGGCGCTGCTCTGCATCAACTTCATGTACACTGCTCTCCAGGGAAGGTCCATCTGGGGGGGCCAGGACAGCAGGATAGTCATTGCGAGCGCCGCAATCATTTTTCTTTGTTACGGGCTGATTCGCGCAGGGCGCTTTCGCATCGGCGCGTTCCTCTACATTTCCGTCGCTGCCCTGGCTCCGCTCACCGTGCCGTTCGTGCCCGGCCCCACGGCCGAGATCGGCGTGATCGCCACCGCGGTCATCCCGATCTTCCTCGCCGCGATGATCTTTGAAATGCGCTGGACGCTTGTGAGCCTGGCGGCGATCGTCGGCGTGGCAGCCGTCAGGCTCGCCGCCTCCCCCATGGCCGCGTCTAAGATCGCCACCGGATATGCCGTTCTTGCAAGTGTGGCCGTCACCGGCGCCCTGGTGCTCATCTTCCGCGCGCACTTCGCCAGGCTCGAGGGGGATCGGTACAGCCAGATCCGACAGAAAGAGGAGGCGCTCCGCGAGAACGAGGCTCTCTTGCGGATAATCATGGACAACATGCCCGCCGGCGTCATGATCGTGGATGCGCAGACTCACCGGATCGACCGGGTGAATCCCGCCACGGCCGAGTTGTTCGGCACGCCCAGGGAGATGATCCAGGGCAGGCTGTGTCACAAGTTTCTCTGTCCGGCCGAGGAGGGATCCTGCCCGATCACCGATCTGGGCCAGGAGGTGGACCGGTCTGAACGCGTGCTGCTGCGGTCCGGTGGGACATCCCTCCCCGTCATCAAGTCGGTGAAGCGGATCAACATTCAAGGTCGGGAGAAGCTGCTGGAGACCTTCATCGATATCACCGAGCGCAAGCAGGCGGAAGAAGAAAACCGCCGCCTTGCGGAAATGCTGGATTACGCGCCGACTTCCATCACAATTCATGACCCTGATGGTTTCTACCTGTACGCCAACAAGAAAGCACTTGAAATTCACGGCTACAGCCGGGACGAGTTCCTGGCCCTCAACCTGCACCAGGTGAACGTGCCGGAAAGCGAGGCTTTGATCGCCTCCCGCATGCGGGAGGTCACCGAGAATGGCGAGGCGGCTTTTGAGGTCACTCATTTCAGAAAAGACGGCACCACCGTGCCCCTTGAAGTCTACGTGCGAACGACACGGTGGGGCGATCGCAGCGTCATACTGAGCATTGGGTCAGACATCACGAAGCGAAAGCTGGCGGAGAATGCACTGCGGGAGAGCGAGGAAAGATACAAGTCATTGGTGGAAAACGCGAGCGAAGCAATATTCGTCGCCCAGGACGGCATGCTCAGATACGTCAATCGCGCAGGCATTGAAATGGCCGGCTATTCGGAAGAGGAAGCCGTTTCACGACCTTTTATCGAGTTCATCCATCCTGATGATCGTGCCATGGTAGGGGAGCAGTATCTGAAACGTCTCAGGGGTGAAGGGGTCGATTCCCGGGTCACGTTCAGGTTCATTGCCAAAGACGGCACCGTCAAGTGGTTTGAACTGGGCGCTGCCCTGATCAACTTCGAGGGAAGGCCCGCCACGCTGAACGCCGTCACAGACATCACCGAGCGGAAGAGGGCCGAAGAGGAGAAAGCCAGACTCGAAGGTCAGCTCCTGCAGGCCCAGAAGATGGAAGCGGTAGGTCGCCTGGCGGGCGGCGTGGCCCATGACTTCAACAACATGCTTGGGGTGATTCTCGGCCATACCGAGCTGGCCCTGGAGCAGGTGGATCCGCCCAATCCGCTCCACGCCGACCTCACGGAAATCCGAAAGGCGGCCGAGCGCTCCACCAATCTCACGCGGCAACTCCTGGCCTTCGGGCGCAGGCAAGCAGTAGCCCCCAGGGTGCTGGACCTGAACGAGACCATAGCAGGGATGCTCAAGATGCTCGAGCGGTTGATCGGCGAGGACGTCCATCTTGGATGGCAGCCACAGCAGGATCTTTGGCCGGTCAAGATGGACCCGTCCCAGATCGATCAGATCCTGGCCAATCTGTGCGTGAACGCCCGTGACGCCATCGCCGACGTGGGCACAATCAGAATCGAAACGCGAAACAGCACTCTCGACGAGGACTTCTCTGCCGCTCACGCGGGCTCCATGCCCGGGGATCATGTCCTGCTGGCCGTCAGCGACGACGGCTGCGGTATGGACAAGCAAACGCTCTCGCACATTTTCGAACCGTTCTTCACGACCAAGGGGACCGGCAAAGGCACCGGCCTGGGACTGGCGACGGTCTACGGCATCGTCAAGCAAAACAGCGGATTCATCGACGTGGAAAGCGAGCCGGGCCGGGGATCGACATTCAAGATCTACCTGCCCCGGCATGCGGGTAAGGCCGACCAGGGGCTGAAGCCGGTTTCGACGAGTCCGGCCCGCCGCGGCCACGAGACCATCTTGGTGGTGGAAGACGAGCCGGCCATCCTGAAGCTGACAACGATGCTGCTCGAAAGCCAGGGCTACACCGTCGTAGCGGCAAGCACCCCGGGGGAGGCAATCCGGCTGGCCCGGGAGCGCGCCGAGGAGATTCACTTGTTGATAGCCGACGTGGTCATGCCCGAGATGAACGGACGTGAGCTCGCCAGGACCATGGTGGGCATCTTTCCGCGCCTGAAGTGCCTCTTCATGTCCGGCTACACGGCTGACGTCATCGCCCACCACGGTGTCCTGGAAGAGGGGGTGTCGTTCCTCCAGAAGCCATTCTCGAGGAAAGACCTTGCCGCCAGGGTGCTGGAGGCGCTGGAGGGGGAATAGCGCTGTCATTATTCACCGTCCCATGTCAACCCCGATTTAGTTTTTGCTGTTTCACGTCGTGCTCAATCGAAGCCAAGGGGAACCAAACGCCCGACAGGCCGGAGCGGCCACTTTACACTTTGTCTCACTGAAGAAGGTGTAAAATCCGGCTGAGTCCGGATCCCTTCAGTGTCCGTTGGAGGGAATCGTCGAAAGTTGCCAGGCAGCCGGAGTGGTGATGAGCCAGGGCAGCAAGGTAGAAGTCGGTCACCTGTTGGCTTCCGACCAATCTGGCTTGGCTGCCGCCGTCCAGTCCTGTCAGTAGAGAAATGTCATCGGGCCAGAATACATGCCCTCGCTGCCTGGTGAACGCTGACTGCCTGTCGGCCACTTCGTTGGGAGCCGCGTGAACAGAGGGGTAGGAAGAGTGCGACAGAACCCGGATGAACCCGTTCTCCGTGATGGGGCAGGTGGCCCAGGATTGGCGAGCCGCGGCTCCGAACCAACGATGCGCCGCATCATGATTCAGGTGTGATGCGTCGAACAGGGCAATCAGCACGTTGATGTCGAGCAGATAGGTCAGGGGCTATTCCCTCAAATCGTTCACGACGTCGATATCTACCCGTGCACCGATTCGTCGAGGGAACACGAGCACGCCATTGCGCTTCTTTCCGTGGGAAGAGGATGCCGC
>Ga0209777_10006108_pt1 | contig 13651 bp, 11 predicted proteins | sample FrelakmetHBP12HB_FD_187147 | JGI IMG/M metagenome (GOLD analysis project Ga0209777, IMG submission 187147) | Freshwater lake sediment microbial communities from the University of Notre Dame, USA, for methane emissions studies -HBP12 HB (SPAdes)... | ecosystem: Environmental > Aquatic >...
GACCCGCCTCGCAAAGCTGCGTTAGGGGCCCCAATGCGTACCTTCGCCAGACCGCGGGTCGTCGTCAGCAAGTGCCTCGAATTCGCCGCCTGCCGCTACAACGGCGCCATGATCTCGGACCCCTTCGTGCGGCAACTAAAGGCGCATGTCGACTTCCAGCCCGTCTGCCCGGAGTGTGAGATCGGCCTGGGCGTGCCGCGCGACCCGATCCGGATCGTCGAGGCAGGCGGCGCGCGGCACTTTGAACCAACCCGGGAAGGCCCTGTGGCACCGCCGCCCTCGGCGGTGCGGGAGTCTGGCTGCGGTTCTGCACCGCCGAGGGCGGCGGTGCCACAATATTCAGACATGCTCTTAGTCCAGCCGGCCACCGGGCGCGATGTCACCGACGCGATGCGCCGATTCGCGGGCGGCTTCGTCGCGGGGCTCGGGGCCGTCGACGGCTTCATCCTCAAGGGCCGCAGCCCCTCCTGCGGCATCAAGGACGTGAAGCTCTGGCCCGGCCCCGACGCGGAGTCGCCCTGCGGCAAAACGACCGGCCTCTTCGCCGAGGCGGTGCTCGGCCGGTTCAGCGACCTGGCCGTCGAGGACGAGGGCCGGCTCCGAAAGTTCGTCCTCCGCGAGCACTTCCTCACGAAGCTCTTCACCCTCGCCGAGTTCCGCGAACTCTCCGCGCCGGGCGCGGCCACGATGGGCGGCCTCGTGGCCTTCCACGCCCGCCAGAAAGGGCTCCTCATGGCCTACAGCGAGGCCCAGGCCCGCGCCCTCGGGCGGATCGTCGCCAACCACGGGAACCGGCCCGCCGCCGAGGTCCTGGCCTCCTATCGGCTGCTCCTCGCGAAGGCCCTCGCGCGGCCACCGCGGGTGACGGCCATCATGAACGTCCTCATGCACGCCCTCGGCCACGTCTCGGACGGCCTCGCGCCGGCCGAGAAGGCGTTCTTCCTCGACACGCTCGAAAAGTACCGCGCCGGCAAAGTTCCCTTGAGCGCCGCAACGGCGGTCCTCAAGTCCTGGGCCATCCGGTTCCGTGCCGCCAATCTCCTGGATCAGACATTTCTCGAACCTTATCCGGAGGCGCTTGTCGAGATCACGGATTCGGGGAAGGGACGGGATGCGTAGGCGACGAGGGTGGGTCCGGTTTGCTTTGGTTCAGCCCCGCAGGGGCGTTTGCCTGTAGCCACGCGGCGCAAGCCCGTGGGTGGCGAAGGCGAGGCTCCTCTTCTTTTCTTTTTGTTGTTTCAGAGCCCCATCGGGGCGACTGAAACGTCGGGCAATCGCCCCGCCGGGGCTCCAACGGCAAAAGAAGATCGAATCCCGGGGCGTCGCTTTCCACGGGCTTGCGCCGCGTGGCTACAGGCAGACGCCCCTGGCGGGGCTGACGGCAACGGCCATATCGGCCAGTCCTGGCCAGGCAGTGGCACGCGCGTCGAGCGGCGTCCCACGCTGAACACAGATCAGGATATATCGTGGCTCTACGACGGCACGACCACGACCACGGCTACGGCCGCAGCGGCTACCTTACGCGACCGGTCTACCTGACAAGAGCTTCCGCTTCAGAAAACGGACGCCCATAACGATCAGGAGCACAACAGCCGTCAGGACTCCTGCCACCAGGAGGCAAGGCCCGAGAAGGCAACTCCACAGCGGCCTTACGATGATGCGGGACGTGACGTCCTCCGTGGTCGGGTTCTGCCGGCTCAGCCGCGTGAACTCATATTCCAGGCCGTGCCAGCGTCCGCGCGGCCCCCAGGGAAAGAGCATCAACTCCCCACTGGCGTTCAGGGAACGATACCTGAACAAGCCCTCCTTATCGAGAGGGGGTACGCCTTCGCATACACGCACGACCCTGATAAGTACGACCTCCCCAGGGCAGGGGGATTCCTCGCCGGAAGGGCCGGTCTCGAACTCGTGGAATACCCCGGGCAGGGGAACTCCCACAAACCGATAGACCACCGACCCTTCGCCGCCTTCGGATGGCGTAAGACCCCGCTCTTGTGCGGGAGATTCCGCCGCCGGCGTGCCGGCGGTTGCCGACGGGAGGCACAGAACTCCGCTGAAGAGCAACAATGGATGGAGCCAACCTAGGCGAGCCATGCTGGCACCTTACCCCAAGTGCGAGGTGGCGTCAAGGACGCGGGAAAAGCAGCATGTCCCCCTTGCCGTTTCCGCCGGGCAGGCCGTGGGACAGAGCCTCGCAGCCCGCTAAAGTTCGAACCGCCGGAACCAGTGGGCCGAGAGGCGGCTGAGGATGAGCGAGACCGCCGGGACGAAGAGCGGGCGGACGAGGAAGGTGTCGATCAGGATGCCGACGGCCAGGGACAGGCCGAGTTCAATGGTCAGGCTGAGAGTGCCCGCGATCATCGACGCGAAGGTGCCGGCCACGATGACGCCCGCCGCCGAGATGACACCGCCGGTCCGGGCCATGGCCGTGTGGATGGCCTCCTCGGCCGTGTGGCCGGCCGACTCCTGGAGGATCCGTGTACACAGGTAGATCGTGTAGTCGACGCCCACCGCCACCAGGAGGACGAAGAGGAAGAAATGGACCTTCCAGTCGAGCCCCGGCGCCCCGAACAGCCGCCCAAACACGATGTCCGCCAGGCCCAGGGCCGCCAGGAAGCTGAGCACAGTGCCCAGGACCAGAAACAGGCCGAGGATGGGCCGGCGCAACACGACCAGCAGGATGAGGTAGATGGCCGCGAGGACCGCCAGGACGATGACGCGGTAATCGCGGTCGCTGAGGTCCTTCAAGTCGGCGATGCCCATCGAGGCGCCGGCCAGCATGACCCGCGTCACGAAGGGGGCGCCCGCCTTCTGGCGTTCGGCGATCTGCTCGATCTGGCGGGCCGCGGCAATACTGCGGTCCTCGTACGGCCCGCGGTTCAGGAGGACCTCCAGGCGGGCCGCGCGGCCACCGGCGGCGAAAAAGTAGCCCGCCACCTTGTCGCGAATCGGCCCGGCGGGCAACTGCTCGAGCGAAATAAGCCGTGGCAGCGCCGGGCCGAGCGGCTGAAGCGGCGTCACGACCTCGGCCACCAGGCCGCTCTTCATCAGGGCGTCGCTGAGTTGGCCGAGGAACGTCCAGCCCGCGCCCGACTCGAACGATTCCTGGCCCTCGATGAGGATCGTGATCGGCCCCATCGTCCCGGGCGTGTACTTGTCCTTGAGGATGTTGAAGCCCTTGACGCTCGACCAATGGGCGGACAACTCGCCGAACACGTCGTGCGTCGGCTCGGCCCGGAAGCCGTAGAAGCTCGGCACGGCGAGGACGGCCACCGTGAGGAGGCTGACTGTGAAGGGCCACCGGACGACGAACTTCGACAGCCGCTCCCACAGGCCGGCCATCGGCGCGGTCGCGAAGGGCTGCCCCTGGGCGGGCTTGCGGCGCGGCGGCGGCCAGAAGATCAGGTTGCCCGCAAGCAGGTACAGGGCCGGCGCCAGGGTGAGCGCGGCCAGGCAACTGACGGCCAGGGCAACGGCCACGCTCGGGCCGGCCTTCTTCATGGGCAGGAACTGCGCCAGGGCCATCAGCGACAGGCCGCAGATGGTCGTTGCGGCGGCGGCGATGATCACCCCTCGGGTCGCCCGCAGCGTGGCTCCCATCGCTTCGCGGCGGGACCGGCCGCCCTGTAGCTCCTCCTTGTAGCGGGCGATGATGAACAGGCAATAGTCGGTCCCGGCGCCGAACAGCACGACCACGACGAACATCCGGACCACCGGGTCGGCCGCGAAGCCGAGCGGCGCCAGGACATAGAGCAGATACATGGCCACGACGACGGCGAGGCTGATCGTGAGGATCGGCACCAGCATGGCCACCGGGCTGCGATAGATCAGGAGCAGAATCACGATCACGAGGCCGACGGCCACGACGCTGGACCGGTCGACGCTCTGCTGGGCGGCGGCCGTGTAGTTCTGATAGAAGCCGGCGTTGCCCGTGACCTCGGCCGCCAGGCCTCCCAGATCCATGCTCTTGAGGTGCCCGGCGAGGGCCTCGACGGCCCACTGGGTGCGGATGCCGGTAAAGACGTCGGGCAGACTCACCAGGAGCAGCGTGGTCGTGCCGTCGCGGGAGTTCAGACGGCCCGCGAGGAGCGGCTCGGTGATCGTGCCGAGGATCGGCGCGCCGGCCAGGTCGCGGCGCAGGACCTCCACGCGTTCCGGCGGCACGTCCGGCGGCAAAACGGGATGGTGAATCCAGTCGACCAGTTGGGCGATGCGCTGGCGGTCTTCGGCCGTCAGGCCGGCGGCCCGCTGAAAGACGATCACCGCCGTCGAGGCCCGGTACTGCTCGGGAAAAAGCCGGCCCAGGCGGATCTCGGCCTCACTGCTCCGGCAGGTGTCGGGCAAGTAAGGTTCCCGGCCGGGCTGAAGCCCTGGCGAGGGCTCCTTGGCGAAGGACACCAGGATGGCCGCAGCGCCCAGCCAGAGGAGGACTACCAGGAAGGCCGGCCGCCTGCCGGAAATGTCAGACCCGTTGCGCATCCAAGAGCCCTGGAGAAGACACCTGAGGCTGCCGAGTATTCTACAGTCCTGAGGCGATCCGACGTAGTTTCTCGATATACGCGAGCCGCGCGGGAGTCAGGTCGCGACGCACTTCTTCCGTCGGGCGGTAGACCTCGATCGTGAACGTGCCGGCGTAGCCGACCTCGTACAGAGCGCGGGCGATCACCTCGAAGGGAAGCGTGCCCATGCCGGGGATGAGATGGTCGTCGCCGGCGCCGCCATTGTCGTGGAGATGGACGCCCCAGAGGCGCGGGCCCATAATGCGGATCGTGCCGACGGGGTCGCCGGAGAGGGCGGCGTGGCCGGAATCGTAGAGCAGGCCCAGGTGCGGGCTCGCGATGTCGTCGACGAGCCGCCGCAGATAGCCGACGTCGCAGCCGAAATGGTCCGGCGGCATGTTTTCGAGGAGGTAGCGGACGCCCTTCGCGCGGCCAATCTCGGCCAAGTCACGGGCGGTTCGGGCGAGGGCGCGCGGGCGCCACGGGTCGGCGACCGAGCCTTCCTTCGAGACGGGATGGACCGCAATGTCCGTGCAGCCGAGGATCCGGGCGAAGTCGGCTTCGCCGCGCAGGATCTCGACCGTGGCCGCGCGGGTCGCCTCGGCATCCGACGACGGGTCGAACGCCGGCCCGCCGACCTCGAACTTCTCGAGCTGGAAGTACCCGTGCAGGCCGTCGATCGTCAAGTGCGCGGCGGCGAGCGTGTCGCGGATGTACTCGGCCGTGATGCCGTGGGTGAAGTTGCGGTAGATCTGGACCCGGCGCACGCCGACGGCCTGGAGCAGGGCGATCTCGTCGCGGACGTCCCAGGACTTGAAGTCGAACGCGATGACGGCGCCAAGGGGGAGGTCGGGCATGGCTAGTGGGATCCGAGCCGCTTGCGGATGTACTCGGCCCGGGCGATGTCGCGCTCGGCTTCCGAGAGTTCGGCCCCGCGGATTTTCTGGAGGTGGCCGGGCCCGGTCAGAAGGAACAGCTCGTTGATCGTCGCCATGTCGACGTGGGTCAGACGCCCGAGATGGATGCCCAGGCGGACGGCCGACAGGAGCATCAGCGTCTCTTCGCTGGAGATCGTGCGGGCGCTGGCGAGCAGGCCCCAGGCGCGGTAGACCTTGTCGTCGAGGGCGATGGGGCTCTCGGCGACGAGGACCTCGCGGGCCTGCTTCTCGTAGTCGATGATCTGGGGGATGACCGCCCCGAGGTTCTTGAGGACGTCCTCTTCGCTGCGGCCGAGGGACGACTGGTTGGAGATCTGGTAAAAGTCGCCCGTGGCCTGCGTGCCTTCGCCGTAGAGGCCGCGCACCGCGAGGCGCATCCGCGCGACCGCCCGGAAGACCTTCTCGATCTGCCGCGTCAGGACCAGGGCCGGCAGGTGGAGCATGATGCTGGCCCGCATGCCGGTGCCGACGTTGGTCGGGCAGGCCGTCAGGTATCCCAGCTTCGGCGAGAACGTGAAGGTAATGTACTTGCCGAGGTGGTTATCGATGGCGTCGGCCTCGCGCCAGGCTTCGTCGAGCTGGAGCCCGGAGAGGATGACTTGGAGCCGCAGGTGGTCCTCTTCGTTGGCCATGATCGCGATGTGCTGGCTCGCGTCGATGGCGACGCCGCGCGGGCCCTGGCCGGCGGCAAGCTCGCGGCTGATGAGGTGCCGCTCGATGAGGCACCGGCGGTCGACCTCGGAAAGCTCGTCGATCTCGAACCAGCCGAGATTCTCGTGGGGCAGGGCGGCAAAGATCGACGTGCGCAGGTTGTCCTCCAGGTCGCGCTGTTCGTCGGGCTTGAGGCGCGACAGGAACGGCCGCCCGGCGACGTTGCGCGCCAGCCGTACGCGCGTCGACAGGACGATGTCGCTCTGGGGACCCTCCGGCCGGAGCCAGCGGCTCGGCGAGATGATCAAATCATCGAGTTTCACCCGGGGCTTCCTTCGCTTTGATGAGGTCCCGCAGGCGTGCGGCTTCCTCGTATTGCTCGCCTTCGACGGCCACCTGGAGCTGGCGGCGGAGCTGCATCATCTGCCGCTGGTTCGCGAGGTCCGCCCCGACCTGGCTGGGCCACTTGCCGCGATGCTCGGCGGCCCCGTGGACCCTCTCGAGCACCTCGGCGAGCGGTTCCGCGAAGACCTCGTAGTCGTGTGGGCAGCCGAGGCGGCCCTGGTTGCGGAACTCCGCGTACGTGATGCCGCAGTCCGGGCACGTCAGGTTGGCTTCCTTTCCGGCGGTCTCGTGGGCCTGGACCATGCCGGAGAGGATGTCCTGGAGGTTGATGTTGGCCTTGATGGCGATGCCTTCCTCGCGCGCGCACTCCTCGCAGAGGTGGCGTTCGTGCTTTTCGTTCTGCACGATCTCCGTCAGGTGGATCGTCGCCGGCTGCTTGTTGCACCGCTGACACTGCACGGGAATCCCTCCGCCAACGCTCTCGTTAACTATCGGCCGGGCGAGTCTTCATCCATCATACTTCCCCGGCGCGGAGGAGTCAACCGAAGCGGGGGCATCAATCGGGGGAAGAGGCTTGAAGCGGCGGAAACGGGCGTCTATAAGTTCCAGAGATTGAAGAGCCTCCAACAGGTAAGCGTAGCGCCAAGGGACGTGCCATGATGACCCTGGAGAAAATCGACCATCTCAATGCCGCCGTCAAGGAGAGGCTCGTGGACTTCCTCTCGCCGCGGGAGACGCACAACCTTTTCATCCTGGGCAATCTCCGGCGGGACTTCCCCGGCACGCACTTGTACGCCGCCTCGCGCGAGGGCCGGTGGTGCGGTGTGGCCGGTTACTACGAGGCGCCGAAGAGCCTGTGCCTGTTCTCCGAGGACCGGGAGGTGGTGCGTGCCCTCGTCCGCCACGTGGCATCCATCCACAGTCCCATCCGGTTCGTGAATGCGATCGACTACGTGGCTCAACCGGCCTGCGAGGTGATGGCAGCGCTCGGGTATCGGCTCGCGCGCGATCCGCACCAGGTCTTCATGGAGACGCGGATCCCCAACGGCGCGGGCTGGGCCCCGCGGGAGGGCTTGGACAAGGTCCGCCTGGTCCGCGAGTCGGACGGTCCGGCGGTCGCGCGGCTGGTGCGGTATATCTCGCGCCCTACGGACGAGTCGCCGCTCACCGAGGACGAAATCGCCAAGGCCGTCCTGAATCCGCTGCGGCACGTCCTGGAGATTCAGGGGCAGATCGTCTCGACGGCCAGCACCAACGGCCTGGGCCTGACCGCCTTCCAGATCCTGGGCGTGGCCACGTTGCCGGAGTTTCGCCGCCGAGGGTACGCGAGCGCGGTGTGCGCGGCCCTCATGCACACCATGCACGGCCAAGGGGCGCAAGGCTGCGTGCTCTTCACGGGCATCGACAACCTGTCCGCCCAGCGGTGCTACGAAAGACTCGGTTTTCGGGCGACCGGAGCGTATTACGTCGCGGAGTTCGCGTCCGGCGAGGCGCCGGCCCCAGCCTAGGGGCTTGAAAAGCGGGCGACGGGCGTCTATAAGTTCAGCACGTCGGGCAACCGGCTGTTCAAGTTTCGGGGCGTAGCGCAGTCTGGCTAGCGCGGTCGCCGCGGCGACAGGTCGCGGGTCAGGGGAAGGGAATTCGAGGCGTAGGTTTCGGGGCGTAGCGCAGTCTGGCTAGCGCGGTCGCCGCGGCGACAGGTCGCGGGTTAGGGGAACGGATTTCGGGGCGTAGCGCAGTCTGGCTAGCGAGGTCGCCGCGGCGACAGGTCGCGGGTTAGGGGAACGGATTTCGGGGCGTAGCGCAGTCTGGCTAGCGCGTGTGGTTTGGGACCACAAGGTCGCGGGTTCGAATCCCGCCGCCCCGACTCTCCTTAGAAATCAGCCTTCGGCGAGAACGTCGAAGGGCTTTCTCATTGTGGGGTTAATAGCGAAATGCGCCCCCTCGATTCCACGGCGAAGAACTCGCAGCATCCCCGTTGCGACTTCCAACAATCGGGGCTTGCCACACGATTCGCTAACGCGGAAAACAATAGAGGATGACGCGTGATTTACCAAGAAACTCCATCCGGCGCATCGCTTACGCAGGGCGATATTCTGGACGGCTGCCCAGTCTTTCGGGGTCCACCACGCAATCTCATGGACTGCTGGGTGTCGCCGACACAAGCGTCCCCGTTGATGGGATGGATGGCCGACGTGGCGGAGGTTCGGGTAGTGGTCCTCACCCAAGCGTGCGACCTCGCCCACGGGAAGGTCGACCTAGCTCAAGGGAAGGCATCCGGTGTCTTGGTAGCTGTTGTTCACGAGGCGCACCGCCTGAATCTCGCCAATGCCAAACGAAAGGAAGTACAAAAGCTTCGCAAATTCGGTTGGTACTTCCTACCGGCCGGACAGAAGATTCAAGAATCAATTGTCGACCTGCGAGACCTGCATACACTTCCTCTTGCGACACTTGAGGAGTTGACGAGGCAAAACAAGCGCGTTTGCCGGCTTGTCGGAGAACGCCGATACCAACTCCTTGAGCAATTCTCTCGCACATATTCGCGTATAGCGATCCCTGACGAAGAGTAGGTAGCCTATGCGCAGCAACGGCGGCGGATTACGTGAGGTGCTGGCCGACCACTCAAACGTGGGGCAGCGGGCGTTGGATGACGGTGGCGATAAGGCGTCGGATATGCGGTTCGATGGCCGCGGCATCCCGCAGAAAAAGTTCAATTGGCGTCCAGTCGCCCCGACCATTTTGGCTAGCGCGGTCGCCGCGGCGACAGGTCTCCGCCTCGGCGGACGGCCCGACCCCTTTTCGCCGGCGGCGGCGAGGCCAAGGCTTCTGTTCGGAAACGGCCGGCGGCCCTTCTCCTGCGGCCGCCTCTCTCCTCTCTATTCCTTCGACTCGGCCGGCGCCACGCGGACCTTGGCTTCGTACCACGTCCGGAACACCACGGTGACCCAGCCATACACGAGGCCTACGAGACAGGCGACCAACTCGGGCACGGCGATGTTCGTATAGACCTGAATAGTGTGCTCGCAGTTCTTGAGGGTCATGAAGCCGAAGAAGACGCCCGCCCCGAGGAACCAGGAGGGGACGAAGTTGAACCCGGGGACCTTCTCCATCGAGATGACGGCGACCACGACGATGAGGACGGCGACGGCATAGCCCCAGTAGCCGCCGAGGCCCAGGGGGGTGCTCAGCCAGTCGCCTAACGCGAAGATGGCGACCGAAGCCAGGATCCCCCCGAAATAGCCGGCCAGCACCTTGGCGCCCATCTTGGGAGTGCAGCCGGCCAGGAAGTACATCGCCCACGCCTGGAAGGAGACCCACGTGGCCAAGCCGCCCGCCCCCTCGCCGAACGTCTTGGCATAAGGGGCAATCAGCATCAGGGTGAAGGCCTGGATCGCGATGAAGATGGGGATGATGATGTACCGGCCGAAGCTCATGGGGACTCCTGTGGACTCGGGACTCCCCACCGGCCCCTGCGGCTCGGAAGGGCGCTTGGCCGGCGCCTGCCGCCGGCCGTGGCGGCGATTCTAACGAGCCGTCGGGCGGTGACAAGGCATTTTCGGGTGCGGCCTCGGCCGGCCCGGTCTCACAACTCCGAGTACGCGGTCAGACGATCGTGCCGGCGCGCCAGTTCGCTCGCATACCGATGCCCGAGTGCGTCGGCGTGGCGGCGAACCCAATCGGTCAGGCGCGTTGGGCCGGACGCGGGCGAGTCCGTGTACAGCAGGCCGGCCATCAGGCCCCCGGCCTCCTCGCGCGTGATCATGACGTCGCCCTGCAACTTGCCGATCAGCCACCCGAGGCGGCAGGCGATGGCCGCCGGGGTGGAAACGATGGGACGGCGGCAACCGATGGCCTCGCCGATCATCTCGACCAGTTCGTGGAACGTGAACGTCTCGGGCCCCACCGCATCGAGGACCACGTTCTCAGTTCCTCCTCCCTCGCGGGCCGCGAGCGCCGCCAGGTCGTCCACGTAGATCGGACGCAGGCGATACTGGCCGTCGCCGAACATGAGGAAGACGGAGAAGTGCCGCAGGGCCCAGGCGATGTTGTTGATCAGAATGTCCTCCTTCCCGAAGAGGACGGTTGGCCGCAGGATGGCATAGGAGGGCCCCAAGTCGATCAAGGCCCGCTCGGTCTTCGCCTTGCCGCTGAAGTACTCGAGCGGCGAACCCTCGGTCGGGCGGGTAATGCTCACGTGGACGACTCGCCGCACGCCGGCCGCCTTGGCGGCCGCAAAGAGCGCGCGGGTGTTCTCGACGGCCCGCGCGAATGTGAAGTCCCCGTGGTTGAACCGGACCCAGTAGGTGTTGTAGAGCACGACCGCACCGCGCAGCGATTCCGTGAGGAGGTCCGGGCGGTCGAAGTTGAAGAGGCGGGCCTCGACGCGGTCGCCGAACGGGTTGGCGCGCTGGGGCGAGTTCGTGAGCGTCCGGACGCGATGGCCGGCATCGAGAAGCCGGCGGGCGATGTACTGGCCCGAGTAGCCGAAGGCGCCGGTGACGACGTGGAGCTCGGGGGTGGTCATGGTAGCGTATAGGTCATGGCCGCGGTGTTCCAGTTCAGCGGCGTCGACTTGGCGGGTGAGGAAGGTGGGCCGTCCGGCACGGGCTGGACCAGGCCGAACGTCCAGCGGGCGCCGGTCTTGGTCTTCCAGCCCCACCAGGTGACGCGCGGCCACGAGGGCGCGGCGTCCTTGGCCTTCGGGTCATCCTTGGTGAGGGTCTGGACGGCCTGGCACAGGTACGGGTTCGGCCCGCCGACTTCGCGTTCGAGGCCCGCGACGAAGGGCGTCGGTCCGCCCGCGGGGATCAGCCGCTCGAACCGCGTCGGATGGCTGGTGCGGATGACGGCCAGGCAGGTCCCGATGACGCCGGAGGCCGGGCCTCCGAACTTATCGGGCGTCGCGACCTTCGCGAGGTCCGCCGGCGACTCGTTGAGGAGCAGCGACCGAAGCTGGACGAGGCTTGGCATGATGTGCGAATCGTTGGTGAATCGCCTCTTCGGGTCCCACCGGCCCGTGAGGAGGTCCATCTCCTTCTTCACGTCGGGCAGCAGGAAATCGCGGTAGAAGCGGCCGACGTCCTCGCTCTTGAACCGGACCCAGCGGTTGTTGAACTGGCGCTCGCCGGCCTTGCCGGGATACTCGGGGCCGTCGATCTGCCAGGCGGCCACGTCGCCCCAGAAGTTCGTCAGGTAGACTTCCTCGGGCATGAACTCCATCGAGTGCCACGGCTGGTTGGCGCGGTAGTACGGGCTGCCGCGCTGCTTCACCCAGTGATGCACCAGCTCGCGGGCGAAGACGTAGCAGGCGTAATCATACGTGTCGATGTCGCCGACCTTCCAGGCCATCCGGGCCAGGCCTGCGCAGGGCGCGGCCTCGTCGCCCAACTCGGCGATCGCCTCGCGCCCGAACGTCGTCCATTTGCACTCGGCGGGCGTGCAGAAGAGCTTCTTCACCAGGGGCCACCGTTCCTTCAGGATCGCCCAATCGCCCGTGAAATGGCCATAGGCCCAGAGCGTCTCGAGCATGTTCGAGCTGAACTTGCCGGCGTCGCCGAGGACGCCCCAGGAGCCGATCCCCGGGCCTTCGAGGATAAGGTACGTGCGGCCGGAGCCCTTGGGGAACTCACGCTCCTTGAATCGCTGGGGCACGAGGACGTCGTTGTGGAAGTACTTGCACAGGCTCGCCAGGGCGATCCGCCGCGTGGCCTCGTCGTAGTAGGGGAGGGCCTTCGCGTACCACTGGTCGCCCTGGATGGCCCAGCAGAAGTTGCCGATGCCGCCGTGGTCGTAGTCGTACTTGTCCGGGTTGCGGAACTTGCCCTTGCCGGTGTCCTGGAGCTTCTTCAGGGCGGCCGCGACGGTCGGGTCGGCGTCGGTCTTCGCAGGATCCGACGCCTCCGTCTCATTGACGTACTGGAGCACGTGGAACGTTGCGTCGACCGTGTCGGCGCCCTCAGCGCCCATGTACGGGCCGTAGGGCGTGAACATCCCGGGGTCCTTGAGCGGCTTGGAGAAGGTCACGGGGAATTGGCCATCCATCGACGCGAGGGCCAGGCAGGGGCTGACGGGCGCGAGCTTCCGGTGCGGCGTCTTCCAGTCGTCGTCGATCGAGAGCCACTCGAACCGGTTGCGGATCGTCACGGCGTCCTTCGACCGGTCAACGCTGAACGTTTCGTCGCAGTAGAGCGGGAACTCCCGCGAGACGCCCGCCCAGTACCGGACCCGCGCGAGGACGTCCGCGGGCAGGCCCTTCGACCATTCCCAGGTCTTGATGCCTTTCGACTTGAGGCCGTGGGCCTCGAGGAACTCCTTGCCCTCCTGGGGCGGCTTGTAGTAGCCATAGAGCGGCGTGAGGACGGCGTGCCCGGCGGGCCCGGCAAACGTGAACGCCAAACCGTCGGCGTCGAACCGGACCGAGGCGGGCTTCTTCTGGAGAGTGACGACCCACGGGCTGTCCCAGTCGGTCCAGCCTTCGGCGCCGGCGAACCAGGCGAGCACCCAGCACTCGCTCATCTTGTCGGCGTCGATGGCGTCGCCCGGCTTAGCGATGCGGGGCCCGGCGCTCGTCGCATAGGCCGCAAAGCTCGGCCCGCCAAGCCCCGAGTCCTTCATGTGCGTGAAGAACGCCAGGTACTTCGTCGTGGACGCGTAGAGCGTCGACGGGCTGAGTTGCGTCTGGAGGCAGTAGAACGGCGCCGAGGCCCATTCGCCGGGCGCGCGGGCCATCGGGCGGACGCGCGGAATGTCGGGACTGGGGGTCGCGGACAGCGGGCCATAGAGGGCCGGGGGCTCCGCTGCGAGGGTTGATTGCGGCGAGGCGAGGAGGAGCAGGGCAAGGATGGACAGGACAGCGGTTCTAGTGATCATCACCATAAACATATCCTATGCTTGCCGCCGCCAACTAAGGCCAGGCGAACCGCAGAATATCGAACAAGGAACTCCGAATGTCCAAGTGACGGCGGCTCGCCTGGTGCCCCCTTGGACATTCGGAGTTCCTTGTTCGATATTCTGCGGTTCGCCTTTTCTTTCCCGTCACCGGCGGCCATGAGGCGCCGCTACGCCTGGCTTGGCACCAGGACCGTCACGGTGGTGCCTTTGCCGACCTCGCTCTGGAGTGTGACGCGGGCGTCGAGCCGCTCGGCGGCATGCTTGACGATGGCCAGGCCGAGGCCCGTGCCGCGGACCCTCGTGTCGCCGCTGCGGGACGTGTCGGCC
>Ga0209777_10006109_pt1 | contig 13650 bp, 13 predicted proteins | sample FrelakmetHBP12HB_FD_187147 | JGI IMG/M metagenome (GOLD analysis project Ga0209777, IMG submission 187147) | Freshwater lake sediment microbial communities from the University of Notre Dame, USA, for methane emissions studies -HBP12 HB (SPAdes)... | ecosystem: Environmental > Aquatic >...
AATCGGCAGAAAAAACAATTATAATTAACTTAAACATATGTATAGCACATTAATTGACAACAAACTTTTAGAACTCTTAACCGGCAAAGATTTACAGGGAAATAAAATTGATAAACCTTTTGAAGAGGGGTGGAAAGAATATATAGAATTATTAAGACAGTTTGAAACTAATAATTAATATAAACCTATGAATGAACAAACTTGCCCCAATTGCGGGGATGAAATGAAATGGATTCCGGCAGGTGTCAGCAAACGCACCGGCCAACCATATAACGGCTTCTGGTCTTGCCCCAACAGATGCCCTAAAACAAATCAAGGCGGCCAAAGTTTTCAGCCCAAGGCTACACAAGAGCAGTCTTTTGAAAAAGCCCAGGACAGAAAAGATGAAACCATGAGAATTTTAAATTCCAAGAACGGTGCTGCCAGCATAGTCGTGGCCTTAATTGAAAAGGATTTTATTTTGCAAAAAGACATTGAAAAGAATTTTGCCAAATACTGCACCTATATTTACGAATTTGAACCTAGCGCTAATGATGAAATCAGAATAGAGGATTTACCATTTTAGACGGAATTAGGCCGGTAGAAATATCGGCCTTTAAACTTATAGTGAATGTCAAAAGTTAATTATAAAAACATTTAATTGATGTTAATTAATTTATGAAAGACAGCCTGAAAAACAAACTGTTTGAGGCTATCAAGGAAAATTATCCGAATGTATATTCAATGGAAAGATTGAAGGCTTTATTAACAGAGATTAATGATGAGAGAATGGCCATTAAGGGCAAGGCTTTTAAGGAAAGCAATATGGAAAAAAGACTTAGGGAGCTAACTTGGGAAGATGATAACGGCTACGCGCCTATGAGAGCGATTAAGAATGAACGAGGTTATTTGACGGGCTATGTCTATCAGGAACCGCCCAGACCGGTAGAGATTAGATTTACTCAGAGGCAGGATGAATTGTTTAGATTTTAAGGAATAGTTTTAAGATACGAAGATTTTGAAATTTTTGGACCCACCCAGCTAACCCATTACCGATACCTCAATACTGCTGAAACTTAGTCGAATAAAACCTTGATAAATTATTTCGTTTGTTTTATTCTCCCTCGCAATCAGCTTAGTATTTCGGTCTCAAACCTAATATGGAGCTTGTAAATTGCGGAAAGCAGAACTCTATCCTGATCTGGAATGGACTACAAACAAGTTTTCTTATTCTGCATTATTCAAAGAATTTTACTGACTTGCCCAAGTCCGCTATGCTACCCGTGAACAACTCTACCCCTTTAACATGCAAGTTTGGACAAAACCAAACCTTGTAAAAATGTGCGAGTTGGACTACCTAAAACCTCACGACCTTGTAAAAGCGTTTCATATTACTGAAAAAACAAGAGAAATCCTTGAAAAAGAAGGATTTAATGTTAAAGTTTTACAGAAGAAATTTACAGGGCAGACCCTTGATCATGCCCTTAAAATTACAAGTTGTCTTTTAAAATTACAAGGTCAGGATAACTTTTACAATGTCTTTTATCCCACCTTTACGGAACCACCTTCCTATACCGCAGAATTTTTAAAGCCAGATGCCTGTGTAGTTTGGAAAAGAGACGGCGCTTATAAAATAGAGGTTGTTGAGGTTGAAACAGAAAAGCCGGATTGGGAAAACTATCTTTTTATTAAAAAAGAGAAATATGAGAAGTTGGCGCGAGACCCGAACATTTACCGAGTATGGTGGAAACATCATCACGATAGATTAAATTTACCGCTTTGCCAAGAAGCGGATTTTTGTTTTTCAGTTGTTTGTTTTGGAAATATAAAAAAAGAATGGGAGGGATGGAATTTTGATGAAATTTAATATTTTAATAAAAAAATATCAGTTATTTATATTATTATGGTTAGTTATTAGTATTATTTCATTAGGAATTATAAAAATAAATCGAGAGTCTTATTTAAGATATTATCCGGTTATTTTATCCTATAAATTATTTAATTATCCAGAAGAAAAAATATTAAAAAAAATGGTGGAATTAGACAAGCGGCTTGCTGTTATTGATGAAAAAGATTTCAAACTTAGGGAAGTCCAAATTGAATTTTTAGAACTTTTAAAAGAACGTATTCCGTATGAGCATTATTGGGATAATATTAATTCCGTCATTAATTTTGTTAATATATTATTTGCTTTTATATTAGCTTTTTTTATAAATTATTTTTACAGAAAATATAATCCTGTTAAATATTTTATTTGCCCAAACGATAAATGCAACAAGAGTTTTTTAATTAATTACAAATGGCTTTGCGATAAATGTAAAAATATCCAAAATAAAGAACATTTTATAACCGATAAATGTGATGTTTGCGGGCAAGAATTAGACACATTTGTTTGTGAACATTGCAAAAGGGAGTTTATTTTATAATGCCTACTAAATCAGAAATGGAAATGGTTTTGCCTATGATTAAAACAGATAATGACGATATTCGCCAAAAACTAAAAGACCTTAAACCGATTGAAAATCTTGATATTGAAGATTTTGCCAAGCATCTTGCTTCCAAAAGAAATAATCCGGCTGAGTATTCAGGAATAATTATCGGCTTTTTCAAACGCTGGAAATTGGAACGGGAAACTAAAGCAGTCGGTCTGTTAAACGACTATCTTGAAAAAATGCGGTTAGCTTCTAACAGCGCGGCTCAACTTCAAGAGACGATTTTAAAAAACCGCATTATGTTTATTTTTCAAGTTCAGTTTGCTCAGGAAAGATTACAACGCCAATGGGCGGAAGAAAAAAAAGGTTTTTTAGAACGAGAAGTGTTAGCTGATTTGAGAATTGCCAAGGCTAGAGCATTTACCAAATTTTATAAGACGGTTGACTTGTCAAATTTATCTGAATCGGCTTTAATCCTTTTAAATATGACAACCGAAAGATCTTCTTCTTCATCCTATTCTTCTTTAACTTCTTCGGCTTCGTCATCGGTTCAATATGGTAGCCCCGAAGACATAATGAGAATTAAAAGAGAAGAAAAACAAATGGAAATTGTAATGCAAGAGCTTCTGTCAAATATAAAACTTAAAAACGCTCAAACTGAAATAATTACCGAACAAGCCAATCAGGAAAAAACTAAAACCGAACATCAGAAATGGAAGAACGAACGCGAACGCAATCGACCAAAATAATGAATTACTACCTTGACCTTGGCTATCAATTAGACCTTGAACATAAAGTCCCAGCTCTTTATTCGTTAAAAGACCGTATGCACCATTTTTATATCTGCGGTGCATCTGGCACGGGCAAATCCGTTTTTATGGAGCGTATGGCTCATTATGATATGAGCAAAGGCTTATCGGTTGTTTATATTGACCCCAAGGGTTATAGCGCTAAAAAACTCTATCATCTGGCTGATAAATCCAAAGTTAGATATGTTTCAAAAGACAATCCCGTTATTTTAAATCCGTTAAATAAAAAAGGCTACCCGTTAGACATCATGATTGAAGAATTGGTCAGAATCATAGATGTTATTACCATCCTGACCAGCCCCAATCCCGAAAGCACCAAACGGATGAAAGAGCTTTTAAATAAGTCAATCAAAGCTTTTTCAGAGGAGCAAATTAATTTTAAATATTTGTTTGATTTTCTTGAGTATCAAGATGTTAGAGACAGGCACAAATTTTTAGATGCCGACCTACAAAAATATTGGAAGGAATTTGATAAAAAACAGGGGCAGTACTACGTCAATCGAGAATTTCACGACACCGCCAAATCCATCACTTCCCGAATTGACCCGCTGTTAAACAACGAACAGTTGAAGCCTTTTTGTAATGGAGAAAACGAACTTTATATCTCGGACCTTTTAAAAAACGGGCAATCTTTGCTCGTTGATATTTCGGGTCTTACTCCCGACAATATGATTTACGTGGCTAATTTGATTTTTCACGCCATCGCGACTTACATCCTTTATGACAAGTTGAAAATTCCCTTGCTGGTTTATGTGGACGAATTTCAAAGGGTAGCTTCTGATTTGACTATGGATATTTTAGAATTTGGGCGTGATGAATTGGTAGGTTTTACGCTGGCGCACCATAGTTTATCCCAAATGAAAAAAAAGGATATTATTAAATCCATTACTTCTATCGTAGGGAATTTTGCCATCTTCAGGTGCGGTAAAGAAGAGAGCGAGCTTTTATCTCCTTACTTAAAACTTAAAAACGAACTTATGCACCTTGAAAAATATCAGGCTTGGCTTAAGCTTGATACCGATTATATCTTAATTGAAACTTATCCGCCAGTGATGAAAGACCCGCCGGATATAGACTTGCCTAAAAAGAAACAATCAGCCCGGCCTTTTTACTGTTTAAGAGACGAATGGATTCCGTTTTAATCCTTAATGCTATAATTAATATACGATCCCCCGTTAATTCACGGGCAAAAGCTTTTAGCGGAATTACTGCCAATAAACTTGTCCTCAAGTGGGGAAATATGCCAAAAAGGCGTATTACTCGCAAGTGAACGGCAGGCGGTAGTTATAGGCACTTATGGGGTAGCCGTATACTCATAGGGCTTACTTGGGATTAAAAAAAGTGGGGAGGCTAAAAAAGCCCCCCTACTTTTTATTTACAGTCGATATGCTATAATTAAAGTATCAGATAGTCTCAAATCTTCCTATCCTTTCCCTATCATCAATTTTTTAAATATTGTTCATTACAATTTAGGAGGCTGAAATGGAAAAGCCACTTAAATGTTTTATGTGCGGTAAAAAAGCTAATCATGTTTTTTTTGTCGGTGAAGAAGTTAAACCTATATGCAACGAATGTAATGAGTTGGCTAGAAAGTCATTGCCAACAATTACACTATTACAGGTTTTGAAAGGAGGTATTTCTGGCAAAATAAAAAAAGACGTATCAGGAATTGTGATTGAATTTAGTGGAGTTGTTAAGCCCTACAAATGTGATTATTGCGGAGCCTATGCAACATTTCTATATGAGTTTGACGGAGATGTATTTTACATTTGTAAGAAGTGTAACAACGTATTGTCAAAAGAATATGACACAACTCCATTCTTAAGAGTTTTTCAAGGAGGACAAAATGGATAAATACGGGTTTTTGGATTTTAAGCAAATCAGTCAAACGCCGTTTAAACAGATATTGGATGCCCTTACTCTCCAGTATCGCGAAGATAACGGCAAGTTGGTTTTGGACAATGCTATTATTGACATTCAGAAAAATCTTTTTTTTAATCCACACAGCAAAAAAGAAGAAAGCGGCTCGGTTATTAAGTTTGTCTCACTTTATAAAAATTGCTCACTCAGGGAAGCTGCTTTTTTTATCAAGGAGTTGGCCGAAAAACCCACAAATGACGAGCGAAAAATTCCCGAACTAACCCTTGTTTATCACCCCTACCTGGCAGATTATGCGCCGGAAGACCTTTGCAAAAGCCTTAATGTCGGCATCTGTAAGGAAAAAGGCATTATGGCTAAGCGTATCTGCTTTAAAGCAGGGGAGCATTATGTAGGCTTTAATCCTGAAAACAAGGATTGGCTCTTTCCCAAGAACTTTAAGCGGAACACTCTTTGGAATATTGAGAATTGCGATAAAGATATTATTCTCATTACTCGTGATCCGTTTACCGCCTTAAAGCTTATTACCAAGGGCTATTATTACGCGGCTTCAATTATGGGAGCCTCACCCACAGAAGAACAAAAAGACATCATCAAACGCTATGAATATGCGTTTTGTGATTAACCAATGAGGAGCGCCATTTGACGCTCCTTTTTTCTTTTGCTATAATTAAATATAATAAATAATTTTAAATAGTATGACCAATAAAGACTTGGAAATCTTAAACAGCCTTTCCGACAGAGATATAGTCTGCTGGCTTTATTTTAGTTGTTTAAAAGTGAAAATCCGAGAAATAGCCAGTCTTAGAGGCCTTAACCGAGGCGTTGTTTTTTATTCCATCAAGAAATTCCGAAAGATTGAACATCAGGAAGAATTGATTTCTATTTTTCAAGAACTGTTCAATGATGACAGGCACTAATAGTGTGGTAAAATTAAATTAGAAGATATGATTTGCTCATTACATTAGGGGAAAGATATCTTTTCTTAAACGTATTTTATGCTAGGTAATAACAAAAATTATAATTTTGAAGTAGGTAAAGATGTTGAAAGAATCGGAGTATTTTATATCTTTGCCCGCTATATCTTCCCCACAATTGTTTATGCAATCCTTTCAATAATCGCAATTGCTTTGGTTATTTATTTTCTTGTCTACCTGGCCAATAATCCAATCACTTTAATCAATAATTCAAATTGTTTTTAATAATTTCTATACTTGATCACAAAAATGATTGATTTGAAATCTAAGTTGACCTACGAGCAAATGACTTCCGTGCGTCAAGTTGAATTTTGATTTTATACATTATTCTTTATTTAAATGCTTTTTTTTATTACTTTCCAGCAGATAATATCTAAAACAAGATTATAAACTTAAATTAATTTTAAACTTAAATTAATCTTGACAAAGAACGAGCAATCATTTAGTTTTAAAAAAGTATTTTAAAATAACTCACATGAATGGTAATAAATAAAAGATGAAAAAACTCTATTTTATTGCTATTATTATTACTTCACTCACAATATTTCTTTCATGCACCAATAATCCTTTTTCGGCAACAACAAAAATTAGCGACATTCTTACTTCGCCTTCAAAATATTCAAACACAGTTGTGCGCGTCAAGGGCAAGGTGACAGAATCACTAGTTCTTTTTTGGACAAGGCTACTTCGTGCTTGCAGACGGAACTGAAGTAATTGCAGTCGTGCCGTCGAAGACATATCCCAGAAAAGGGGAAGAGGTGGCGATAAAAGGTCACGTCAAGAATGCGTTTGTCATTGATAATCAGAGTTTGACTGTGGTTATTGAGGATACACAATGATAGTACACAAAGGGGTTGCCCATGGGCGAATTTGCATGGACATTTAAGGATTCGTCTTGGGAACAAGACGACAGTTCTAAAATGTTTAAAATTCGAGGCATATTGGGGCAAAAGTGCGAGACAGAACCAGTTGCGCCACTTGGTTTATTGCTTGGGGCAAAAAGTCATCCTGCCTCTGGTGTTCCCTGTGAAAAAGGTTTGTTTCCCTCAGAATTTAAGAGTTGCCCTTATTGTGGCTCCAATTTGTTGGATGCACATGACGGTGATGCTGACTTATGGCTTCCTCCTTATGGTGCAGGGAACGGTTTGAAATTGTTTCCAATCAAATCGACAATCAATCAAAAGATGGAAGCGTGTAATGAAAAGGCGATTCAGTTTCTCTTGCCTTCTCGGGATGGTCGCTTTGCATTTTGTTCCACTAAATTAGGTGCGCAAAAACGTTTGCTGATGACGGTTCAGAGAGATAGCGGGCAAATGTGGATATATCGACCGGATGAGACCAAGAAATGGGAATTGCTGATCGGAAATGCGGGAGAAGATACGCTTCCCGCATGGTCATGGTCGCTGGCAGTGGATTCATCAGAATCTGGCTTGTGTCTTCCGACTGACAAAGGCCCCGTATGGGTGACTGTTAATTGGGCCTCCAGTAGCATTAATGTCGACCGAGCGGTAGGGCGCTCGATTGGTGGTGCCATTAGGGTTGGAAAATATTTACTGGCACCAGTTTTGCGCGGCGATATTTTTACGATTGTCAGCAGAAGAGATGGCGATACCGTTTGGTCCGAATGCTCTCCAGTCTCTGATCCCAAAGTTGTTTTGCCACAGTTGCGCAGGAACACCTATCAAGATGCCTATTTGGGCATTCCCTTCTTTGACGAGAACAAGCAGATTGCATATTGGTCTGGTCGCGGCGGCTATGTTCGGGTTTTCGGTGCAAATTCTTCTGACGGTTTGAGTTGGGAATTCAGGCCTTGGGAAACCGACGAGTATCCTGCAACTGCGCTTATTGAATTGGGTCCGCCCTATCGCAAAACCGGGTCTCTTTCCGGATTCTGGCAACTTTGTGAGGATCGCGACAATTTAATGCGAGATGGCATAGTAAATAAAATCATTAAGCTTGATGGGGACGAACGAATTGATTCTGAAAATGTTGAATGTGGACAGTTTGTAACTACTGGTAGTGCAAGTTTTTCCTGGAGCGATGATTACTGGGGTGATATTAATAAACGCAATCCGAGAATGAGTGAACAAAGAGAATTGCGTTTTCCTCTCCTCCAGTTCGGTGAGAAGGGTTTAGCATTGATTGCCAAAGTGAACCCTTGGGAGGGACGTGATGAATTGGGATTATTCTCAGATATCTTCTTTAACCGTGATTTTAAGACCTCAACTTTCGTACGTTTTGTCGTTGAAGGTTCTGGTGTTTCTGAAAAAGCCTTGTATGCAGAGGGAGTGGATGGGGTTCATAGTGGGATCGGCGGCAGTCTGTTCCGCGTTGGGCTATCACAATTACCTGAAATTTCAGTCTTCGTGTATGACGACTCATTGTATGTTTATTTACCAGAAAGAAACGACTGTTTCTGCTGGGCACTTGAATTGATGGAGGGGAAATGACCGGCACATATAGAGCCATTATATTTTTTGTTTTTGTGGTGATCGCTTTTCTGTGTTGTAATACGCTACTATGGGCCGCGTCATCGGTTCCACAAGTATTTTTAGTGCAGAACTCAGGTTGGATGCTGCCTTTCTATGATGATCCTAGTTCAAGGCTGAAAGATATTGTAGTAGAACTTTCCGATCGTGTCCGCAAATATGGGGGTGAACATCAGGTAGTTGCAAGTTTCAACCAAACTTGGGGTGAAAATAAGTCCCCCCGTTTGCACTATAAGGGAAATGACCAGATCAAGATCAACGAAGCGATACGATCCATTGAGCCGGCACACAAGCCGGGCAAGACAACTTATGCGGATACTGATTTTAAGGAGGCGATTGTTGGAGCAATTAACAATTTCTCTCCCGGGAAATCTTGTTTGCTGTGGATTGTAACCAATAACAAGAATAGCCCCGACAACAGTTCTGAAACGATTGAAAAGAATAAGGATTTTTATCACTTCCTCCAGGAGTCAGGCGATATTAAGCGCATTGTTGCCTTTCCCTATCCATTGAAGGTACAGAGTCGCTCCCAGCCAAATTTCCGTGCTAATGGGTTGATGATATATGCGTTGGCCTACGGTGATGAAGCCGATAAGCATCTTCAGCAGATGCTGTCAGTCAATGCGCCGTTTGGCAAGCAAGCCGCTAGGCTTAAGCCGCTGAATGCTGAGGCTCTGACTTTTATTCCCAAGGGTGTCAAGGGAAGCAACAGCATCAAGGCAAGCATGTTTGATCACAAGACGTTGGTATTGACATTTGATGCCGCAAGCAAGCCAGAGGTTGCGGAAATCACCGGGCAGTTTCGCAATGATTTTTTCCCATACGATATTCTTTCGGCTAGTGTCAGTATGACTTCTGGTTTTCGAGGTGGCCAAGAGGGGATTTCTTCACAACTTTCAAATGACAAAATATCTTATATTCCTGCGGGTGGCTTGTCTTCAGATATAATCGTAAAAATAAGCGTGCCGCCAATTCCCTCTCCTTGGAGTCCAGATGTGATTTTTGGCGCTGGTTATCGGTCCAATGGCATAATCAGATTTGAACTGAAGGATCAACACCTGGAAATTTCCAAGGATTTCGTAAAGTCAATGTCTGAAATTTTTCCAAATGATCCTTTGCCTGATTTATTTGTCCCAGGAAAATTGGCCAATAATTCTGTAACGCTGCAACCCTTGCTCATTCAGGTAGTGTATCCAAGTTGGCCAACCATCGTGATTGGTATCTTATTCCTTTTGATTATTGGAATAGTCATTACTGGAATCATCGTTCTGCGTCGTGAAAAAATCTACCGTGTATCAGTTGATGGTGCACAGAAGCCCTATGGTCTACGGCCATTTGGTGAGGCTGTGATTAAGAATTCCCAAGGTGAACGAATCGGCGTACTCAGGCGAGGATTCGGGAAACCTGTTGTTACAGTTGATAAGGGAAAGACTTGTAATGTGCGCGTGATGTAAAGTATTTAGAGATAAATATAATAATATAATATAAAAAAGGAGAATTAAAATGGCTGAGCAAAAAAATTCTGAACTACCCCCGCTTACTTCTACGCCGGAAACACCCCAACAAGGCAATAGTCAAATCCAAATACCGGTAGCTCCTGATATTGTGGTCGGCCCAACATCTAAGGATATAATGATTGGCGGCGGCGCATTGCTTCTATTGACAATTGTGTTCTTTTTTATTCGCATGTCCTTTGTAAATTATCTGATTGGTCCAAGTATGAAGCGATCACCCAACAATGCTGGAATGGCTGGTTGGGGACTTTTTGGTGGCATGTTCTTCGGGGGGGCTCTTGGTTGCGTAGCCCTGATTAGCAAGACATACATGACGTTGCCACTGATTATAGCTCTATCAGCTCTTTCACTCATCTGCTTTGTAATAGCTTTTGTGGTGGCATCTAAGAAATAACTGAAAGAATAACCCTTATAGGAGATCTAATATGGCAGAAGAATTAAAAGATGGCAAGAAAACCGAGATCTTACTTGAAGAGGTGGTCCCTACTCTGTTTATCGCATTGGGCGGGACAGGGGCCGAGGTGCTTTGGCGGATTCGTAGGAGGATATTGAATGCCTTGTGGGGCGCTGGACCAGGAAAGGCCGTTCGTCTGGAAAGCTTGACGGAATTTCCTCTTGCTGAGTTTCTCCATATTGACTTGGACGCTAATACCGTTACGGAACAGGGGAAGGCCCAACAAAACGATATCTTAGCTAGTAAGATTCTCTTCAAAGAGGAGGAAAGACTTGTCAAGAAGCTGGATTTGAGTAAATACGTCAGGACGGATGAGGATCTGGCCAAGTATCCGCTCATTCAGGAATGGTTTCCACTATCCCGTTCCAAAATTAATGAGTTAAATATTCCTGTAGAAAAAGGTGCCGGTCAGATTCGTGCGTTGTCTCGTTTGTATTTTTTCGATAAATACCAAGAGATAAAGAATTCAATTCGTGCCAAGGCCGATCATCTGAGATCCAATTTAAGTACCGCTGAATCTGCAAAACGTTTGGGCCTAGCAGTTCGGACAGGTTCGCTGAAAATTGTTGTGGTTGCATCGACAGCCGGAGGGACGGGTTCCGGGAGTTTTTTAGATATTGGCTATCTTGCGCAAATCATTGGAGGACCGGATACTACAACCAACTTGATACTGATGCTACCTACAGGATACCAGGGAGCAAATCGAACAAAAACACAGGCGAATACTTACGCGGCTCTGATGGAAATGGAAACTTGTATGCGACAAGGATCTCGCTACATTCATGAATGGTCGGAAAGCGAGATCATCCGGGAATGGCCGGAAAGTCCATACAACGATATTTATCTTTTGGATACAGCCAATCTTGCAGCATCACAGACAGAAGATATTAAAGATCTTTATGATATGCTTGCTGATGCGCTGTTTGAGGATTTCTCCACTAAGGATTTCGCGAATAAAAAGCGCTCGATTTCAGTCAATCAGAACCAGCACAAGTCAAATCCTTTTGTCGCACGTGTAAGTCGTGAAATCTATGGTGACATGAAACTGACTTTTTCTATGGGGTATTCTTCTTTCGGCCAGGCAACCATTGACACCCACTTGGAGCAGAAAAAAAATGTGGTGCTGTTCCATCAGGTTAACGGAATGCTCAAGGCCTTCTTTGGGGTAGCATCGGATGATCCTAAGAGCAATATCCCAACAGAAGGAGAACGCGATGAACTCTTGGCCAACAGGATGCATCTTGGCGGAGATAACGAAATTATCGATTACGACTTCGTAGTTAAAAATGATCTCTACCGGAATGGGGCTGAGCGCACTACCTACCCCTTGGTCACCGAACTCCTTAGGGTTAATGGGATCTCCAAACTGGACGACATAGAGAAACGGATAGTTGATCATTTTGAAGAAATTCGCACTGGTGGTAATTATAAGGAGTGGCCGACCAAGGTAGCAGAGGCCATTAACAATATCAATCATGACACCTTCAAAGCTGTAGAATCCGGCAGTGGGTTGCATGAAGATGCAATTCGCAAGCGGCGGGGCGAATTGCTTGCGGAACTACTTGATCCCAGTCGCGACCATGGTTTGATAAGAGCACTTTGGGCGCGAGTGGATAATAAAGAGCGGGGAGGTCTCGATTATACCATAGAACTAATTCTGCGCATCAAGGACAGATTGGAAAACGCAAACACAGGGATCGTCAAGGCACTTGAAGAAAACGCAAAATGGTTCTCCGATCTTTCTGGTTTGCTGCGCAATGATGAAACTGCCAAATTGCAGGAACATCTCCTTCAAGCTATTGGTCAGTTAATTGGCGCCCAAAAACAATCGGAGATGAAGCTCAAGCAGATTTCCGAAGCGGTCAAGCTGTATGTTCGCTACCACCTGTACGCGGCAGCAAGCCGTGAAGCGGCAGTACTGGTGCATGCTCTTTCGGAGGCGTTAGGTAAGCAGCAGGGGACCGATGCCGATGGAAATCCTATCTGGGGTGGGTTTATTGGGGAACTTGAAGAAGGACGGAATCTGGTACGGGCGATAATTAATGACGCCGAGGATCAGATTGCACGCACAAACGAAGCTTTGAAGCAAGGTCATGCCATGTATTTTGTGCTGCCGGCACCGAAGAGCCGGATTGATGATTTGGAATTACTGCCGCGAGCTCAGGCGCGCCAATGGGCTGAAGAAGCCTTTCAGGACTTTGGCGGCACAGAGAAGTTGTTTTCTATGCTGAAGGAGGACACAGGCAGGACTGAACTGCTGAGCAAGCTTCGCAACCGTGCGCTCAAGCTTATTGGGGAAGAAGGACAAGATAATGAAGAAAACCCTCTGTTTGCTGCACTTGATGATCAGAAATCCAATCTCGGTCAACTATTTAGCGACTTTATGCAGCGATCAATGCCTTGGGTTGCTGCTAGAGTTGACAAATATCTCAAGGAGCACGATCCCAACGACCAGTATAAGTGCTACATAGGAGTGAAAGACTCAAGTAAGTTTGAAGATAAGTACGGGCCTTTGCTAAAGAGTAGGTTGCCAACAGGCACCATGATGACGGCCAAGGAAATCGGTTTTGTCGAGATCGATACACCGGGCAAGGTAGTCTGCTACACTGAGCTTTCCGGCTTGCCATTGCCTTCGCTGAAAGGTCTGGATGATTGGTACACGGCTTATCGTGAAGAAAATGGGAAAACTCCAGTACATACGCATCGCCGGACGAGCACTTTTGTTCATCCTAGAGAACTGACAACGATCGAATTGGCTTCACGGGCCGATGACTTTAAACTTTTTGTGCAGGCGGTTGCCTTAGGCATTCTTACCCGCTCCGAAAAAGGGGAAGAAGCTAGACTCTATAAACTGCGATTAAAGGGACAAGGACGGTATGTTGGGGATGAGAAACTACTGCGTCTAGAGGGGTTTGATTCGTCATATCGAAAGGCTGTTCAGCAACAGGTAAATCTCGATATTGAGCAACTTACTTCACCGGATCAACTAGCGATTTGGGTGGCACTGATGGAGGACTACCTCGGTTCGGCTTACCCACTTGCCGTTCCGCTTGTGGATGGTAAGAGCAAGGAACAGAAGTCCCTTCCGACCCTGATGTGTGAACAATTGCTCGATGAG
>Ga0209777_10006110_pt1 | contig 13649 bp, 12 predicted proteins | sample FrelakmetHBP12HB_FD_187147 | JGI IMG/M metagenome (GOLD analysis project Ga0209777, IMG submission 187147) | Freshwater lake sediment microbial communities from the University of Notre Dame, USA, for methane emissions studies -HBP12 HB (SPAdes)... | ecosystem: Environmental > Aquatic >...
ATTGGCCGCGTGGGCAATTTCATGCTCAAGGCGGACCTGCACCCGATGCGGTTCCAAATCCTCGCCGATGGCCACACACTCCAACAGGTATTCCCTTACACGAACATCCAAGCCACCTTGGGGATCAGGGGCGTGGTCAACGATGCTTACCTGACGGCGCCCATCCAGGCGTTGTTCATCTGGCACCGCCGCGGCATGGTCTCGCTGGTGCGCGACACGACCAGCGTGAACCCGATGATGCCGTTCGCCGCCCGCGATTTCGGCGGGAAATGGCAGTTCGTGATGGACAACCTGACCTGCGGCACTGCGGTTGACGCGAACGGTCTGGTCATTCCGATTGCGGTGGACAACAGCCGCCGCAACAAGGGCAAGTTCATCGCCGACTTCAGCTTCGCCACCAAGAAGCAGTACCCGGAGTTCGTCGAAGTATTCCTCCACAAGCGCGAGCAGGCTTGCATCGTCGAGGTTCCGACCTGCGCCGACACCCCGACCTACGTGAACCAGGATTACAGCAGCCACAACGCTGAATGCCCTGACGTGACCGAAACCATCGTCCAGACGCCCGTGTTGAACAGCGACACCGGCACCTACGAGATCCCGCGTGATTCCGTGCTCTGCAACGGCATCAAGGTTGTTCATGCGGCCATCACTGGCACCACCAAGGTTGCCGAGCTGGTTGCCCAACTGAACATCGTCCTCAGCTTCCTCGGAACCTGGACGGTCAGCGGTGGCAACATCCAACTGGCTGGCACGGCCTGCACCAACATCGGCCTGCCTTGGGAAGACGCTTCCTAACCTTTGGTGACGGATTGCGGGTGGCTCCGGTTTAGCCGGGGCCACCTTCTTCCACCCAAAACTATGCCAATGGACCCTGGAATGACGGCTGGCGATGGCGGCATTGAACCGCCCTCTCCTGCCGGCCAGAAAGATGAGGCATCCGAGAAATCGGCCCTGTTGCCCAAGAGCATGTTTCCCGGCGAAGCCAAACCGGGAGACAAGATCACCCTGACGGTGATTGCCGCTTACGGCGACGAGATCGAAGTCTCGGCTGCCAACGAACCCCCGGAAGGGGAAGAAACCGAACCGCCGTCCGCCGATCAGGAATTGGAGTCCATGTCGGCTGGTGGCCCAACCCATTAAGGTGCCAATGTCACAAAAAACAAATATTACCTGCACGCCCGACAGCCTCTTGGCGAATTTTCCATGCGGGGCCTGTCTGTCCAAGAAACAGCTTCTTGCGGTCATCGTCCTGTTGTCTTGCAAACTGAACGGAGAAGGCCGGGAAACTGATTGTTCGGCCAAAACCTTGCTGGAGAACGCGAAGTGTTTCGTCTGCATGAGTGATCATCAGATGCTCGAAGCGTTAGCCTCGATCATGTTTCAACTTGCAGTCAAGTTGGAAGAAATCGAGTCAGAGGAACAGATTCGTCGGGAAATCGCGTGCCTGTACTGCCTGACGCCAAAACAACTCTACGCAATCATCCTGAAGCAATTCTGCGATGAATATGGCGGGAGAGTGCTGCTGTAATCAACCGGCGGGGCGGGTTGGATGGACGCCGCGCCGCTCTTTGAAATGGACACAGCCCAAGAAGCCACCACGTCCGCCAATTGCTATGCCTGCATCCCCCTGGACATGAGGATGCCGGTCCTGATTTCATTGTTCGCCCAAATTGCCGGTATGGCCACTCAAACCCCCCAACAACTCGTTGATGCCGCGGCGTGCTATTCGTGCATCCCGTGGTCCATGCAGTTTGCGGTCCTGATCAATCTGGCGGCCCAGATCGCATCCGGGGGCGGCGGCGGGGGTGGTGGATTTGTCTGCGTTGACGCGAATCCCATCGCCCCGCCGACCGGCACTTGCGAAGCCCGATACAACCGCCTGAATGGCACCCTCTGGGTCTGGGACAACAACCTTCTTCTGTGGGTCAACCTGATTGCCTGATGACTTATGCCTATCTCCTGTGAACCAAAAGACTTGATGGAAGGCGCGAAATGCTTCCTGTGCGGCCCCAACGAGGAACAGCGGCAGGCGATTCAGACCTACCTGCTGGCGGTGATGGCGGGCGGGTCAACCGACCCGTTCGTGCTTCTTTCTGATGCCAAGTGTTTCCTCTGCCTGTCCCGCGAACAGCAAGTGGCGGTACAATCGTATCTGCTGTGTCAGGTAGCTAATGGCAACGCGGCGGTCACTTGCATGTATCGGGAAGGCAATGGGACTCCGATTGGCGTCTTGGTTCCTGATTTCATTGGCCAGCTTTACTTGGACCATCTTAATGGATTGGCATATATGTCAACCACCTTAAACAACACCGGATGGTTTTTAATTAGTTCCGGGCTTGTCTGGGGTCCGAATCAAGCCACGGCAGGCAACTTTGTGACTCCGGGCTTAACCGATGTTGGCACCACCTATTTCTTCCCGGCTGTGACATCTTTCACCGGCAACTTCACTTGCTACAGCGAATCTGGTGTTACTTCAATCACACTGCCACTTCTTCTCACCTGCATCGGGACATTGACTGCCGCCGGGAATATCTCGATGGACCTATTCGCGGCTCCCGCCATGACCAATTGCGGCCTGCTTGACTTGAGTGACAATCAGATGCTAGTAAACGTCATGCTGAACGCCCTGAATACCGTCACCGGCATGGTGGACTTCCATCAAGACTACTCGTTGGTTACGCTGGCGCTGCCAGCACTGGTCACGGTGACTGGAAACTTCACAGCCAAGGACTGCATTGCACTCCAGAACTTCTCTGCTCCCAACTGGGTTCCAAACAACGGAACCGTTTTGGACTTCCGAAATTGCAATCTGCAACCTCCATCCATCGCCGCCATCATGGCCATTGCAAGGGCGGCTGGTAATTTTGGAGTTCCGCACATTGATGTCAAAATCGAAGGAGGAAGCAACGCCTCCCCAGACATGAGTTCAGGATCAGACTATGACTGGGTGGTCAACATTTACGGGTACACCGTGACCCATAATTAAGCATGGAATCGAGTTGCAACGTCGAAAGTCTGATGGAAATGGCAGCGTGCTTGCTCTGCCTATCGCTGGAGGAACTGAGCGCGATCAGGACAAGCCTCATGTGCGAGATCGTGGACAGCGGGGTGTTGAACCGGGAGAAGAATTGACTTTGGCTGCGGGCGGCTGGCTTTTCGTCGTGTGGGCGGGCTGGTCCCCACGATCCTTTCACCGGCCGCCCCAGCCTTTCTATGCCGCTTCCTTCAGCGCATGAGATGTGTGTGTGGTGGCCTTTTCCGCAAGTCTCCGAAGCCAATCGTTCGATTTCGTCTCCTGCGCGCCATTGGTCGCCTTCCTGATTTGGAAGCCACGTCGCCGCGCGCCTTCCACGGCGATGACCAGACTGTCCGCCCGGTTCGGACTCTCCCCGCTGTTCCGCAATTTGTAATCGTCCTTGGTTTCGAGTTCGTACCGATCCCTTGAAACGTAGATCCATTGGCGGCGGTTGAACTCTTCCGCGGCATCGCGCGGGAAGCGGCGGGCCTGGCCGCATTGGACCAACAGCCGGACAGCGAACCACAGTTCAGTCACGAATTTGCTGACGTGCTCGTTCCACGTTTTCAACCGGCGCTGGCGGGTATCGTGCTCAAACAGGTACATGTCGCTGCTGACCGGGCGCTCTGTTGCCACCCCTCCAAAATTCAATGCGTTAACCTCGGAAGACATCTCGCGGGCCATCTCGATGGCGAGCGTGGCGTACATGCCCGCGTCGAAGAACACGTTGGCGGCAGGGACGCCAAGAGCAGCACAACGCGCTTTTGAGTATTTTGCGATCTGTTTCTCTGCCGTCACCTTGTCGCCATTCGCATCCACGGCACTCAAGAGAATCGGGATGACCCGCTGTTCGCCGAAAGAAATTACGCTGGTTCCGTCCACCAATTTTCCGAACTCAATCCATGATTCCACGCATTCATCACCTCCAAAACCAGCGTCTATGGCGTAAATGCGGGTCAACGGCGCAGCCCCGTCCCATATCGGTTCCTTGAATCCGCCCGCGGCCTCAATCTCCGGGATGGTGAGCACATGGTTGGAAACCGCCCCGGCCTTGCGCACCCCCATGATCTGCGACCACCATTCGAGCGAATCCTTCCCGCCCGGACGCTTCGACACCCGATCCACGTCATCTTGATCCACCAGATAGGAAAACCGATTGAGCGTTTCCTTGTCGAAATTTGGGGAATCAACGCCAACGAGGTTTACCGTGACGCCGTTGTACTTGTTGGCCCAAGTGCTCGTTTTTGTGATTTCAGGTTGCGCTCCCCAGCCACAACCCGGCTCGCTGACCGCATCGAGGGCCTTGCCATTTTCGGCAATCGGGTTTCCAAGGAAGGCGGCCCGGAAATCGCCTTTGTCGAGCGAATCGAGCACCTTAAGGTAATCACGCGGGATGAACTGCAATTCGTCCCCCACCAGGCGCCGGCGTTTTTGCTTGATGCCGCAGAAATCCCGAAGGCTTTGTCCCATGAATTCGCCTTGGGCGCCAAGACACGGGATGCACAAAATCCCCTTGCGCATGTCCCGAACGCCCCCGTCTTCCTCGATTCTGTCCGTGAAAATCCCATGCTTGGAATCCGTCACATTCCCCGGCAGCCACGGATAACGGTCCAAAGCACGTTCATGCAGACTCTTGATGTCGCCCCAGACACGCAATTCCAAGCCCCGGATGTTGGTGCTGGTCATCAGCGTGAGCGTTTCATTCGGGAAACAGTAATAATCAATCAGGACGGCCTTGCTGATGCCCCTCGTCTTGCCGCTGTCCCGGCTCCCCACGATGACCGTGATCCGATTTTGCAAGTATTCCTTGAGAATCAAATCGCTCCAGCGATGATGGTCGTCCTCTGGCCAGATGAGCTTTTCGGCTTCCTTGTAGTGGTGGAATAGGCCCATCCCGCAATCCCGTCCGTTTTTGTGCCATTTGCCTCCCATCCTGATGCAGGCCATCTCGATCTGAAGATCGGTGGTGTTGGCCGGCCAAATCGCGTTGTACTTGCTAATTTTCTCAACTGCCATTATGGTTACAGTCAGCATGGATACGCAAGTTGTCAAGATTTGTAAGTTGGTGAAGTTGACCAACGCCTTTCAGGTCATCCACACGGTCTATTCGACGCGCTGGCTGGTTTTGAAGGCAATCCAAGCCTGCAACACGAATGCCGGAGCCAACGAATTGCAGGTCTGCATCGTGCCTCCGGGGGGAACAGCCTCGGCTGACAATTCCATCGTTTGGAGCAAATCCATCGCCACCAAGGATTATCTGACGATGGGCGAACATTTCCTTGTCCCGCCCGGGTACACCGTGCAGGCATTGTGCTCGGTCACGGGCAAGATGATTCTGACCTTGAACGGGCAGGAAGAATGAATATTTTACGACCATGGGAAGCGATGTAAGAAAACCGGATGGTTCGTGGGATTTTGCGAGTGGAATTGATTCCGGCAAAATCACGACCGTCGCCTCTGCCCTCATTCCTCATGGCCTAAAACGGGACCAGCTTGCTTGGGCGAACAACGCCACCGTGCGTGGCGGGTGTATCGCTGCGCGACCGGGGTGGGTTCCGTTATGCACGGTCCATCCCGGATCTTCGCTCTATCAGGGTGGGCTGATGTACGACAACTCGAAGTTCGGGGGCGACCCATATCTGATCCTGTCCATCGGCGGATCGCTCTATCAAGTGCGGGTGGACACGAACAATTCAGTTAACGACTTGTCGGGGGCCTTCGGATTGACGAATCCACCCACCGAACCGCAGGCGTTCTTTGTTCAGGGCGAAGAGTTTGCCGTAATTCAGGCGGGCGATGGCGTGACGCTGCCGCTGTTTTGGGATGGGCAGAATCTTCGCCGATCATCGGGATTGACGGCGGGCGTGGCAGCCACAGAATTTTCAGGCACATCATGGGCAATTCCGGCCATCGGCGGGGCGGTGCTGGTGAATCTGGCCGGGGCCTACACGGGCGGGACGAATGACATCCTGATGCTGGATGGCTACAATTACCTCCACATTCTCTACACCCAGCGCAAATTGAACGCCGTCGGGACAAGCGGGCTGATGCCGCGCGGGGCCATCATCTCGGACGGCTACACCGGGGCGTCCATCGGCTATCTGCTCTACCCGCACGATTTCGGAACATCGTCCTACTTCTACATGAGCGGCACCATCACCCCGAACCAATTCTCCGGGGTGAGTTGGAACGTGCCCGCGATTGGGACGCCGGTAAAAGTCACGCTGGGCGCGCCCTACACAGGCGGAACGAATGTTGACATCAACATTGACGGCTACACCTACCGGCAGATTCTCTATACCCAGAGGAAATCGCACACCAACGGGACGAACGCCGTCATGCCGTACGGTTCGGCTATCACCTACCGCAATCCGCCGGGCGGATCGTTGGGAACGCTCTTGGCCGATCACAATTTCAACGTCGCCGACTACTTCTACATCACGGGCGGTCCGATCTCGAATGAATGGTCCGGGGTGACGATGACGGTGCCTGCAATTGGAAATGTGGTGAAGGTGACGCTGGCTTCTCCCTACACTGGGGCGACCAACGATGTTTTCTACATTGACGGTTATCGCTACAAACATATCCTGTACAGCCAGAGGAAATCGAACATCGCAGGAGATTCAGTATCAATGATGCCGGAAGGCTCCGGTTACGTGTACACGAAAACTGGTGTTTTAATTGGCACTCTGCTTTGTGCCAAAGATTTTTCATCGGCTGGATATTTCTATGCCACCGGAACAATAACAGCCAATGAAATCCTGACTGGCGGTTCCTGGACCGTGCCAGCGATTGGAGGGAATGTTTTAGTCACACTTCATGCCAACTATTCAGGAACGACAAACGAAGTTTTCTCGATTAATGGATACGGCTATCAGCATCTCGATTACAGAAACACACTGACCATAACGGTTGCCGGAGACGGTACATTGTACGCACCAGGAACAACTCTTTATCAATCTCCATTTTGGAACACTATAGGCCATCTCATATACGGGGCAATTCCGTCTTCTCTTGGAACTTTATATCATGACGGATTATACACATCAACTGGTGATGCTCTAAAACTTGATTCTGGTACATCATTCAATGTTGCCAACGGCAATGCTTTAGCCAATCCTGGGGCAGCAAACAAGGTGTGGCTGCATAATTTGAACGATTCACGGGTGGGCACTTCAATCACAATTACAGATGCTTTTATCACTGTAGGTGGATATTCCCATAGCGGTGGGAAAGAAGACAGCCTCCCAGTGCCCACCGGCAACGACATCTACCTGCTCAACCTGGACGACCCGAGATCGGGCACTGCGCTGACTCTCCCGGATGGCTATGTCGTCGTGACTTCGGGTGGAACGACCAGTCAGGTTGCGGCTACCAATGCCAACTTGGCTGGCCCCGGAGCGAACGATGTTTGGCTGCTGAACATCAATGATACCCGTTCGGGTGCCATTACAGTCGGCCAGAGCTACCTCAAGATTCAGGATGGCGGCGGCGGGCCAATCAGTTACGCCTCAGTCACAGATTCCGACTTGGCCGCGCCAGTCGGGAATCAAATCTGGCTCCTCAATCTCGATGACCCGCGCAACCCGGCCACGTTGCACATGCCAGCGACAGTCACGGCGCAAATCGAACTCCCGGCGGGGACGTGCATGGACTATTACATGGGCCGGATCTGGTACGCCCAGAACCGCGCCTACATGGCCGGAGACATCGTGAAGGGGGATGCCGGGGCCACCATCTACCAGAAACGTGATTCGGTTCTGAAGGTGACAGAAAATCCACTGGCCCTTGCGGGAGACGGCTTCCTTGTCCCTACGACTTCAGGGACTATCCACGCCCTGAAACACGCGGCCAACCTCGACACCACCCTGGGCCAGTCCCACCTATTCATCTTCACGCCCAATTCCGTCTATTCCCTCGACGTGCCAGTCACGCGAGCGGATTGGATTAACACCACCGATCCCAAGCAGACCGTCGCCATGACCAACGGCTCCGTTGGCGAGCGGTGCGTGGCCACCATGAACGGCGACTTGTTCTATCAGGGCAAGAGCGGCATCTGGTCACTGATCGTGGCCCGCCGCGATTTCGCCCAATGGGGCAACCGGCCAATCTCCCGCAACATCAACCGTCTGCTGCGGTTCAACGACCAAAGCCTGATGTGGGCCGCGTCCGGGGTGGAATTCGACAACCGGATGCTGCAACTTGCCCTGCCCTACCAGTCCGACGTTGGCGTGGCCTTCAAGGCGATGTCCGTGCTCGACTTCGACATCGTTTCCTCAATTCAGGAAACGCTCCAACCGGCCTGGGACGGGATGTGGGAGGGATTGGACTACCTACAGCTTTTCGAGGGCAACTTCAGCGGGATACAGCGGTGCTTCGGTGTTGTCCGGGCAGCCAACGGGTCCATCCAAGTCTGGGAACTCACACGGACGACCCGGACAGACAACGTGGACAACCGCGTCCAGTGGTATTTTGAAACCCCGGCCTGGACTTGGGGCAAGGAATACGAACTGAAGAAGCTCGACGGGTGCGAACTCTGGATTGACAAGGTGCGTGGCCAAGTGGACATGGACTTCTACTACCGGCCGGACGCCGATGCCTGCTGGCAATTCTGGACGGCCCGCTCGTTCTGTGCCCTCAAAACCACCGAGGAAACCACCTACTCGCCCGTCTCCTATCCTGAGCAGCCCTACGGCGACTGCTACAAGTTCCCCATCGTTCTGCCTACCCCACCAGCCCCGACCTGCCCCACCTGTGGGATCAGGCCGTCCACCATCGGGTATCAGTTCCAGTTGAAGGTCATGATAAAAGGCTACTGCCGAATCCGCGGAGTGATGCCGTTCTCGGTTCCTGTCGAGAAGGGAGCCTTCCAAGGGATGGCTTGCACATGACCTATGACGATTCCATGCCCAACTAAAGTCACCTGTCCAAGCCCCGGCACGGGGTTCGCCCCCGGCATGGCCGACGACGTGCCATTGACCAGCTATTCGTCTGAACAGGATGATGCCATGCAGTACGTGAAGGTGCTCTACGCCGGGGAGATCAATCTGCCACCGCTATCGCCGTTCAACACCATCTCCGCCTGCAAATCGGACGTGTCCCAAGCTGATGCCGATGTCTGCGCCCAAGCGGCAGCCGTGGCATCAATCAACGCCCAACTGATCCCCAACGAGGAACAAACTTCGACTACCACCTGCGAAGACGGGACGGTCCTGTCCTACACCGTTGCGGCGGGGACGTTCTTTGGCGAGGATCAAGTAAAGGTTAATGCCCAAGCGAAGGCCCTGGCCGATTCCATGGTCGTTTGTACGGTCTATTTCACGACTGACAGTGTTCTGACCGTTGGCGAGGCCACCACGGGCTACAGCGCAGTTGTGGCGGCAATCAATGGCACCGCGCCCTACACCTACACGATTGATCCAACCGGGGGAAGCCTGCCAACAGGGTTGACACTCGATCCCGCCACGGGCGTCATCTCAGGCATTCCAACCCTGGCCGAACCATCCACCGACACCACCTACACTTTCACCGTCATCGTCACGGACTCCATAGGTCGAACCGCCTCCAAAATCTTCACGATGCGGATTAAGCCCCCGGTATTCAAAGTGTCCATTGTCTGGACGGTTCACTGGGGGGATTACGCAGTGGGGGCCAACATTCCATCTGGAGGTCAAGCCCAAACTTATGCTGCTGGTTCTGCGTTCAGTCTGGCAAGTCAGGGAAACCCGCACACCACCGCCGCCGCCGGGGCTTACGCCTATTGCAAGGGCGTCTGGTCCTACAACAATACGTCCGGGGCGAATATCCCGTGTCGGCTGGACATCACGGCAATCAGTCAGGTTGTAGGAGCGACCGTGGCAACGTGGCACGACATCAACATCAACGGTGGACATCAGGCAACCGGAGTCACTGCGGGAAATGGCACTGTGACATACACCTACTTGTTCAATGCTATCCCCGGAGCCAATACGGGAACGATGGATTTTTACGGGAATGTGGACTACGTTCCAGCAAGCGGAATAGACGTTCGTGGCGTGGCAAAAACGGGAAACTTTTCAGTCGTATGAGAGCAACACTCGCAAATATCAAGACCAGCCGCATCCCCGAGATCATCGGGGTATGCGTGGATGACACCGCCCGCCTCGCCGCCTACGTCAACGACGCCCAAGAACGGATGATCTACGCCGGGGGCGAAGCGGGGTGGTGGTCGGGCTGGGTCCGCGTGCTCTGGGCCGTCACACCCGCCGCCCCCTACATCACCCTCCCGCGCGAGTTCGCTCGCATCATCAATCTGGCGGTCAACCAGCAGCCTATCTACACCCGGAACGAATTCTACGAAGTCCTGCCGGGAGGCATCGGGCCGATCCCGTCGCCCAACCTCAAGGACTGGTGCGGGAACGTCCAGGGCTACGAGCGGGGCGTGTTTCCGTCTTCCGTGGACATCGCCACAACGAATCAGAAGGTCCGGCTCTACTACACCGATGTCCGAGACATTGGCGTCCGAGTTCTGATTGACGGTCTGGACCAGAATAGCCACGCCATCTACTCGAATGACGGCACGCACGATTTGAACGGGTTCTACCTGACGCTGGCCGCGCCATTTGTCACATCAGCCGACATCGAGAGCGTCATCACGCGTGTCGTGAAGCCAGTCACCTACGGGGATGTACTGCTGATGCAGGTGGACGCCACGACCGGGGTGGAAGTCCTGCTCTCCCGCTACAAGGCGTCCGAGACGAATCCCGCCTACCGCCGCTACTATTTGTCGCCCCTGCCGTCGTGCTGCTACAACAACCTCTTCAACATCACGTCCGTCTGTAAAATCGAGTACATCCCGGCCCTGCGGGATTCGGACCAGTTGATCATCGGCAACATCCCGGCCCTGACGGAAATGATCCAGAGCCTTCGGTATCGCGCTCAGGACACGGTGGCCAGCCACGCCATGGCCGAATCACACGAAAAGAAGGCCCTGCGGCTCTTGCGGCAGGAGCTTGACCATTATACCGGCCTTGAAACCCCGGCTGTGACCGTGGACTCCGATCAGGGTTTGCGCTCCATGCGTCTCAACTTTACGAGGAACGTCTGATATGTCAGCATGGACCACAGCAATGCCGATAAATCGTGATGCCGCACGAGGGGGCGCTTTCATGACTGGGGGGAACCTGTCCACCCCGGCGACCGTCACCAGCACGGGAACGACCCAAAACCCAGCCTGGCTCGATCAAATTCTGGCCATGACGCCTGTTACCGCAGGCACAACCACACCGACCACTATGCCAACAACCACGACGCCATTCACACCAACGATCACGCAACCCGACCCGATGGCGCTCGGCAACGACGTGGCGGCTTATTACCGGAATGCCCTGGCCAATGACCCGCGCATGGCTGGGATCAATCAGAACTTGTCAGGGACAATCTCGCCAGAGGTCAAGGCATTGCTCGCTCAGACAGCGGCAGAACGAGGGGTATCCATCGGTTCGGTAGGGAGTTCAAATGCTGAAACGGCGTTGCTCCGGGCAATGGGGCTGACTTCCATGGGGCTGACGAATCAGGGCATCACCCAGTACGGCGAGGCGCAGCGCGGTGTCCCGTCGCTGAACCCATCGGACCTGTTTGTCAGCCCGAACGTCCAAGCCCAGACCCAGACGACGCTGGAGGCCCAGAGCCGGGACCAGGCGGCCCAGATGCAGCGACTTCAGACCCAGATCCAAGCCACGTCGCAACTTCAGGCATCCGAACAGGGAGCGGCCATGCAGCGGTTGCAGGCTCAGATCCTAGCCACATCGAATCTTTCGCAACAGGAACAGACCGCCGCCATGGACCGGCTGCGCGTGCAGATTGCGTCCGCCGAGAGTCTGGCCGGCCAAGAGCGGGATGCGGCCATGCAACGGCTCCGGGAGCAGTTGTCATCGCAAGCCCAGCTACAGGCGAACCAGCTCAATCAACAGCAGGGGCAGTTCAACACTGTGCAGGCGAACAACCAGGCGGGGAATGCGGCGACCAACGCGGTCATCAGTCAGATTTTAGGCCAGTCAGGGGGCGGATCAAGCGGTGGCAGCTACCTCAATTCGCCCATCACCGGGGGCAGCATGTTTGCCCAAGGGCCGAATGTGACATCGGGGGGCGGAAATGTGGTAGTCGGTGGCGGCAACCCTGCCGGGAGCTACGGCAACAACCTGTTTGGAGGGTCATCGGGAGGGTCATCTGGTAGTATCTGGGACCAGATTTGGAACGAATTCGATCAGGCTCACAATCCCCTCGGACCTGACTGGACAACTGTGGATTACAGCGGCTACGACCCATATTCATTCAACTACGGCGGATAACCTATGGACCTCTCACAACTCACAGTACCAAATGAAGGCGCGATCAATTGGGATCAGGTGGTCAACGTGCTCGGCATGGTCAATCGCCTGCAAGCGCAAAAAGAGCAGGACCGGGCCAACGCGGTTCGGTGGGAAGGGCAGCAGGACTATTCGACTCTTGTCGCTTCGGGCGTGCCGCACGAGGAAGCGTTGCGGCGGACGGCGCACAAGCTGTTCTTCAACGAGCCGGCGGGGTTCGCGCAGGTGCTGCGGGCGACGGCGGAAAACCAGACGATAAATCCACGCATGGTGAATGTCGAAGGGCATAAATTGCTCCAAACGGGGCCGCGCAGCTATCAACTCCTGCCAGAAGACCAGATGGCTACGGAAGTGACTTACGGAGGCCGGAAATTCCTGAAACACGGAAACAGTTATACACCGCTGGAAACGATGGGCAAACCGACCGTGACTCGGAAGGTGTACGATGCAAACGGAAAATTGATCGAGTCCCGTCAAATTACCGCCGCAGAAGCGGACGCCATGCCCCCGGTATTATCGGGCGAAATGAGTTCCGATGCTGCCACGTTTGCCAATGAGAAGGCACAAGTGGAAGCAGGCAATACGGGGTTCTTCAGCAAGGATCACGTCACGCCCATGCTGCAATCAAGCAACCGTCTTGTCCAGGCGGGGATCAATCCGACCACCCTTCAGAGGATGGGTGGAATTGTTCCGCCAGCCAATTCTCCAGCCATGAATCTGAGCAGCATTCCGGCTGGAAGTCCGCTTGTTCCACCAACGGGGGCGAATACGCTTTCATCGGCCGTGGCTCCCGTCAACCCCGCCGAGGCGGTTGCGCCGACCACGCTGCCACCCATGCAGGCCCCGATTCGTTCCGTGGCGGCATCGGCCAAGTACGCCAGCCCGAAAGACATCAAGGCCGCATTCAAGGCTGGTGACTTGACCTTGGAAGAAGCTCAGAAATTGTTGAAGGAACAATTCCCTGACTACCAATAATCCATGCCCAGCGCGATTGATTTTCTCACGGAAGAAACTGCCGCACCCAAAATGTCGGCTCGGGACTTCCTGCTGGCACCAGAGGAAGCAAAACTGAGCGCAAAGGATTTCCTGCTGGCCCCGGATGAACCAGCCCCGATGACGGCACCCATCGGCCCCATTGAACCGATGGCCCCGTTCAATCCTCCCGGCCCCGACAGGTTCGGCGCAATCATCGCCCCGCAAAAGGATTTGATGGACGTGGCATCGGAAGCGGTCCTGGCCCCGTTCAGCAAGAATGTCAGGATGCCATCGCTTTCTGAGGCAACGGG
>Ga0209777_10006111_pt1 | contig 13649 bp, 13 predicted proteins | sample FrelakmetHBP12HB_FD_187147 | JGI IMG/M metagenome (GOLD analysis project Ga0209777, IMG submission 187147) | Freshwater lake sediment microbial communities from the University of Notre Dame, USA, for methane emissions studies -HBP12 HB (SPAdes)... | ecosystem: Environmental > Aquatic >...
GACTTTTGCTTCCCGGTTGGCTTGCGCTTCTATTAACTGACTCCATGCAGTATCGGTTTTACGAATGAAAATATCTTTGCTTTCGATGTCGCCAAGTTTTAGACTTTTATCGAATTTGCATTCGATGGCGATTTTTAGATCTGTCTTTCCGTCAACTTCACAAATGATATCACCAGTTTTATTACGTGGAAGTGAACCAGTTGTATTTCCGGTTAATATTGCACGGTCTTTTAATTTCCTTTCTACGAAATAATTGTTTAAGAATTCTGCAATATCGTCTTCTGCAAGGGAACCTTTAATTGTGGTTTTGTAGAAGAGCTCTTTTTTCATATCGAAGATCATTTTTAAGCTTTCGAGTTCGGTGCCAAGTTCGTTTGTAGTTTTTGCAAGAAAAGCCGAAATACGATCTTCCATTAGAGCAAGAACACCGATATAAATTGCTTTAAGAAATTTCTCATCACGTTCGTCTGAAGGAAGATTATTAAAATAGTTGAAGACAATTTCATTAGAGATTTCGAATTCTTGAACTTCAACACGATTTAGTTGCGAATTTATTTTAATTATGCTCATAAAATTATTCCTTATTTTGAAGCTGATTCATTAAACCATTCTCTTTACAAACTATTGTTTACAATTCTTGTAAGTTCATCGAAACTGCTCCACTCAATACAACCATTTGGAATATCAGTTGAGTCAGAAGAAAGAGCAACCAACAATTTTTCAAGGTGCTCAAAGATTTCAGAATTCTCTTTTAACTGTAAAAATGCATTATATGGTTTTTCTTTATCCACTCTTTCGTCAAGAAAAGCCTTCTCAAAGTATGGCACAGAAGCAAATAATCTTACTCGAAAACCATCGTTCTTTTTGTTTATTTCTTCTAAAATATCTTTATTCTTTGTCCAAGCTCCATTAACAATATTTTTCCCGTTTCGTTCGACGGTTGGTAAATCAGTATCGTGAAGAATTGAATAATCGGAACCGAAGTGATTAAATATTTTTATTAATGAAACAATAGTTGCTTTCCCTCTTGCTCTTATTATGTGAATATTTTTGAATTTCTCTAGTTTATGAGCAATTATATATTTAAATGCGGTGTACTCTGTGTCTCCTTCCACTATTATTGTTTTCCCTCCAAAGAAAAATTCCGCAACGTAAGGATCAAAGATATTTAGCAATTTTAAATTCTCTCTATCCTCTTTTGTTAGCTGAGACTTACTAGGGCGAAAGACAGTAGTACCTTGCACTTCATCATGTTCGTTTTTAAATACTCTAATTATGGTAGTATTATCTCTTGACATATCAATGAAGATAGGAGAATGAGTAGTAACCATTACTTGCCATCTTCCAGATTTGGGTAAATTGTATAATACATTGCATGCATCTCTAATGGCACTTGGATGCAAACATATTTCGGGCTCATCAAGTAAAAGAACATTCGGTCTAGTGTCATTTAATGAATCATCACCTTGAGCTTTTTGATTCTCAGTAATGATTCGTAGAGCCGTCCATAATAATGTTCTTCTTGCACCACTTCCTTGTCGATCAATAGTACTCATGTACCCATCTTTGGGACCCATTAATAGTTGAGGATTTGCCTTAAATAAGGAAATAGACTTATCAATATTTTCTTCTGGTTTAGCATCAAACTTTATTAAATGGTTCGGAAATATTTGACTTATCAACTTTGAAAGTTGTTGTTCTACTTCATCAATCTCTTTTTGCGAATCACTAACAACTTTTCTTTGAAATTGTTTGATACTTTCAATAATATTTTCATACGCTGATTTTTCCTTTTCATCACTCTTAATGTTTTTTACTCTATCATTTAATATTTTAATTAATAGTTCTGTAATAGCCTTTGCCTGTTCTTCAGGTGAGTCAAATGCATTTATTCTATGCGGTTCAGGCCTTCTTGATTTTGCAACATTGGGTGCACCCCAAGGGACATTACCACTCCATGCTTGGTCAATAACATTATATCCTTGTCTAATAGGCTGGCCCTCCTTATACCAAGTCCATCGCTCCCTAACTAACTTTTCACCCTCTTTTGTAGTTTCTATCCATTGTTCGCCAGGACTATTATCGTATACGATTGTTTGTAGTTCAATTTCTGGATGTTGGTCGGTTTCGATATTTCCATTAGGAAAATCTTCTTTAGATAACACACATTTATTTGATCCATGGTTCATAACTAATTCATAAGCTTTCAATACAGAACTTTTACCAACGTTATTCGGCCCTACCAAAATAACAATGTCATCAAGTTCAATTTCAACTGGTTTCGCGCCAATACTTCGAAAGTTTTTGATAATCATTTTATGTAATCTAGGTTTTAGTATTTGTGGATTTTGAGATACTAAAGATGTCTCGATTAAGTCAGTCTGTTCATTCTTTTTCTTGGCCATTCATGTTCCCCGTTATTTTTTAATAATGTTAAAAGTATAGTTACGTACTAAAAAAGTATTCTAATTCATTTCGGGTCCTTCTAATAATAAATCAAATATGCTATCTCTATCTTAAGGAGTGGTAATAACATTACCTTAACTTATTATACCGATAACCACTTTTCTTGATGTGGCTATCAAAATATTGACCGTGTGATGATGCAGACATTAAAGCTTTATGCACGCTTTCGGGAACATTGGAATATTGATAAAGACCACCATTAAGAAATTCAATTTCGAGGGTTTTTGTAGATGGATCATAACCAACTGATTTTAAGTTTGATGAGCTAACATGTTGACGTTCCATATTTTCTCCTTTGTCCTTGTTAATGAATCAAGTAACAATATTATATTCTTACTTACAGCAAATAGGAAAATATTTTATTCACCCCTATATACAGCCAGATAACTGACCGAGTTGCGAAGAGAATTGAGCTTTTAAGACGTTGCATTAATTACCCTCCACAATCTTTATCTCTTCTTCTGTTAAACCGCAAAGCTGGTAAACGAGTTTGTCTATTTCTGATTCTAATGCGCTTGTGTTTGTAGCGGGATTGGATTTTTTTGCATTTTCTTCACGTTCTTCATGATTGATGCTATCAATAAGTTTTAAAAGGTTTTCATTGAAGTTATTAATCTCACTACGCAAGATTTTTTCTTTGAGATAAGCTTTGTTAAGTGATTGCCTAGGAGTAAAAGGTTTAGGTGTGATCATTAAGATGCCCTAAATTGCCGCTAAAATTTAATACAAATCATAATGAATTGTTGAAAGAATAATTAGGGAAAATATTATTTAGACTAAAATAATCTCTTGCGTTCTAAATGCACGCGGGAATTGGCTCTTCAAACCATCTTTAGACGCAACAGCCGTTCCGAGAAAATAATCTTCAAATTTGACAATCCGCTGCCCGCCAATTTTTCCCGAAGGGATTGATCCCCAAAAATCTTTTTTTATCGTACCGCCGCTGAGGTAAGTTTCAAGTTCTGTTTTGTTTCCGAGTTCTATAATATTTCGTGTTATTACCCCGCCAAAAATTTGCGCCGCGAGTGAATTAAGCTGAAGTAGTTCATGCTTATCAATTGTGCCGAGCCGTGTCCCTATTCGATTGAATGATTCGAGATGACCGCAAATCCAATCGCTATTTACAATATGTATATCGTTATTCTTTACCAAATATTTGTAATCTTCAAGTTTGCTCAATAAAATTCCATAATAATTGGAAAGCACTTCAAGGTATTTTTTAATTTTTCCGTTTGAAGATTCTAACAGCTCATATTTTTTTTCTTTGTATGGAAACCGTTCCGTTGATTCGGTCTTTGCTATCTTTCTTAATTTGGCAACGTAAAAACCTTCGCTGTCAACTTCCCATGGAACGATCCGTCTCGTTTTCTTCAGTTCAATACTTAAATCGTCATTCTCAAACTTTGTAAATCCTTCATGAGATTTTACAGGTAAATCAATTTCGAGCAATTCAACCGGATACTTTTTCAAAACCTTTCCTATAACCATTTCATTCTCTTCGAGTGTGAGCGTGCATGTGGAGTATACAATTTCTCCTTCAACCTTGCACATTTTAATCGCACTTATCAGCAAACGTAATTGCAGATCGGAAATTGATTCTGCTTTCCGAACATCCCACCAGTTACTTACTTCACCTTTTTTTTGAGTAATGCCAAGCGCACTGCACGGCGCGTCAACTAAAATTTTATCAAAAGTATTTTCGAATAGTCTGCTTAGTAATTCACCTTTCCCATGCATCACGCCAACATTGACTAAATTTGTTTTGTCAATGTTGAAGACCAAACTTTTCAAGCGTTCAACAGAAATTTCATTTGCAATGAGCGTTCCACGATTTCTCATCAGTTCTGCAAGCTGAGTAGTTTTAGAACCGGGTGCCGCGCACAAATCCAGTACGGTATTTTTCTCGCCGGGATTCAAGACGAGCGCAGGTATCATTGAGGATAAACTTTGTATATAATATTTGCCGAGAATAAATTCTAAGGTTTTTCCAATAGTTTCACTTCCGGAAACGATTCGATATGCGCTGTTTAATTTTGAAATCTTTTCAAGTGCAATTCCATATTGCTCTAATTGAGAAATAAGTTCTTCTGCATTGACAAACGGTGAGACTCTAAGATATGGTTTGTATTGGCTGTTGTAGTATTCTATATAATTTTTAAGATAGCTTTCGCCGAAGTGCGCACGAATGTAATCGGTGATGTTTTTACTTAGCTCGATCAAGCTACTGGCGTAAGAGATTTAGTGAATTGAATACCTGTGCGGAAATTCGTCTAAAACTTTTTGAATTGGGGTAATAACTTTTGAAATCTTTTTCCATTTCTTTCAGAAATGAATCAAGATGTTTTTCATAGTCACGGACTGTTTCATAAACACGCATAGCTTCAATAGGAATTTTTAATTGTAACGGTTTCGTTCTGTTGCTGTAAATTACATATTTGGCTTTGAAGTGTTCATCGGTAGAATAGACAACGTTTCCGGTTTCTTCAGTTATTTGATAACTTCCGAAAAAAGGAGGATTGAGAAAAAGAATTTTACCTGGCAGAGTTATTAGCTCGCACTCAACCATACCTAAAAAATCATCGGGAAAAATTTTTAAGGCAGGTTTTAGTTTTTCAATCCAATTTTGTGTGAATTCTTTTTCAGTCATAACCGTTTATGCTCACCGAAGAATGACAATATTATTTAATTGTTTGAAAATCTTTATCAACTGCTTCCGGGTTGTCAATCCAATCTGCAACAAACACATTTGTATCGTGCATTAATTTTCTATCAAACCTTCTGTTGGAACAGAACACAAGTTTTTTACCATCATAAGAAAACATCGGGAATGCATCAAACGTTTCTGAGTTTGTAATTTTTTCCAAACCGGTACCGTCGGTGTTGATCATCAATATTTCAAAAATTCTTCCGCCTTTATCCAATGAATTATAGTTTGAACAGAATAAAATTTTCTTTCCGTTTGGATGAAAGAACGGCGCCCAATTAGCTCCGGGTAGATGAGTAACCTGTTTAACATTTCTCCCGTCAATATCTGCCATGAAAATGTTAAGTTCTTTCGGTTCTACGTAACCGTCAGCAAGAAGCTTTTTATATGTTTCGGCTTCCTTTCCTTGCGGTCTGCTTGCGCGCCATACAATATGTTTTGAATCTCTGGAAAAGAATGCACCACCATCATAACCTAAAGTGTTTGTTAATTGTAGAAGTTTACCGGTCTTTATTTCGTAACGCCATAGATCCAAATCACCGGAACGCATTGAAGTGAAGACGATATATTTTCCATCCGGCGAAGCAGTGGCTTCGGCATCGTAACCATTTCCACCAATTAAAAGCTGGGGATTCGAACCATCGGCATTAGCAATATAAATATCATAAGATTTGAATATTGGCCAGACGTATCTGCCATCTGAAAAATGTTTGTACTCGGGACAATTATCTCCGGCGGCGTGAGTTGAAGCGTAAATGATTCTCCCATCTTTCAAAAAATAGCTGCATGTGGTTCTTCCTTTTCCGGTTGAAAGAAGCATGTAGCGTTTTCCATTCTCAAGAGGCGAACCATCAACATTCATTTTAAAAATTTGATCGCACGGCTGCGGATTGATTTCACTCCAATCGCTTTGAAAAATCAATTGTTTGTCATCAAAACTCCAATATGCTTCCGCGTTATTATTGCCAAACGTAAGTCTCCGAATGTTACGCAGATGTGTTTCGCCGGCAACACGAAGCGAATCTTTTGACGGATCATAATCTTTATGCTGTACTGAGCCTGTGAATGAAAAAAGAAACGGAAGAAATGCAATTAAAAATGAATACCGTAAAACGAAAAATTTCTTAATCATATAATTCTTTCTTGTCACTGAATCTTGATGACTTTTTTATCCTTTCGGAAAAGAAGGTAAATTCCAAGAAGTACAAATGGGATACTTAAAAGCTGTCCCATATTTAAAACCATTCCATGTTCAAATGGGGATTGGTCTTCCTTCAAAAACTCAACAAAAAATCTAAATGCAAAAATCAAAACGAGAAACAATCCGAACAATAATCCATTCTTGAATTTTCCTTTAACTCTAAAATAGAATGAAAATAAAAAAATAAAGATTAACAAATATGCAATTGCTTCATAAAGCTGTGCAGGATGACGCGGTATATTATCAACTGATACAAAAACAAATCCCCAATTAGCATTTGTCGGCTTACCAATAATTTCCGAATTGAAAAGATTTCCCATGCGGATAAAGAATCCGGAAAGCGCAACTGTTATAACAACCCGGTCAATAATCCAGAGAAAAGTTATTTCTTTTCTTTTTCGAACATAAAGATAAAGTGCAGTCAAAATTCCTATTGCTGCGCCGTGGCTTGCCAGTCCGCCTTTCCAAATTTCCAAGATTTCAATAGGATGACTTAAGTAAAATGAGGGATTATAAAACAAGCAATGCCCGAGACGTGCACCAATAACCGTTCCGAGAATCATATACCAGACCAGATCATTTAAATCCTGTTCCGATTTATGCTCTTTTGAAAAAATAACCAGCATAATTTGATAACCAATAACAAAAGACAGCGCAAAAAACAATCCATACCATCGTATTGTTATCGGGCCAATTGAAAAAATATCGGGGCTTACATCCCAAATTATCACGTTATTCCGTTGTTAGTTTTAAGACTTCCTTAGAAGAAAAAGCAATAAGACACCTTCTTATAACAAATTTAAGTAATCGGAGATTAAGAAACCAAATAATGTCAGGTTGTCCTAGGATAATACTAAAAAAGTGAAGATACTGATTGAAATTGGCAAAATATGTGAGAACATCGAAGTAGCGCTGGTTTCTGTTGCAACATTATTATTGGAATTCTAGGAAGGACTTATTCTTTCCAGATGAAATCAAAAAGCAGATAAGAAGCTGTAAGCATAATAACATCGTAGCAAATAAGAACTGCAATCTCTACGTAAGAACTGTAAATAGAATTTCCATCCATCGAAAATTTTGTTAGCTCGAGTAATGTTAGTATCAGAGGTAAAAGTATGGGGAATGAAAGCACAGGATAGAGCGTTCCTTTAGAACTCGCTTTGGAAATGATTGCCGCTATAATTGTAGATGAAACTGCGATTCCAATATTTCCTAAAATAAATGCAATAGCAAAGAGCGCAAAATTTTTAATGATGAATGAAGGAAAAAGAACTAGAAATAAAATTGTGATTACAAAATTCATCAGGAAAACGAGAATTAGATTAAAAATAAGCTTACCGGAAAATATTGTTGACGGCGAAGCAATCAACTGAAGCGTCATGGTTGTGCCGCGTTCTTCTTCGGAAACAAACGCACGCGATAACCCGGACATAGCGGAAAAAAAGATCACTACCCATAAAAGACCGCCGGTTAAGTATTCTGTAATTTTTTCGCTGCCTATCGAAAACATAATTACACTGATAGTTACAAGTATAAACATAGCGAGTGCATTGATTGCGTAACGTGTGCGTAATTCCGATTGCCAGTCTTTCTTAAATAACGTGTATGCTTTCATGTTTCTATTTGCTTTTTAAATTTTTCTAAATCAATTACCTTATTGCATAAACTTAAATCCAAATCTTCATTTGAAGCAACTATTACTAAATTATTTTTCCCTTCGTTTGTAATCAATCTGTAAGCAATCTCTTTTCCTGCATTATCTAAATTGGACGTCGGTTCGTCAAGAATAATTATCTGCGGTTCATGAAGCAGTGCAAAGATAAATTTCAGCCTCTGTTTCATCCCGGATGAATATGCGCGGACTAAATCTTTTCTACGGTCATATAAATTTAATTCCCCGAAAAGAAAATTCGAACGCTCTTTGTTGAATTTTATACCTCTTATACCGGCAAAGTGAATAAGATTTTCTTCGGCAGTAAACTCATCATAAAGGAAAAGATAAGGTGAGACAAAACCGAGATGGTTATGAATTAAATCAACATCAATAACTTTACCGCCGTATTTATGAATTACTTTTCCGCGTGTTGGTGAAATTAAATCGGCAATAATTTTTACCAATGTAGATTTGCCGGAACCGTTTGGTCCGGAAATGCCATAGACGTGTTGCGGTGAAAAAGTAAAATCAATTCCGTCAAAGATCAACCGTCTTCCGAAGTACTTCACAAGATTATTTAATTCAACTGTATACTCAGTCATTGTGAATAACAAACTTCCCTTTTTTAATCGCATCCCCAGTTTTAGTAACAAAAATATAAACGCCGGTTCCTAACTTTTTGCCGTTATTATCCAAACAATTCCAAGAAATTATTTCATTGCCAACAATATTGAATAGACCGGAATAAACCAAATTCATATCAACAGAATAAATGTAAAGTTGTGCCGTTGTTTCACCGTTAGAAGCAACCGGAAAGTTTATCAAATTATACAAAGAATATTTGAACGGCTGCGGAAAAGCATAATCCAACTGCGATAAAGAAATTAGCCCGGTCAGAACATTCGATTCGATGAGTAAAATATTATTGGGTTCTAACTTTGAGTAATATCTATCTGTAATTTTATTGCCTCCGCTTATCGGCTGTGTGGAAAGAGAGTATGTAAAATTTAGAGTTGCGCTTGGCGAACTTATTCCGCCTGCAATATCAGAATTACTCACAACCGTAACTATTGAATCTTTCTTGCCTGTTGAAAAATCATTTAATTGAAAAAAATTGTTCGATACTGCTTCCGAGTTCACTGTTATTGAGTTTGTAATTACCGTAGGAACTATAAGCGATTGGTATAATGCAGCATCTTTAAAATATTTATTCGGTAAAGCACGAATTCCGGTATAATAAGTCCATACACCAAACTGATTGAACTCAACTTTAAATGTAGAACCCGCACTTTGAATCGCATCAGCAATACATTGGAGTGCGCGTTTCTGCGGCATTAATTCCCAAATGTTTTTAATGATACCAATCCCGAATCTATCACGCAAGAACAAATGCCAAATTGCAATGTTGTAGCCGTCGTTCGATGCAAATGCACGTTGCGGATTTCTAAAATAAGAATCCATATAACTTATATAATCGTTTAAGCTGCTGTAGACAAATTTTTCCATTGACGTTGAAGTGAGTTCATAATAATAATTATCATCAGCACGGTATATATAATCGCCCACTTGAATTGCATGATGAAACTCATGCGCTACTGTTACGCGGGCGCCGTCAATGCCATGAGTGTTATAACCGGAACCAAAATCATTATCAATAACCGTAAAACAAGCATATCTATCGTTTGTCAACAAAGAATCAAATTGAGTATATCCATACTCTCCACTCGACAGATTCAAAACATAAATGTCATAGCGATTATCTCCGCCTCTGCCTGCATCATTCGGAGGCGACGAAAAACCGAGAATATTCACTTCATAATTGTATGCTGAATCCGCAGCTTTCGCTAATTCTCTTATATCATAACCAGGCGCATCTGAACCGCTTTTGGAAAAATGAATCCGAAAATTTCCCGATGGCGTTACAAAACTTGTATCAGTTATAGGACGATCGAGAAGTGATTTTAATTCTTCTTTTTGTTTTGGTAAAAATTTTTCATAGTTCAACCAAACTTGATTTACAGTTTCAAAACCGCACTTGATCGGTCCTTCATTAACTACAAATTGCTGTCCGCTAATAAACTGGGTTGCATTTCTTATATGTAAAAACTTATTGTATAAAGAATCCAGATTCTGTGCGGAGCTAATAAGAACTGGGAATAAAATGATCAGTGGTAAAAATTTCTTCATCAAATCTTTTCGAAAGTTAGTGTGTTCTGTGAATTGTTCAAGTAAATCAAAAATGTTTTTCTGCTGCTTAAATTAGTAACAAGATAGTTATTGAAATTCTTTGATTCAAACAAATCATTTTCAATCGGCAATTTATTTGTCCCGTGAAATGTAAAACTTCGGATTTTCTTTTTGACGTTATCGTTAAAATAGAACGTTAATTCTTCACCGCTTTCATCGAGGTTATATCTCAACATTACATTCTTCGTTATTAAGCTTTTTATCGGATATTTTTTTATACGATTGTTGCTGATAATATATAGATAAGAATTTTTGTTTTGTGAAATCAATACAGCCACCGGTTTTGCTCGGTCAATCAATTCATCAATACAAATCAAATCATAACTAAAAAAATCTTTCGGCGACAACTTAAAATCGAACAAAGTTCTTGTCTCAATTATTTTCTTATCGAACACAGTTTTGCTTAACTCTATCTGATTATTATTTCTGGAAACGCAGTAAATTTCTTTATAAACGCCAAACTGAAGCCATGCGCTTTCGCAATTTGAATTAATTAAATCCATATCAGTCGAAACATAATGGAAATCTCTAAACTCAAAGCTTTGCAAATAAAGTTTGCTGTTTTTATTTACGAGCACAAAAATTGTTTGTCTGTCTTTTAACCGGTCGCTTGTAAGTTTAATATCTTCAATAGGTCCATCGGCATACAATATTTTTTTAGAATATTTTTGGTTATCAAAATTCATCCTTACAATTTCTAAAATACGATTTCCTTTGGAGTAGCAATAAAAAGTTTTATTTCTTTCTTTAGTGTCATCAACGGCAATCTCTGTAAAATTAGAAGAGAGCGGTATAGTAAAATATGTCCGGAATAAATTTCTCCGTTCGCTCAGCAGTAAATTAAGAGATTGTGCGTTTTCATCAATGAAACAGATATCCTTAAACTTGTCATTCAAGTAATCAAAAGTTTGAAGCGCGGACGGTTTTTGTCCGATAGATAAGGAGAATGAATCATCATCTATTTTTAAAGCGTTGATGAAATAAACTTTTCCATCGGAACTAAGTGCGGCTAATTTTTTACCTGTTCTGTCAATGTAAGCAGTAACATCGGTTAAATTATTTTTTTTCAAGTATAAGATTGGCGGATAAAAAGAATTTGTCCCTTGACCAAATGAAATATAAAGCTCGCCAAGTTTAGTATTGATATAGGCAATATCATTATAACCGTCGCCGTTGAAATCGAGAATGGTATATTTATCCGGTTTTACAGGTGTCTCCAGAATAATTTTTTTACGGAAGGATGAAACCGAATCGCCTAGTAAAACTTCGAAGTGATTATCTTTAACATAGACCAAATCCGTAAACCCGTCAGAGTTGAAATCTGCAGCGCTAAATCCGGTTATCTCGCCGTTAAGACCGATTGAACGTGATTCAATAAAACTGCCAAGTTGATTATTGTAATAAAGAATTATTGAGTTCGTAAACATATCAACAGCGGCTATATCTGGAAATGAATCGTAATCCAAATCAATAAAACTAGATGCAGAAAAAACTTTTCCGTCTACAACACGTGTTTCTTTAAGAGTATGATTTTTTTCTTTGAGAACATATAAGCCGTTCAATGATTTACCTGAAACAAGTCCTTCCGGCATTCCGTCACCGTCAATGTCTCCTACGTCAATCTTTGAAGGATATCCGGCAAATTTGATTTTGCTGGATATGGAAATAGAACCGTATTTTGAAACGGCGGCAATTCCAACTTGTCTTGTCTTTCTGGAAAGGAATAAAAACTTTCTCCCGGTTTTCTCTCTTCCGAACGGATGAACGTCATTGATAATGACAGGTAAAAATTTCTCGGAAACATTTTTAAAATTTGATTTTTGATCGGCTGTTAAAGCAAGATATTTATTGACCGCTGGATTGTAAATCACTAAATCCCTGTAGCCGTCCGAATTGTAATCAATCGAAAAAATATTTGTGAAGTTCGGTTTTACGGTAATTTCTCTGTATCTGCAAAAACCGTTAATAGGAATTTGTGCTGATAGATTGGAAAATAAAAAGAGTGAGATAAGAATGGTGTTAATTAAAATTTGTTCAGCTGCCGATACGGTTTTTTCTTCTTTGGAGCGCTTCTTCAAATCTTCTTTTCTCATCGTCTGTTTCCGGAACAATTTCGAATGTATCAACCGGGTTACTATTTTCATCTACACTTACAAATGTTAAGAATGCTGTGTTCGTGTGAATACGAGTTCCTTCAATCAGCGATTGCGCAAAAACGTTTACGCCGATTTCCATAGACGTTTTGAATGCTCGATTCACCGAGGCAATCAAAGTTACAACATTGCCAAGTTTTATGGGATGATGAAAATCAATCCTATCTACCGATGCTGTTACACAAACATGCTGAGAATGTTTAGCTGAAGAAACTGCTGCACAAATGTCAATCCACTGCATCAGCTGCCCGCCGAGCAAATTACCAAGTTGATTGGTATGATTTGGAAGAACAAGCTCAGTCATTGTTGTAATTGATTCGCTTACTTTCTTTTTCTTGCGTTCACCATTCATTTTTTGCTCGTTAATCTTACTTCAAGCTCCTGAAGTTCATTAGCGTTAGAATCTTTTGGGTAGCGATTTAAAAAAAGACTAATGTCGGCAAGAATATCGTTCGTCATTCCTTTTTTTTCTTCCAACTTTATTTTATTGTAGAGCGATAATGGCGCATATTTTGTATCATGATATGTTTCCGCAACATTGGCGTAATATTTTATTGCGGCTTTTTCATATTCCATCTTTTCATAAATCAATGCACTTTGATAATCTTTCTGCGCTAACTTATCTGTTAAGAATTTTATTTTATTTTCAGCATCCTCTACCTTTGTATTCGAAGGGAAAAAATCTATGAAAGCCTGAAATTCTTCAATTGCTTTTTTCGTGTACGTTTGATCTAGCGGATAAGACGGAGAAAGCTCGTAATACGATTCGGCAAGATTAAACTGAGCATCCGGCACAAAAGGACTTGCAGGAATGTTCTTGATCAATTTGCTGAACTCGTATGCGGAGAGAAGATATTGCTTCCTTTTGAAATAAGTCATTCCAAGATAATATTGCGCATCGTCATTAAACGCACTTCCGGAGTATTGCAAAAGAAAACTTTGAAATTCTTGAAGAGCAAGTTCATAATCTTCATCGTTGTAAAGTTTAAAGGCATAATTGTAAAATTCTTCAGCATTAAATTTACTTGTATCAACGGCACTCGAACATCCGAATACAAAAAACAAAAACAGAACTGCAGCAAAAAACTTTTTCTTATTTGACAAACTATTCCTCTCTTTTAAAAGACGGTGTAAAAATAAACAAACCCGCTTACAGAAGGCAAATTAAGTATTATTTACTTCGAACTGTGAAAAGCAAAATAACAGTAACGATTAGAGTTCCAA
>Ga0209777_10006112_pt1 | contig 13646 bp, 31 predicted proteins | sample FrelakmetHBP12HB_FD_187147 | JGI IMG/M metagenome (GOLD analysis project Ga0209777, IMG submission 187147) | Freshwater lake sediment microbial communities from the University of Notre Dame, USA, for methane emissions studies -HBP12 HB (SPAdes)... | ecosystem: Environmental > Aquatic >...
CACATGGATTGGTGGAAGCCGAGGGCGTATGCTAATTGCCGAAGAAGAATATACGCAGAGTACACAAGTGAAATTATAGAATTGGGATGTAAAATTTATCCTAAAAAAAATAAAAAGCAAATTAAGATTAAAGGAAGGATAAAATAGTAATGAAAATAAAAACATATCAAAAAGGTAGTGAATTATGGGTAGCCGTGTTTCAGGAAAACGGTGATGTTGATAAAATGGAATTTAATATGGTAAAAGATAATGAATGGTCGTATTGTAAGACTGTTCACTTTAATGCACAGGTGAATGAGAAGTATAAGGCAGGTGCATATATAACTATGCTGACTAAGGAAATTAATTTTAAGAAGGCCGTGTTACCCGAAGGAACTAAGTTTGTAGGAATGGATGGGCAGGAACATGAGGACATTGAAAAGTTAAAGGAATTTCCTACGTGGTTTAAGAAATGGAGTAATATTATACAGAATCTTTGATTTATTTGGCGTTGCTGTGCAATATTTATAATAAATATTATTGACATTATAAACATTATACGATAGAATATCCAGTGTAAAGCTAAATAAAGAGTAGAGTTGTTGATGAAGGATAGTCAAAATGGACGTATGTGAAGAATTTGTAAAGAATGTATGTGAAAAGGAGTGTATTGTAGCTCAAGATAAAGTTGGATTATTTAACGAAAAACAGAAAAAATGCCATGAGTATAAAAAATATTTAGAAAATGAGCTATGTGAAGAAGAGTGTTGTTCGTACAGAAGGTCTAAATGTTATTGGTTAAAGGGAGTTTGGGGCATGGAGCAGGAAGGAATGATGTGATAGTATGGAAGTTATAACAGGTGAAATGATAGATATAGAAATAGGATATAGGACTTTGTGTGAAGGTGAAACGGGTTTTGTATTTGATAAAGATATTAAATATAAGATTAACAAATATGAAATGGATGCGATGTATATATTATGTGGCGTTGGATTTTTAAGGAATAGCAAATATACTAATGTAGATGATTTGATACCGTTATTATATCGTGTGGATGTAATTAAGATTTTGAAATGGATTGATAATCAATATAATCAATTTGATAAAACAATAAAATATAATGGTGGTGTTTTTGATTTGGATGATGTGAGTTGTTCGGTTAGTAGTGAGGATATTGCGTTTTACGCACATTACAGAAGAAGAAAACCAGCATTGGAATTGATAAAAGTTATTGCATAAGGTTTTTACGATGTTATATATAATGTAATAAAATAAGATGAAGGCGGAAGACAATGAGAAAAAAGATAGGAAATTATGTTATAGGCAATAAAAATGCCGATGAAAGTTATAGTATTACGACTAGCAAGGCTCTAATGGTGGTTAGGAATGTAAATAATAGGAATAATGGGTTTATTACAGTTGAAGTTCTAAGGCATAAAGACGTTGGGCGTATGTTTAGTATTGGCAGTAGGTACAGCGTGCTCTGCAATGCTTTTGATGTTGTGGATGAAAAGGCTGTTAATAAATATCCTTTGGTGGAGTATATGAAAAACGTAGGTTTTATTGGTAATTGGGAAATGACGATAATTAAATTAGGTAAAAAGTATTATGTAAAGATAGGGTGTGAAATATATACGGTTAGTGATTTGCGGAAGATAAGGGAAAATTTGCTTAAAACAAAGATTAATGGTAAGAAGTATTTTGAAGTCAGGAAGCATAGTGTTTCGACAGGTGCGGGCGACAAGGTGTTTAAGATATTGGAAAAGAATGAAATAAATATAGATTAGGTAAGATATAAGGAGATAAAATTATGCCGATAATTATAGGCAGGTGTCCGAAGTGTGGTGAACCTGAACAGGCGAATATTTTAGGTAAGGTTGAAATATGTACGTCATGCGGGTACGGTATGAATAAAGAACTATTAGTATATACAAATAAAGAAGAGGAAGTGAAGTAATGGAATTGCATTGCAGGAATTGTAAGAAGTTACAGGAAAGGCGATGTCCCGTTGATGCTGATTTTAATGCGTTTCACAAAGCATTAGGCATGAGTGGTTTTTTTGAAATGACTACGGTTGGTTCGGATAAGTTTGCAAGAATGATAAGAAAAATAATGGGGAACATGGGCGAGTGTTGCACGGAGTTTGAGGAAGGCGAGGATTGGAGGAAGGAAGATTGGTATTACTCACATGGTAAAATGGTGTGTTCTAAGTGTGATCTTCCATGTTTATTTGGTGATTTACAATGGGATAATGAAAATAAGGCGTTGTGTCCGAATTGCGCCAAGGAAAACGGCTTGGATTCTTATTCTATTTAATACGATGTTATATGCAATGAGGTTGAAGAATAATGAAAACATATTTATACATTACGGCTTTAATAACGTATGATGAGAATGAAATACCGGTGACATTTACAATTAAACGTACCGGCATGAGTCATAGTAAGGCTTATCAAGAGTGTGATGATTATGCTAAGACGCACGATAAGAAAAGAAGTTCGCTTAGATTTTTTGAGTATGGAGAATTATTGGAGCTTTATGGTATAGATATTCATAACCATTGTGGCAAGTATAATATAGAATGGGAAGGTAGTGATTATAAGTTTGTTCCTTGTTAAAAAATAATTAATTATACGATGTTATATTAAGTATAAAGAAGTATGGAGGAAGACAAATGGTGGAATATATGGAGTGGACATATAGGGAAGCTGAACATTATCACTTTTGGGAAGCGGAATTATTTAATGGATTGATTAAATTTACAATTCGTCAGATGAAGGCAAGGGTAGGAGAAAAGGATTCGTTTGAAGGGTGGATAGATGGAAAGACCTGTTTTACTATACACAATCAAAATACATTGAATAAAGCTACGGGAGCTGTGGAAAGGTTGTTTGTGAAAGCAATGGCTGGTAAGGTATATTAATTATGAGCAAACGAAAGAAACTTAAAGTTGTAAAGGCAAAGAAGGCGAGTGAGTTTGTTGATAGGGATAATCATATCTATTGCCCGTACTGTAAGAGTTCTCTTACAAAAGTTTGTGGAACAACTTCACATGTCGGAGGATGCCGCTGTGTCGGTGATTATGGTAGGATGCAGTATGTTTTTACACAAGAACAGGTTGATAATACATATTACAAGATAAGAAAATATGTGGATGATGATACGAAGGAGTTTGAATATATTGTAATGAGAAATAAGGATGTCTGTCATTCGTGGGTTGAAGCGTTGTGTGAAATTGAAAGTTATATTATTAATCAGGAAAAATATAAAGATGTTATAGGTTATGAACTTTCTGATAAGATAGGAACTAGGAATAGTCTTGACGGTTATATAAGGGAATCGGATGGCGCAGTTTATCAGGTTGAAGAGTTTGTTAGAAAGGACAACAAAGATGAAAGTAAAACAATTGTTTAAGTTAGGTGAAATTTATCAGTCTGATGATGGTGGATTATATTATATTGATAGCAATGGTATGTGGCATACAATAGAAGCATTGGAACATAAATTTGCTACAGGTTCGGAGCACAAGAATCTGAACAAGGCATTGAAAGTAAAGGACTGGTGAAAAAGATAATATGGAAAACAAAATTAAGATTTTATCTTTGGATGAAGTTAAGAAAAAGATAAGGTGTATTATTGCCGCAGCGCAGCACGATCAGTATTCTTCCTGTGAAAAGGAACTGATGGATTCATACGCGGAATTGTTAAGAATAAATGGCAAAGATAAATAATACGATGTTATATTATTTGGAAAGGAAAGGGTGAAACAAAATGGCGCATATTAAAAAATATACAAAGAAAGAAATTGTTGATCTACTTATTGCCGATGAGATGGATGGATTGAATGATGAACAGCTTGAAGCTAATTATAAATGTATGTTAGCTAATGGTGAAGAAGGATATATGAATAAGACGAATGAAGAGTTGATTAATCTTTATGTTAATAATATTCATTATATGGATGAACTTATAGAGGAAGCTGCTTTGTATAAGGTTGAAATAGAAATTCAGATTGTCGATTGACAGGTGAGGGATATGTTGAAGAAAATTATACTGATAACCTTACTGGTACTGTTTTGTAGCGGCATATCTTTTGTCGGTGGTGTAATTGTCGGAGGATATTGCGGCGTAGCGGCTATGCCGTATGTGCAGTCATATCAGAAGTTGGCGGCTGATGGAACACTGAATAAGATAGTAGAGGAAGCGAATAAGAATAAGGGAGGACAATAATATGCAGAAAGAAGTTAGAGCTGAACATGTAGCCAGAATTATTAAACAGGAATTTGACGCGCTTCCGAAAGATAAACATATTGTTCATGCTTATCCTTTTGATAATAGGTTTGAGCAGTTACCAAAGAATGTGCATAGTTTTTGGGGTAATCCCACTAGGAGATTGGAAATTATAGTAAGATATTGTACAAATGGTTATGGTTCGGATATGTACAGAACTGGAGGAGTAGTGGTAGTCGCTCAGGTTCAAAGGAAATATGGTTATACAAACAAGAAAATTAAGGTTAAAAGCGGGTATACAGATAAGCGTTTGGAAAAGGCGATACGAAGAGCTTATAATTGGGGAGTGGACGCGTTGTGGTTATGTCTGGCACAGGAATTTCTGGAAAATGTAATTGAACCTTTGCCGCAGAAGGCGAAGGATAGTTTGGACAGGTATGGACAGAAGCATGGTATTGAAGTCTGTTATCAGGATATGACTCTGCAGGATATTGAATTGTGGTTTAAGAAGATTGAGAAGTATCACGATAAGCAAAAGATGGATGATTTGTCTACACGATGGGGTCAGTTAATGGTAGCTGTGAATACATAAGGAGAAGACAAGGTATGATGCAGAAAATGGTTTATTGTGAAGATGAAGAGTTTGAAAAACCTAGTTGGATAATTGATATGGGTACATTTAATACAATGCCTCAGCCTTGGTGTGAAACAGATGCGGATGAATACTGGCATTTAACCGGCGCTTATTCTCCGAGTTTTGTGGAGTTTCGTCAAGTACATGAATCAAATGAAGTTTGGTTTTTGACTATAAGTTATTATCACGGGTTTGCCATGGGCGTATCGAGACCGATGGATTGGACGTTTGTTGGTGATAAGATTCATTATAATGATTTGCCAAGGTATTTCAAGATAGGATGTGTGCATGAGTACGAAGGATTAGATCCTGTTAAGTGTCGGGAACTTGGAATATTTCATGGTGGTAGATGTTATCATGTTAGTAAATGTAAAAAGTGTGGTCATGTTCATTCTGTTGATAGTAGTGATTGAATAAAATAAAAGGAGGACGATACGATGATATGGCCGAAAATTTTTGAAACAGAGAAGCTTGAAAGTTGTTGGGAAAGCGCACCGGATATGACTAAGAATGGTGTACTGGACGAGCGAAGGGCAAAGATGTTGGTGTGCGCCAACGGATTGGAAGCGTGGGGGCATGTGATGTCGGGTTTGGGAACATTGCCTGAAAACTTCGGAAGGGTGATGGCGATGATGGGCGGGTATTTGGATATTCTTGGCACACCGGATTCTTTTATGGAATACTCAGACAACAACAAAAAAGATCGGGCGAAGGTTGCTAAAACTTTTACAGAAGAGTTTGATAAGCCTGATGTTCCGAAACAAAAGAAAAGGTTTGCCGATGAATTTTGATTTAAAAAGTATATATTAAATCTGATGTTTTTAATATTATACGATGTTATATTTATTATGGGAAAGTTTGTTGTAAAAGGTAAAAAGAAAAAGGTATTGACAACATTGTGGAGTGTGGTAAAATTTAATAAGGAGAAACGAAATGGATCTTACACAGTTTGAAACTATTAAAGGTATGGTAAAGAAACTTTTAGGTGACGATGAAGATTCTAAATCTTATAATCAAACTAAGTTTGTTGAAAGAATGAATGATGAAGGTATCCATTGTATTAGAATAGCTAAACAATGGAACAGTAGTGTTTATGGAAGCACAAGCATGTTGAGGGATGTTGAATCTTATATAGATAGAAATGAATCCAAAAAAGCGAAACAGGAATTAATGAAAGAAGCAAAGGCAAGTGAGTCCGCTGTTAAAGATTTGTTGTTACAGTATGGTTTGTTTCCAATAACTGATTTGGTGCTTGATAGTTCTTTACATAGTAATCCAATGGTTCACGGCAAGGCACAAAAGGTAAGGAAATATCAGGTACGATTGTGGATATATGCTTATGAAAAGTTGTCATTGGAAGTCGCAAAAGATTCTTGTATATATGTCAAGGAAGGTAAAGAACCTAAGATTTTAAATGCTGTTGTGGGAGTTTTAAAAGGCACGGATATTAAAGTTAGGATGAGTAGGGATTGTTTTTATTTTAAAGATGAAAAATATGATCATTGGTATAAGATTCCTAAAGGTTTGTTTAAGTATTATGTGGATAGAGACTGGCAAAAGAAATAAATAAAAGCCTTGCAATTTGAAAGTACCTGTGGTAGTATATTGTTTGAAGGGTTCTTATATTTTTTTGCTTAGATTTAATGTCGATGTGAATTATTGAAGAAGAAAGATAACGGAATGATAACGGTTAAGCAAGTCGAAGCGGGTGAAGTTCATGAAGGTAGTAGGGTATTCTACACCCGCAAGGATGGAAGTCGTATATACGGAACGGTAAGACATATATATTTGGAGAAGGAAATGATATCTATTAAACCAGATGAACCGATCAAAGTAGGTACTAATAATACATATCCGCAGACGTTTAGATTTATAGGGCTGACACCGGCCGATAAGCCGGTAGATATTCAAGGCACTAGGGTATCTCCGTTGGTTGTATTTATAGGCGCGAAAGATATACACGATGATTTAAGAAAGGTGTATTCCTGTAAGGATGGCTTGTTTGTTACTGATGGCAACAGGATGTTTATGGAAAAGGTAAGGGGTTTGTCGGATGGTTACATGAAGGAAGAGTTTCAAGGTTATAAGATATTTAAGATAGATAAAGCGTCTATAGATCAGATTGTATTTAATGCGGATATGATAAAGAAAAGCAAAGTGCAGGCACCTGTAACAATGTATTACAATACAACAGTACCAGAAAGTGAAGCGTATATAGAAGTTAATAAAGATCAGTTTAATCGAAGTATAAAGGCGATTAATTATAGTGGTGGATATTATACCAAAGATGGCGATTATGTGAAGGTTAAGTTTGATAATGGTAAGGTGAATGTGATTTGTTTTGATAGAAAAAGTAAGCAATATGATGATGTCAATATAAAATCGGGTGTTGTGAAAGGTAAAGGAACATGCGAAGTGGAAGTAATGTTGCTTCACTTGAAAGATTTTACAAAGGGAATAAAGACAGGCGTATATCAAATTGGTATGAATAACGATATGATGATAATAGAAACAGATAAGCAGAAGCGGATACAATTTGATAAGACATTTATTTGGTTGCATTATAAAGGATTGTCAATATATAAAGAGGAGGGAAAAGAAAATGAAGAATCCGCAGATGGTAGTGCTTACATTCAAAGGTAAGTTGAAGGACCTGTTGCCGTTTCTTAGGTCAATCACGCAGGTCGAATGGGAAAAGAATATTGCAAATGGTACGCGTATTATTAATTAATACGATGTTATATGTTATATAAAAAATGAAAGGTGATTAAAATGAAGAATAATGAACTTTTAAGGATTAATACTTTGTCTAACAAACAGGCGAAGGAACTTCTGTCTGCCGCGAAGTTTCGCAAGGCTGATCGTAAGAAAAATGGTAAATGGGATTCGGGTATAGCAACTTGTGCGCTTTGTGATAAGTATAGCGTGGTTATACATGGTGATTGTTATACTAGTTATAGTAAAAGAAAGACGCTATGCCCGGCTCTCAAAGTAAAAGTAGCAATAGTAACAGAGGCGGGTGAACGGGTAGATAGTGCTTGTGGTAAGTACTCTGATATTTATAGTAGAAGTGATTATGATACTATGGTTTTTATTAATAATCTGATTAAAGAAGTTAAGAAAAGAATTAAAAATACAGAAAAGAAAGATTGATGTAAGGAGTCGAAGGTTATGATTAAGATAGGCGATGTGAGGGTTAAAGAGTATTATTTTTGTGACAACTCATGCCCGTTTATGTGTGAAGGCAGTTGTATGTTGTCGGGTGAGGAAAAGCTTAATAAATGGGATGTTGAAATATATTATAGGACAAATATATGTATGAAGAGTTATATTCCCATACGTTTAGTATCACACCTGTATGCTAATGAGGATAGTTTTTTAAGTTTTAGCGAGTATGGCACTATTACCTTGAAGGATTTTTTGGAGTTCGTTAATCACTTTGAGAAGATAGAAGATACGGATATATTGGTTGTAAAGTTGAAGAGCGGTAAGATTAAACCGTTTGCGGCAACTAATTTTTTGGGCGGAGTGTGTGATGATTGTGTGTGTGATGAAATGGAAGAGGAAGTTGACGGTTATGTTTATTTTAAGTTTGATCAGAGTAACCCTAGATAAAAAGGAGTTGTAAAATAATAATGGAATGGTTTAATAATTTACAGTTTCATTGGGTAAGTTCTTTAAGAGGATGTGAATTAGGTATAGGATTTTTGTGTGGTCTGGGTTTGGGATGGGTGTTTGATAAATTACATGTGAGATTTCCGTTTATGTTTTAAGATTACGATGTTATATTTAGTAAGAGAAGAAGAAAGGACAATGAATATGGATTGCTTCAACAAAATAACTAAGTATCAAAAGGCATGGAACAAGAAGAAACAATATGATCATTTCTTTTTTAATGATAGTCCGGTGAAGGTGAAGTGCAAAGAAATTAAAGGTGGAGCCGGTTATGTTCTGTTAAGTCACGATAAGGAAGACACATGGTTTGATGTGTATATTCATATTTTTGATAAGGATGGCAACCCGTATAATTGGTATACGCAAAGTACGGTTGAAGATAATTATTTACCTGGTAATGATAAGTTTATAAATGATGCTTTGAAAGCTGTATTGGGTTATGAACATCCAAAGAAAAGCGAAGGTTATATGGAAGGTAGAGCCGAAATGGGTATGCAAGGCGATACATATATAGTAGTGGAAATTACTAATGAGTTTGAAGAATGGCTTGAGAAGAATTATAAAAGGGAAGTTAAGAAGAAAGAAGAAGTAAAGATAGAATCGGTTATTACAGAAGTAAAAAGAATAGGTGAAGTTTATACAGCTAATGATGGTAATACATATTTATTGACGGGTGCAGGATGGTATAAGTTGGATAGTATTAAGAATAGTTTGGTTACATCGGCTGACTTCGGTGAGCTGTGCGAAGCCCATAAAAAAATTACACAGGAGAATTAAATGTCTGCAGATAATGAAATTGCGATATTGGAAATGCGGGAAGAAGGAAAGTTTTATGTTGCAATGATATTGGGTTGTCCCGGTGTTGAAGAAGTTGAATGTAATGAGGAATGGCACAAGAGAATTAAAAAGACTGCAAGAAGGGAAAAAAGAATATTTGATACATATGCAGATGCGTTTGATAATGCACAAGCCTATCTTAAAGAAATGGTAGAAGAGGAAGGTTGTCCGGTGGAGTATGGGATAACTTCTTATAAAGTTCCTCATGTTCCATGGGAAGAAAGGTAAGTTATATGAAAGAAAAAAGAGTAACATTAAAGCAAGCAATAGACTTGTGTGAAAAAAGTAAGACTAAGTTAGAAATAGATTTTACGCACGAAGGCGAAACTACTGTTACGGTAGGTTATGAAGGTTGGAGATATTATTGTAGGGTTGTCAGTAGTTAAAAAATAACTATGAAAGACTGGTTAAATTTATGAAAAATTATGAAGTGAAGTTGTTTTTTGGAAGAATAAAATTTATTTTTATTTGATGTATATATTTAATATGTATTGTGGTATTTTATATATAGAGGTTTGAAATTATGGACGGTAAAAAATTAGCTTCTTTCAGATTGAGTGATAAGGCTCAGAAGATTTTGAAGGCTTTGGCTAAAGAAGACGGTATAGATAAGACTGCTGTTCTTGAAAATCTTTTAAGGCAAGAAGCTAAAGAACGAAATATATCTATTGAAAAAAAGAAGGTGTGAGGGAATGCAATTGGTTGGTATAAATAATATAAAACAATATGTAGATATTATTGCAGAGGAAGATGTTCCTGTTATATATCAACCTTTAATGTGCTTGGTTTCAAATAGTGTAGCTAGGGTGGAAAGAACAGGTAGCGGTAGTTATGTTGATATAATACAGAATAAAGATTGGGATAAATTTGAAAAAGAATGTGAAAGTAATAGTGTTGTACCTTCGGTTTGTATTGATGGCATATTGTTGCCGTTACGGGATTCTGGTATAAAAAGTTTAATAGAAACTTTAAAGATGATAGATGGAGATACGATTGTTTTTTCGTATGATTGTGTTGATGAATTAACAGTATGGCATGAGGTTGGGCATATTAAAACATTACCGGCGTGGGATTTTTGGTATGAAAAATATTATTGCAATAATAAACAAGGTGTAATACGGAGTGGTGCAGGAATAGTTATAGAAGGCATGGCTGATTTATGGGTTATATTTACTATGAGAGCAAGAGAATTGTGGGACTTGGAAAAGAAATATGTGCGTAGATGTATGAAAACAAAAAAAGAAAACAATAGATTAGGATATGAAAATATTGTTAAACAATTTATAGATATTGATGAGAGTAAATATAAAGAGAATTGATATGAAAATACAACGTGCCTATAAAACCGAATTAGATCCAAACAAGACGCAGCTAATATTATTGGCGAAGTCTGCCGGTACTGCACGTTTTGTATACAATTGGGGGTTGGGTAGGCGTATAGAAGAATATAAGATTACAGGCAAGTCTAGTAATGCTATTGAACAACACCGGCAGTTAAACGCCTTGAAAGAAGAATCTTTTCCTTGGATGTATGAAGTCAGTAAGTGCGCTCCGCAAGAATCTTTAAGGGACTTAGATAAGGCATACGCTAACTTCTTCCGCAGAGTAAAGAATAAGGATGGTAAAGTCGGACATCCTAAATTTAAGTCCAAGCACGATTCTAAACAGTCATTCCGATTGACTGGTTCAATCTCTGCAACAGAAAGTAGAGTCCATCTTCCTAAGATTGGTTATGTTAAATTAAAAGAAAAAAATTATATTCCGGTTGATTGCAAAGTGTTGTCGGCAACGGTTTCCAAACGAGCAAACAGATGGTTCGTGTCGGTGTTGACAGAAGAAGAAATCAATCCAGTGAACAACGCCGAAGGTAGAGTAGTAGGAATAGATTTGGGCATTAAGGTTTTAGCTACAACATCCGACAATGTTGTGTATATGAATCCGAAAGCCCTAAATAAAAACCTAAAGAAGTTAGCTCGTATTCAGAAACAACATAGCCGTAAGGTTAAAGGTTCTAACAATAGGAAGAAACATATATCTAAGATACAGCGTGTTCATTACAGAGTTAGTTGCATCAGAAATGATGCAATCCATCAGATGACAACCGCCGTGGCGAAAACCAAACCACGATTAGTAGTCATCGAGGATTTAGCTGTAAAGAACATGATGCGGAATCACAAGCTTGCTCGTTCGTTATCGGATGCTGCGTTTGGTGAAACCAGGCGGCAGTTTGAATACAAAGGCAAGTGGTATGGTTTTGAATTGATGGTTGCAGATAGGTGGTATCCGTCTTCAAAGACATGTTCTAGATGTGGGTATATAAAGGTCGAGCTAAAGTTATCGGACAGGACGTTTGTTTGCCCTGTGTGTGGACTGGTCATAGATAGAGACCTGAACGCTTCGATTAACTTGAAACAATATCCTACCCAAAGTTCTTGGGGAAGTAACGCCTGTGGAGATGAGTGCGGTAAGGCTCGTCATAAAACCCGTAAGGGAAGTAAGCAGGAATTGAAAACTATTAAAAATTGCGTGAGTAGTTTTGTGTAGTTTTTAAGGAACGGTGAAGGTTATGAATACGACAAAGGTTCAATTTATACAGGAAGATGCGTGGGTGTTCCCGATGTTTAAGGATGCTTTCGTTAAAGTAAGTAAGGATAGTATGGTTTGGAGTTATTACGAAATTGTGGTGTTTCAGGAGTATCTGGATAAGATTGGTGATGCGCTTGATTATAAAACTAAGCTCATTGAGTTTCCTATTGTGATTGAAGTAAGTGACGAAGAGTTCAAGTACTGGACTATGATGTATGAACTGATGGGTGACACTCCGGAAGATCCTTTTAATAAGTATTTTTATGGTAAGTATATGGGAACTAATGGATCAATATCAAACTGGGTTGACGAAGTAAGATCGTTCAGGTTGAAAATTATGACGATGAAGGAAGCCGAAACTTGTTTGGGGTTAAGAGAAAAATTGGAAATGTAAATTATGGAAATGAACCGATGTGAAATTTGTTTTGATCCTCCCGAAAACTGCAGTCATGTCTGTAAGGGTTTAGACTGTAAGAGCTACGAAACCTGCCACAGAAGAATATCTCCTGTTATAAGAATAACTAAAAAGTGTACACAGAAATGTGATCATTGTTGTTTCTCTTGTTCACCCAATGAAGATGAAATGATGACGATTAAAACCGCAAGTAAAATAAAAAAGTTTTATGAAAGTAATAATATTCTGTCGATGAATATAATGGGTGGCGAATTCTTTTGTAATTATGATTGGGAAGATGTTTGTGAAGAGCTTGTAAGCACAAAGGATTTAATGTATGTAAGGATAACTTCTAACGGTGATTGGGCGGGAAGTGATAAGACAGCCAAGAAGGTAATAGATTTTTGTAAAAGGAATCCTGTGGTTTATGTGGCCGTTTCAAAGGATAAGTGGCATACAAATAGACATGTTGACAAAGCGGTTGAATTATTGTATGATAATAAAATAAGTATGGTGGGTGGCAAAGGAGAAAACAACGAAGATGATAGCATAGTTCCTGTAGGTAACGGACAGTTTATATACGGTTTCTATTCATCGTTTGGGTGTATGTGCCATAAACCCGATTGTAAATATAAGATGATGATAGATGAAGATGGTGAGATATATAAATGTCCGATGGGTATATGGGAGTTTGATAATGTAGATAACTTTCAGAAGGGCGGGTTTGCTCCTAGGTTCAAGGAATTTTATGGTAAGTTTGAATCGGTCTTTATGGGAAATTGTTCGTGCTGTCTTAGAGGATATGAACGGTATGGTAGTAAAGCTAGAAAAAATGCAAAGGTAAAGGTAAAATAGTAATGGATAACGATTCGATTCACTGCCCAGGTTGTGGTGATACCTTGTTTTTTGAAATAGGTTTGAATGGAGTGGTGTATCAATGGTGCAATGATTGTCTTTATTATAATGAGGTTTGTAAAATAAATGCGGAGGAAAAACAAAATGTTACTAATCGACAAAGAATTTATGAAGGGTAAGGCTGTAGAAATAGGCAAGGAAGTTAAGAAGCTTATAGAAAAACACTATGGTAATAAGCCCTATAAGGTTGAGAAAAATCATTGTATAGTATGTAATGAAAGTGTTACAAGTTTTGTTGATACACAAAGGACTAATCAGATAGAAATATTTATATGTCTCAAATGTATATCTATTGAATTAGGACATTGGTATAAATATTTGTTTAGTCCTCAGATGAATCCGGGTGATTTTACTTATGAAGGCAAAAGAGTTTTGATAAGTTATCATGATAATAT
>Ga0209777_10006113_pt1 | contig 13645 bp, 10 predicted proteins | sample FrelakmetHBP12HB_FD_187147 | JGI IMG/M metagenome (GOLD analysis project Ga0209777, IMG submission 187147) | Freshwater lake sediment microbial communities from the University of Notre Dame, USA, for methane emissions studies -HBP12 HB (SPAdes)... | ecosystem: Environmental > Aquatic >...
GCATTGAAGGAAGAAATCATGAGAAGACAGATTACGGCCAGACTGCGAGTGTACATGAGCTGCCTCTTTTCGCTCAAGATGTACAGCAGGTCGATGACAAAGGCAAGCCATCTGTCGTCTGGAGAGGGTGCAGGCTACTTTTGAATTTTGACCAAGGGAGGGTTCATGGATCCTGAGCGATAGCCTTCCAGGTCCAGGGTGACAAACTTGAAGCCGAGCTCCTTGAAGATCGCGACGAACTTGCGCGCCATCTCCGCATCCAGCGCGCGCGGTAATTCCTCTGGAGAAATCTCCAGGCGCACCAGGTCCTCGTGGTAACGCACGCGGAACTGCCGGAAGCCGAGCCCGCGCAGCGCTTCTTCCCCCTTTTCGACAATCGCCAGACGCTCCGGGGTCACTTCAATCCCGTAAGCAATGCGTGAGGAGAGGCAGGCCGAAGCCGGCCGGTTCCAGACGGGGAGGTTCGCTCGGCGCGCCAGTTCGCGGATGTCCGCCTTGGTAAGCCCGGCATCGAGAAGCGGCGTCAGGATTTTGTGCTCGCGGGCCGCACGCTGGCCGGGCCGCCAGTCGCCCTGGTCGTCCACATTCACGCCATAAGCGACGGCCGCATAGCGGCGCGCGGTGGCCAGGGCATCCAGCTTGTCGAAGAGTTCGTCCTTGCAGAAATAGCAGCGGTCGGGATTGTTGGCGCGATAGCTGGGATTGGAGAGCTCGTCCGTCTCGATGAACTCGTGAGGAAATCCGGCGCGGCCGACGACCTTCCCTGCTTCCTCCCGGTCGAGCGTGGAGTAACTGGCGCTGAGCGCCGTCACCGCCAGCATGCGGGCGCCCAGCGCGTGATGGGCAGCGTAAGCGAGGTAGGCCGAGTCCACCCCGCCGGAGTACGCCACGATCAGCGAGGGCACTTCACCTAGCGCCTCATAAAGCCGCTGCTCTTTGTCTTGGAGCTCACTCATTTCTTAGGCCCCGAAGCTCTAGAATAACGCGGGCGCTCCCGCGACACAAGCGGGGAGCACTGCGCACTTTTGACGAGACCGCAGGAGGCCATTCAGCAGCCGACACCCGGCTCTTTAGCGAGCGCAAAGTTATATTGTATGGAATTATGTATAGAGTTAATAGATGGACTCGAAAATGGAAAAACGAACCCACTATGTTATAGAAAACAAAGGGTGGGATTTCCACAGAACCCAAAAACCCACGTTTGGCCGAGAGCGGAAAGGCGCACGCGCGCGGCTACTGAATCAAGGCGGGCGGGGAGCCGTTGCCGTTGGTCTCGCTCTTGATCAGGGAAACGGCGGCGACCTGATCGCCCTCGTCGAGCCTGATGACGCGGACGCCCTGCGCGGAGCGGCCGGATTCTCGGATCTCGCTCGAATCCAGGCGCGTGATCTTTCCCTGCTGACTGATGAGCATGACTTCAGACTCTTCCGTCACGCTCAGCACGCCCACCACTTTGCCGTTGCGCTCGACCGTCTTGACGTTAATGACGCCCTTGCCGGACCGCGACTGCAGGCGGTACTCGGTGATGGGCGTCCGCTTGCCGTAGCCCTTCTCGGTGACGGAGAGGATCAGCTCCTTTTCGCCGACGATCTGCATGCCCACAATGTAGTCGCCCTTTTCCAGATCCATGGCATAGACGCCGTAGGCGGCGCGCCCCATATCGCGCACGTCCGACTCGGGAAAGCGGATGGCCATGCCCTCGTGCGTCGCCAGGAAGATGTTGTCGTGGCCCGAGGTGAGCTCGGCGGCAATCAACACGTCACCCTCCTCGATTTTCATGGCGATAATGCCTCGCGAGGTCGGGTTCGAGAATTCCTCCAGGCGGGTCTTCTTGATAATGCCCAATCGCGTGGCCAGCGTCACGTAGCCTTCCGCGGCGTAGGTCTCGCCGTCCACCGTGACATCCTTGGGTTCGTCGGGCAACTCTTTGACGGCGATCAGCGCCGCGACCTTTTCGTCCGATGCCAGGTTGACGAGGTTCGTGATGTTCTTGCCCCGCCCGGCCGCGCCGACGTCGGGAATCTCGTACACTTTCAGCCAGTACATCTTGCCGCTCTGAGTGAACACCAGGATGTAGCTGTGGGTGGAGGCGATGAAGAGGTGCTCGACAAAATCCTCCTCGCGGGTCCGCATCCCCAGGCGCCCCTTGCCGCCGCGCAATTGCTGGCGATAAGTGCTGAGGGGGGTGCGTTTCGTGTAGCCGGAATGCGAAACCGTGATCACGACGTCTTCGTCGGCGATCAGGTCTTCCAGCCTGATTTCCGCCTGCTCCTCGATGATCTCCGTCCGCCGGGTGTCGCCGTATTCCTTCTGAATTTCTTTCAGCTCGTTGACGATGACCTTCTTCAGCGTTTTCTCGCTGGCCAGGATTTCCTGATACTCGGCGATTTTCTTCTGTAGCTCGTCGTACTCCCCCTGGATCCTTTCGCGCTCCAATGCCGTCAAGCGCTGCAATTGCATTTCCAGGATCGCCTGGGCCTGGCGCTCGGTGAATTCGAAACGGGCCATCAAGCCCTCGCGCGCCTCCGGGGGCGTCTTGGACCCGCGGATCAACTTGATGATGGCGTCCATGTGCTGAAGCGCCTTGAGGAACCCCTCCAGGATGTGCGCGCGCTCCTGCGCCTTGCGCAGATCGTAGGTGGTGCGCCGGCGCACCACGCTGACGCGGTGGTCGATGAAGAGTTGCAGGGCGTCGATCAGGGGAAGCGTGCGAGGCTGGCCGTTGACGATGGCCAGCATGATCATCCCGAACGTGTCCTGGAGCTGCGTATGCTTGTAGAGGTTGTTCAGGATAACTTCCGGTTCCTCGCCGCGCTTCAGTTCCACAACAATTCGCATCCCGTCGCGGTCAGACTCGTCGCGGACATCGCTGATGCCCTCGATCTTCTTCTCTTGAACCAGTTCCGCGATGCGCTCGATGATCTTGGCCTTGTTCACCTGGAAGGGAATTTCGGTGATGACGATCTGCTGCTTTTCCTTCGTGGGACGCTCGATGGCAGCCTTGGCACGCATGGTGAACTGCCCGCGGCCCGTCCGGTAAGCGTCTTTGATTCCCGCCTTGCCGTAAAGGTAAGCCCCGGTGGGAAAATCCGGGCCGGGCACCAGCGAAAGGACCTCGTCGATCGAGGCGCCCGGCTTGTTGAGAAGCAGGATGGTCGCTTCGATGATCTCCGTGAGGTTATGGGGCGGGATCTTGGTGGCCATCCCCACCGCAATTCCATCCGACCCGTTGATCAGGAGGTTGGGGACGCGGGTGGGAAGGACCGTAGGTTCTTCTGTGGATTCGTCGAAATTGGGGACGAAGTCCACAGTCTCTTTCTCAATGTCGGCGAGCAACTCCTCGGCGATGCGGGCCAGCCGGCACTCGGTGTACCGGTAAGCCGCCGGGGGATCACCATCGACCGATCCAAAATTGCCCTGCCCATCGATGAGGAGATAGCGCATGTTGAAATTCTGCGCCATGCGCACCAGGGTGTCGTAGACCGCCGCGTCGCCGTGCGGGTGATACTTCTTGATGACCTCGCCCACCACGCCCGCGCACTTGATGTAGCGCTTGTCGCTGGTATTGCCCTCCTTGTACATCGCGTAGAGGATGCGGCGATGCACGGGCTTCAGCCCGTCGCGAACGTCGGGCAGCGCCCGCCCGATGATCACGCTCATCGCGTAGGCGAGATACGACTCCCGCATCTCGTCTTCGATGTTGCGGGGCACCTCGTTCGTCGGCTTGGTCTGTTCCTGGTCGCCCATGCGTTCAGTTCCTCGCTACCCCACTACCGTTAGGGTCGGCGCCTTCCCAACCTGTCGTATCGCGGCGCCCGAATATTCATCAGCCAGGTCTTCACATCCTTCATATCTTCCCGGTCCGCCCACCTGCCGACGGCGGGGTCCTCGGCGAGGCTCCTGCAGTTTCCTCGGAGGAGGGGCGCCGACTTGGTGTTGGCAGGTTTCTTGATCGGCATGAGCCCGAGGCCTCTAAAGAATGCCTAGAACTTAATTTTACCATCCCACGGGCGCCTTGTCTCTAAGAGGCAGCGTGTTAATGCGGGAGCAATCCCCGGTGGAAGGACCAGCATGCAGAGGCTGTCTGTTGCTAACCCAAGAAGTCAAGCTGCGTTGCCGATCTTAGTTCACACCCCCTCACCCGGCCCGCGCCGTCTGGTGAGTGCGCCGGCCGCCGTACCCCCATCAAGCAAAGGCGGCCTTGAGGCGACGGACGCATGCCGATGTCCGCAAGAGGCTTCAAGAACTGATTCGGGCAACCGTTGTGATTATCAACTCGTGGTCATGCTGGCGGATCCTTACTGTTTTGGCCTTGTACGAACGACTTCTTGGAAAGCTAAATGCGGTCTGCACGGGCTCAGGTTTCCGCGCAGGCTTGCCTTTTAGCTCTTCGGGCACGACCTTGCAGCCTCTTATCTCAAACTGAACGTTCCAGAGGGTAGCGGCGGCAACCAGCACGCCCATTTTGGGAAGCCACCTACCGTTTTCGTAGTTGTAAAGCGTCTGCCGCTCGACCCTGAGGATGCGCGCCGCCTGAGCCACACTGAGCCCTCTTTCCTCTCGGGCCCTCTGGAGCTGATCTCCAAGTATCTTGGCGGCAGTTCTGCTCATGGCGTCAGCTGGCAATTATGAACAATACCCCAAGCCTCGGGTTTGTCAATTTATTTTGACATCATCAGAGCTGTAAAATTTATTTGACAAAAGAATTAGAAGAATTCATACTGCATATAGGTAGTATGCGGCCCATGACCCAAGATGTTGTGGGCGGGTGTAGGGTAAGAAATCTCGTGTTGTAAGGGGGAAAATCTCTTGTTTTTTCCAAAGGATGGCCGATAAGATTGGTGGCCATACGAAGGAGGAACAACCAAATGGCAACGACAGCCTACGCGCAGGCGGCAGCGTTGCTTCCGGACGACGTGCTTGCCGCCGTCCTAGCACTCGCGAAGCGGTTGTCCGGTAAGAGTCGGCTTGTGTTTAAAGGCCATGACTTCGAACTCCAAAAGGTGTTCCGAAAACTAGTCCGGGAGCATCGTAGTCCCTTGCTCGATCAGTTCGTCTTCTCGGATAGGGGACCGGACCCTTACAGTCCTATCCTTAGTGAATCCATTTCCCGCTTGCAGCTATCTGGCCTAGTCGGGCGAGAGAATCCTGACTATGAAATGGTCTTCTTGCGGCACGCCGGTGAACAGTACTTCGACCGGGAGCTCAAGGCCCGCTTCACGAAACCTCAAATGAAGGAGCTAAGGCGGGTGGCGGGACGCTTCTTGGAACTCGTAGATAAGTGACGCCCGACCGGCGGGCCTGTAGCGGGGACTCTACTGGAGAGGGTTGACGTGCGCCGGGGCCTTGAAGGGCGAGTGGAATTGCTTGTGGAATGGCTCTTCGACGGGTTCGAAACCACCATTCCAAGGGATTCCAAGGTCATAAACGACGCCCTCCTCGGCAACCAGTACTTCACTAAAGCCGAAATCGCAGTTATCGACTCTCCCCTACTTCAGCGCCTAAAGAAAATCAGGCAAACGGGCCTAGTTTTCCAAGTCTTTCCCTCCGCAACGCACACCAGGTTTGAGCATTGCCTGGGAGCCTGCACGCTCGCGGAAAGATGCTTCAAGGCAATTCTCGACCGATCCTCGGTCGAGTTTCCCCGGCAAAAGCCGCCGGCCTCAGAGGATCGCGTCGGTGGCGACCTCGCGCACCTCCGTATGGCAGCGTTGCTTCACGACGTAGGCCACGGCCTTTGTTCGCACTCTTCCGAGCAGATTTATGAAGTGCTGACCGATCTCCAGGAGTTCAAGAGGAAACCCGCGTATGCCAACAACGCCCCCGGAGAGATACTGTCGTATTTGATCGTCAAGACCAAGAAGTTTCGGAAGTGGTTCAAGGAGGTCGTAATTCAAAGGTGTGGCGCCAAGATTAACCTCAACGTCGTTGCGCAGATGATACTAGGCAAGCACCCCAACCGGAATAAGCACTTTCTTGCTCAGATCTTAAGCAGCCCGTACGACGCTGACAAGCTGGACTACATTGCCAGAGATAGTTACTACTGCGGGCTTGCTTTAACTGTGGACCTGCCCCGTTTTTACAGCATGATCTCAACCACAGTCTACAAGAAACACCGCTTGCTAGTCCTCAGAAGCTATGTCCCGCTAGAGCAGATCCTATTCAGCAAAATGACCCTGTTTGGGTCGGTTTATCATCATCCAAAGGTGAAGTGCCTCGATGTCATGCTGCGTTCGGTCATGCGTCACATTGTCGAGAACCCTCGCGAGTGTGGCCTGATGATACGGGGCAAACACATCGATTTCGCCGAGCCCGTGGAGTACTTATACACCACGGACGAAGAATTCTTTAACCAGTCTGACGGCTTCGGTGACGAGTTCGTAAGGAGAATGCTTGACAGGTTCAGGCGTCGCAATTTGTTCGTCAGATGCCTGGAAATATCCCGACGGACGGTAACAAACTGGGACGAGTACCATCGCAAGAAGGTTGTCGACCTCTCAGCGCCCACCGCAGACGTGCACCGAGTTGAGAAGGAGATCCACGGGCGGCTTCCAGCCAGCGTAAGGAAGAAGTGTGATCCCGACGAGGTTCTCCTGAGCGTGCCTGGTGTTCCCAAGATCAAGAGCGACAATGCTTACATTCAGGCTTCCCCCGGCGCGGCAACGGAGTCCATTGAGGCATTCTTCCCATTGGAGCAATGGACGGACGCCTATGCTTATAACAAGTGGCGAAGTTTTGTCTACGCTCCGCGAGAGTACAGAAAGGCTGTCAGCAACGCTGCCGCATCAATTCTCAAGGAAATGTTCGGTGTTGTCGTCGACTTGACGAAATCTAACCAGGCATGCCATCTGACCTAGGATTACCGCAGCAGTCTACCCCCTGCGACTAGCTGGGCCTCCTATATATCCAGGTTCTTCACGTCGAGGGCATTTTCTTCGATGAACTGGCGGCGCGGCTCGACGGCGTCGCCCATGAGAATGGTAAAGATTTCGTCCGCGCCCGCCCGGTCCTCGGCCTTGACCTGGAGGAGCACGCGCCGCTCGGCGTCCATGGTGGTTTGCCAGAGCTGGTCGGGGTTCATCTCCCCCAGACCCTTGAAGCGCTGCACGGTGAACGACTTCTTCCCCAGGGTCATGACGTGCTCGAGCAACTCCTTGCGGTCCTCGATGGTGGTCTGATTGCCGTTGGCCGCAATCACGAAAGGCGGCTTGTCGTATTCATGGATGCGCCGGTGGAGTTCCAGCAGGCGCCTGTAGTCGGCGCTCGAGACCAGGTCCCAATCGATGATCCGCTCGCCCAAGGTCTCATTGGAATAAGTGAGGGTGTAGAGGTTGTGCTCTTCGTCCAGCTTGATGGAAGTCTTGAATCCTTCCGCTTTCAGCTCCTTGGCGGCCGCCTCCAACTTCTCCTTATTTTCGAGCTCCATCTTCTTGCCCAGCTCGGCCTTCAGCATGGCATCCACCGGCCGGGCGTCGCCGATACGCTTTTCGAGCTTGTCGAACAGCTCCACGTACTCCGCCAGCGCCATCAGAAAATTCGTCAGCTCGCCGCCCTCGAGCTTGACTTTCTTGTTGCCATCCTCGATTTCGACCGTGTGGTCCTCCGTCGCGCGGCGCATCACCTCGCGGCGGAACTCCTTCTCGTCGCGGATGTAGCGGACGGTTTTGCCTTTCTTGATGAGGTAGAGGGGCGGCTGGGCGATGTAGACATGCCCGCGTTCCACGAGCTCCGGCATCTGGCGATAGAAGAAAGTCAGGAGGAGGGTGCGGATGTGCGAGCCATCCACGTCCGCGTCCGTCATGATGATGACTTTGGAGTAGCGCAGCTTGGCGATATCAAAATCCTCCTTCCCGATGCCGGTGCCGAGGGCGATGATGAGGGCGCGGATTTCCTCGTGGGCCAGCATCTTGTCGAAGCGCGCCTTCTCCACGTTCAGGATTTTGCCCCGCAGCGGCAGGATCGCCTGGTAGCGGCGGTCCCGGCCCTGCTTGGCGGAGCCGCCTGCCGAATCGCCCTCCACCAGGAACAGCTCGCAGCGCTCCGGATCCTTTTCCTGGCAATCCGCCAGCTTGCCGGGCAGGCCGCCGGAATCGAGCGCGCCCTTGCGGCGGGTCAACTCGCGGGCCTTGCGGGCGGCCTCGCGGGCGCGCGACGCGTCGATGGCTTTGGCGCAAATCTTCCGCCCCACGGTGGGGTTCTTCTCGAACTGCTCCATCAGCTTCTCGTACACGAAGCTGCCCACCGTGCTCTGAATGTCGCTGTTGAGTTTTCCCTTGGTCTGACCTTCAAACTGGGGCTGCGGCAACTTCACGCTGATGACGGCCACTAATCCCTCGCGCACGTCCTCACCCTGCAGGTTCTCCTTCACGTCCTTGAACAAGCCCTGGTTCTGTCCGAACTGGTTGATGGCGCGGGTGAGCGCGGAACGAAAGCCGGAGAGGTGCGTGCCGCCGTCCACGGTGTTGATGTTGTTGGCGAAGGAGAAGACTGTTTCCGCGTACGCATCGTTGTACTGGAGAGCGAACTCCATGTGGATGTCGTCCCGGTCAGCCTCGGCATAAATCGGGGTCGCGTGCAGGACGTCCTTGTTCTTGTTGAGGTGCTTGACGAACTCCGCAATCCCGCCCGTGTAATGAAATTCCGCCTGCTTGTTGCTCCGCTCGTCCTTCAATCGAATCGTCAGGCCCTTGTTGAGGAAGGACAATTCCCGCAGTCGCTGCGCCAGCGTGTCGTAATTGAATTCGATGGAGTCCATGATCTTGGCGTCGGGCAGGAAGGTAACCTTGGTTCCCCGGCGCTCTGTCTTGCCCGCCTTCTTCAGCGGGGCCTGGGGCGTCCCGCGCTCGTAGGTCTGCTCCCAGGTGTACCCATCACGCCAAATTTCCAGGTCCAGCCATTCCGCCAACGCGTTGACCACCGAGACGCCCACGCCGTGCAGGCCCCCGGAAACCTTGTAGCTCTGCGTATCGAACTTCCCCCCCGCATGCAGCACGGTCATCACGACTTCCGCCGCGGAGCGATTCTCTTCCTTGTGCAGATCCACGGGAATGCCGCGGCCGTTGTCAATCACGGTGACCGAGTTGTCCGAATGGACGACCACGTCGACGCGGTCGCAATATCCCGCCAGGGCTTCGTCGACGGAGTTGTCGACGACCTCCCAGACGAGGTGGTGGAGGCCCATGGGCCCGGTGGACCCAATGTACATGGCCGGCCTCTTGCGCACCGCCTCGAGATCCCCCAGTACCTTGATGCTTGTGGCATCGTACGTCTGGGGGGCGCCTGCCTGGTCGGGTTGGTTGTTTTCGGCTCCCTTTGGCTTGCTCACTTATTCCTAAAGACCTCCTCGAGGTGTCAGATGTCCGCTTGGGGTTGACACGTTGTTACTTGGCGCCGGCCACCTGGCACCCGAAGCCTGTACTTCTAAATGCGCATGGGCATGACGACGTAGCGGTAGCGGAAAGGCCCTTGTTCCGCGGGGCGAAGTTGACCGGCGCTCTGCTCGTCTTTGAGTTCCAGTCGGACTTTGCCGCCCTCCCCCAACACCCCGAGAAAATCCAGCAGGTACTGGTAATTGAAGCCGATCTGGAGGGATGGGTTGTCGTAGGCCGCGTCCAAGCTCTCGTGGGCCTCCCCGTACTCTCCACTCGAGGAGAAAACCTCCAGTTGACCCTTCTCCAATTGGAAACGGACGGCGCGGGATCGCTCGTCCGCGAGCAGGGCGACACGGCGGATGGCACTTGCCAAGGCGTCTTTGTCGATTTCGGCGACCCGGTCGTTCTCCCGCGGCAGGACGGCCTCGTAGTTCGGGAATTGGCCCGTCAGCATGCGGCAGATCAGGACGCGCTGGCCGAGAGAAAAGAAGAGGTGGCTTTCGTCCTTGGCCAGCATCACGGGCAGGTCTGCCTCCCCCTCGCCTAGTCCGCCAAGCAGGCGGATAAGTTCACCCATCGCCTTCTTGGGAATCAGGAGGCGTAGTTCGCTCTTCAGGCCCGAAACCTGGACATCTCGCTCCACCATGGCGAGACGGTGCCCGTCCGTCGCCACCATGGCCACGCTTTCGGGCTTCAGAATCATCAGCGCCCCGTTCAGCGTGTAACGAGATTCCTCGTTCGAAATCGCGAAGATCGTCCGTTGGATCATTGTCGACAGCACGCTCGCCGGGAGAGTGGCCAACTCCTTAGGAACTGCCGGCAGTGCCGGAAAGTTATCCCTCGCCATTCCCACCAGCTTGAACGAAGAGCGTTCGCAGTTGACCTGAACCCAGTGGTTCTCAAGAACCTTGAACCTAATCTCAGCCTCCGGCAAGGAGCGGACAATTTCAAAGAGGCGTTTGGCGGGAATCGTCCCCGCTCCTTCCTTCTTCACCTTGGCCAGGCAACCACAACGCACACCCAGGTCAAGGTCCGTCGCGCTGATGTGCAAGCTCGATCCCTCGGTCTCAACCAAAAGGTTCGAGAGAATGGGAATGGTCGTCTTCTTTTCGACCACACCCTGTGTAAGCAGCAACTCTTTCAGGAGTTCGGATTTTGCGATGGCGAATTCCATATGATTAACACCTTATAAGAGTACTCGTAGTAGCAGGCGCTGTGGATTTGTGGAAAAGCGTCTATGCTACTCAGGATCTTCAGATTGCGGCCCGCTAGCCTGTGGATTACGGTCACCAGGGCTACCGTGCCAAGTGGAAATCTTCTCCTCCTCAACGGTATCCACAGCCTTGCCAAACCTGACAGGTGTGCAGAACACGCTAAGCTCAATGCAGACTATCTTGAAGCTTGTTGAGAAGCCTGTTCAAATCTCGGTCAGAGAGCCGCAAGTGCGTGATCTTGTCGACGGAGTGCAGTACGGTGGTATGGTGCTTTCCGCCGAATTCCCTGCCAATTTGGGGCAGAGAAGCCCTGGTTAACTCCTTCGCCAGATACATGGCGATTTGCCTCGGGTACGCGATGGCTCGGCTGTTATTCTTTGACTTCAACTGATTGACCGTCAGGCCAAACTCCTGGCAAACGGTGCGCTGAATGTTCTCGATGGATACATGGCGTTCTTCGAGGTCAACAAGGTTCTTGAGCACTTGCTGGGCCATAGCCAGGCTGATGCTGGCTCCCGTGAGGGATGCGTAGGCAATCAAGCGAGTCAGCGCCCCTTCCAAATCGCGAACGCTGGACTTCATCTTGCGAGCGATGAATTCCGCCACCTCGTCGGGGAGCACAACCCCCTGCGTTTCAGATTTTTTCGCCAGGATGGCCCTTTTCGTCTCCAAGTCAGGGGCCTGGAGATCAGCGGTGAGGCCCCAGGCAAAGCGGGAGCGGAGGCGTTCTTCAAGCCCCGGGATTTCCTTGGGGGCACAATCGCTCGAGATCACAACCTGCCTTTGCGACTCGTAGAGTGTATTGAAGGTGTGGAAGAACTCCTCCTGAGTCATCTCTTTCCCAGCAATAAATTCGATATCGTCTATCAACAGCACGTCCACCTTCCGGTATTTATCCCGAAAAGCGGCCATATTGCCATACCGCAAGGAATTGATCACTTCGTTCGTAAAGTTCTCCGCGGAGACATAGGCCAGCCGCATTTCTTTCCAGTGGCTTTTGATGGTATGGCCGACGGCTTGCATGAGGTGGGTTTTGCCCAATCCCACGCCGCCGTAAAGCAAGAGAGGGTTGTAGGCTTTGGCGGGCGTCTCGGCTACGGCACGCGCCGCGGCGTGAGCAAACTGATTGCACGAGCCGACGACAAAAGTATCAAAGGTATAGCGCGGGTTCAGTTGGTGATCGACGGCATTGAAGTCGAGCTTGGTCTGCTGGGGCTTGCCGTTTCCCGCCTCCTTACTGCTTTTGTCGGCGCTATGATCCAAAACGTAGCGGATCTGCCGGCAGCCCAGATCTAGTTGGTTGAGAGCCTCTGTGACCAAGCCCCCATAGTTTTCCTGGATCCACTCCTGAAACTCCTGATTGGGCACACTCACGACCACGGTATCGTTATCCAGGTGACTGAAGCGGGTGGGCCGCAACCAAGTCTGGTAGCTCTGCGTGTTGACCTTGGTTTTGAGGTAGTTGAGGATTTCCTGCCAAGCGTTCATGGCGGTCCCGCTTTGTGGGATGGATGTGTTCGTTTCGCTGCTTGCGCGCGGAGCCGGTTTGAGACTAAGCCATCCAAAATGCCTGCTCGGAAGGCTGTCGGCCGTGCCCCTCGAGATTCTCTTGCTGTCCCTGAACTTTCCCCAGTTTGATTTGAGTTTGAGCGTGCTTAAGAAGGCGCCTAAGCTTGCTGGAACTGACGCGGCTCACTTCTTTAATATAGCACGAAAACACTTCTCTGCCAATCGCGGGATTGCCTGGCCAGCACGATGACGGCGCTACGGTGCGCCGAGCAGTCTCGCGATCTCGTCCCGCGCCGGGGGGCGCAAAGGCATCGCCCGGCCATTTTCAATTATCAGAAGGCCCTCCCGCTCGCGGCGGACTTCGCCAATAACGGCGGCGGCCACTCGATGCCGGCCAAAGGCCCTGAGCACTCGGGCGGCGGACCGCGCGCTCACCACAATCAGCAGCGCCCCGGAGGCGATCAAGGCCGCGGGATCGAAGCCCAAAGCGCGGCTGAAAGCGCTGGTTTCCGGAAGGATCGGGATTCGCTCTCTCCAAACACGCAAGCCGACCCCACCCGCGCGCGCGAGTTCATAGAGCCCCGCCAGCAGGCCGCCCTCCGTCGGGTCATGCATGCCATGCACCTCGCCGGACCTTACGGCAAGGCTTGCGTCGCGCACCACACTGATGCCGGGACGGAAGAGCAGACGGCGGGCGGCGCGGACCATCTTGCGTCCCAGCTGGCGAGTAAGCACCGCTGCTTTCTCTCGGGCCAGGAGGGCGGTGCCTTCGATGGCGACGCCACGAGTCAGGATCACCGCGTCCCCCGGTTGCTGACTCTCTTTTCGCACCAGCCCGGCCTTTGCCACCTCGCCCAGCATTTGCCCCACCACAATCGGGCGCTCCAGTCCTGCGGTGATCTCTGTATGCCCGCCCGAAAGCGTGACCCCCAGTGCCCGGCAGGCGCCCAAGATATCGTCAAAAATCCGGCTCGTCAGGGCCGGCGTTGCCCGCCCTTCAGGGAGCAGCAAGGTGGCCAGGAACCACCGAGGCCGCGCCCCGAGCGTGGCGAGGTCGTTGGCATTGATGTGGACGGCATACCAGCCGATCCGGTCCGCGGTGAAGGTAATCGGATCCGACTTCGCGACCAGATATTTGGACCCCCAATCGATTACCGCAGCGTCTTCTCCAAAGCGGGGCCCAATGACGACCCCGGACGAGCGGGCCACGGGACACCGCGCCAGAAGGGCCTGGAGGACGCGCGGGGGAAGTTTGCCGACGGGAAATGGGGTACGCGGGGCCATGGCCGGGGAGTATAGCGCCCGCAGCCGCCCGAGGGTAGGCCCGTTCTGACTAGCGACGGACCCCTCTGCTGTTATACCTTGGAGGGTCCATGGGGAAGGTCTTAGGTGTAATTCCGGCGCGTTTGGAATCGACCCGCTTGCCCCGCAAGCCGTTGCGGCTGATTTGCGGGCGTCCCATGATCGTGTGGGTGCACGAGCGGGCGCGACAGGCCACTTGCCTGGACCGCGTTCTGGTGGCGACGGATGCCGAAGAGGTTGCCGAACTCT
>Ga0209777_10006114_pt1 | contig 13638 bp, 13 predicted proteins | sample FrelakmetHBP12HB_FD_187147 | JGI IMG/M metagenome (GOLD analysis project Ga0209777, IMG submission 187147) | Freshwater lake sediment microbial communities from the University of Notre Dame, USA, for methane emissions studies -HBP12 HB (SPAdes)... | ecosystem: Environmental > Aquatic >...
CCGCGGTAATGTCTGCTTCCACCTTGCCGGTCTCACCGATGATGATACAGGCATCACTCATGATCTTTCCCTTGAACACGCCTTCCACGCAGACATTCTCCCGGGAGGAAATTATTCCCTCAATCATGGTGCCGCTGCCGATAACAGTATCCCGCGGTACTGCTTCCGCGGATTCATACCGGACATGGGTATCTGTTTCAGCATTTTTCTTGAAAATGCTCATAAAAACCCCCTGTTTAAATTTAAAGAAGCTATCAGCCACCCAAGTAGTGCTGAGTGCTGAGTAACGAGTGCTGAGTTCGGGGCTTGGAGTCCGTCTAAACTGCTAATCCCTAATCCCGAAATCCCAATCCCTGTTTTTCATTTTTTAATTTGACTTTACCTCATAAACCACAACCCTTGTCAAGGATAATGTGGCTGGCACATGCGTACCGTATCGCACTTGTTTTCAGCGTGTTGCGGTTATCAAATTAAATAACTCCAAAACTCCTTAACCCCTCAACCCGCTAACTCTCAATGGCCTCTGTGGTTCCATAAAACGTAACCGTACCCCTATGACCATTCCCCGGAGCAGGTTATTATAGCTTCAATTATTAAAATATGGTATTAGTTCAGCAACTTAAGCGCTTGCAGCGGCGATTCTCTTTTCTTATAATTGTAACACCGGCTTGCATGACGATTATGCCCTGGCTTCCCTACGAGAATGATGACTTCTGCATCGGCTCCATTCAGTACAGCTTCTGCAGCTCGTGCGGCCTCATGCTGACGCACGCCGCGCACTACCTGCAGCAAGGTGAGCCGCTCTGCCAGGACTGCTATGACTCATTAAAAGGGGCCCCGGAGACAGGCGCTAAAAGCTCATAGGCTGCATCAGTTCCATTATACAAAAAGAAGGGTAGCATACCAATGATTAAAAAACTGTATCCTCTTGTTCTCTGCCTGCTGCTCGGATGCAGCCAGCAGTCCGGGAGCCTGGTAGAATCAACCGGCACCCTCGAGGCCACGCAGATTGATATCCGGGCAGAGGTCGGGGGAAAAACTCTAAAACTCAACTTTGATGACGGAGACCGGGTAACAAGGGGCGCGCTGTTTGCCGAGATCGACCGGGAAAAGCTTGAATACCAGCTCCAGGAGGCCCAGGCCCGTCTTCGGGAAAGCGAGGCCCAGCTGGCGCAGCTGCAGAGCGGGTTCAGAGTGGAAGAGGTGGGCAAAGCAAAAGAGATATTTCTTGAAGCGCAGGTGCAGATGGAAGAGACGGAGCGTGAATATAACCGGGTGCTCAAACTCTATCGGGAGAAGGTAGCTGCTCCTGATATGAAGGACCGGGCCGAGACCGCCTACAAATCAGCCCGCAAACGCTATGAAGCGGCAAATAACGATTATCAGATGATTAAAAAAGGTTACCGGGAGGAAGAGATAGCGCGCGCGCGCGCAGCAAAGGAAGGCGCTGAGGCGGCAATCCGGCTCATCCAGCGCAGCATCAAAGACGCGACCGTCATCATCCCCGCGAACGGCATCATGCAGGTGCGTTATGTGGAACTGGGGGAGCTGGTAACTCCAGGCAGCATCCTTGCCACAATCACCGATCTGCATGATATGTGGATCATGGCCTATGTTTCTGAGAAGAACCTCGGGCAAATAAAGCTCGGGCAGAGCGCCGATGTATTTGTCGACTCCTTTCCGCAAAAACCGTTCCCGGGAAAAGTTACCTATATCTCCACCGAGGCGGAGTTCACCCCTAAAAACATCCAGACCAAGGAAGAGCGGGTGAAGCTGGTCTATGCGGTCAAGGTGCAGATTGACAACACCAAAGAACTTCTGAAAGTCGGCATGCCCGCGGATGTTGTCATCAGCGCAAGCCAGAACTGAACCATCGCCACGCTCTAAAAGATAGATTATTACCATGCCGGCAATCTCCACGACAAACCTGACCAAAAAATTTGACCGCGTCACTGCCGTCAACAGCCTGAATCTCTCCATAGAGAAGGGTGAGATTTTCGGCTTTCTCGGCCCCAACGGCGCCGGCAAGTCAACCACCATCCGCATGCTCTGCGGCATCCTCGAGCCCACCAGCGGCGACGGCCAGGTGGGCGGGTTTGACATCAACCGGGAGTCCGAGCAGATAAAAAAAATTATCGGCTACATGTCCCAGAGCTTTGGCCTCTACCAGGACCTGACCGTGGAGGAAAACCTCAAATTTTATTCCCGGCTCTACATTGCCGACCGCAAGACCGCCCTCCAGCACATTGAAGCAGTGGTTGAGCTGCTGCAGCTTGACCCCTACCGCAAACAGCTGGCGGCAAATCTTTCCGGCGGCTGGCGCCAGCGCCTGGCGCTTGCCTGCTCGGTGGTGCACCGGCCGCAGCTCATTTTTCTTGACGAGCCGACCGCGGGCATTGACCCGGTATCCCGGAGAATCCTCTGGGATTTTCTCTACGAGCTTGCCCACGGGGGCACCACCCTGTTTATCACCACCCATTACATGGAGGAGGCTGAGCGCTGCAACAAGATCGGCTTCATCTGGAAGGGCAACCTGGTGGCCTGCGACACCCCGGAGGGCGTGAAGCAGGGCCTGATGCATGAGCAGATACTGAGCCTGAAGTGCCCGGACCTTAACAGCGCCTACAAATATCTGCGCACTCACGGGCTGGTAAAAGATGTCAACCTCTATGGCGATGAAATACATCTGGTGGTGGAAAATGCCGCCGCCGCCATCCCCGAGCTGAAAAAATCCCTCGCCGCAGCGCACCTCATGGTTGAAACCCTGGAGCAGATTCAGCCCTCTATTGAAGACGTGTTTGTGTCTTTGTCCAAAACCACCAGCAACGGGTAGGCGCCGCATGTTTCGCAGAATTTACGTTGTCGTGTGCAAGGAGCTGATCCAGATCAAGCGCGATCCCATCGCCCTCATGCTGCTCTTCATGCTGCCGGCGTTTCTGCTCTTTATTTTCGGCTTTGCCATTAATCTTGATATCCGCAAAATCCCGCTGGCCGTGCTCGACTATGACCGGACAGAAAATTCCCGCACCCTGGTTGACCGCTTTGTCACCTCCGGCTATTTTGTGCTCGTTAAGCGGCTCTCCTCAGAAGAAGAGATCAACCGGCTGCTTGACCGCGGCGAGGTCAAGGTCGTTCTCAAAATCCGCAATAATTTCCAGCGCGACGTCCTGAAAGGCAAAAGCACGCCGGTCCAGGTTCTGATTGACGGCACCGACAACAACACCGCAACCGTGGTCATGGGCTACGCCCGCACCATTATCCAGGAGCATTCGCGGGACGCGCTCTTAGAGCTGCTGCGGTCAAGCGGGGGAACGAGCTTTGCCGCCCTGCCCACCCTCGATGTGCGGCCCGATATCTGGTACAACCCGGAGCTGCGCAGCATCAATTTCATGGTACCGGGGCTCATCGGCATCATCATGATGGTGGTCGCGGTGGTCAACATGTCGGTGTCGATCGTGCGGGAAAAAGAGCGCGGCACCATTGAGGCCATCATGGTCTCGCCCCTGAAGCCCTTTGAGCTGATGCTGGGAAAAATCGTGCCCTACATTATGATCGCCGTCACTGATCTGCTGCTCATAATAGTGCTCAGCCGCTTTTTTTTCGCGGTCCCGTTCCGGGGAAGCTTCTGGCTGTTCATGTTTTTGTCGCTCATCTTTCTGGCCTCCGCGCTGTCCATGGGCCTCTTTATCTCAAGCATTACCAAGACCTGCCAGGTCGCGTGGCTCATCAGCTTCCTGACTACCATACTGCCGTCCATCATTCTTTCCGGCTTCATTTTCCCAATTTCAAGCATGCCGTGGCCCATCCAGCTCATCAGCTACAGCCTGCCGGTAAAATATTATATCACCATCCTGCGCGGCATTATCCTGAAGGGCGTCGGCCTGACTATACTGTATCCGCAGGCACTGATACTGCTGGGCTTTGCGGTGGTGCTCATCACGGTGAGCTCGTTCAGGTTCAAAAAGCGGATCGCGTAAGGTATATGAGTCTCCGGCGCATTATCGCAATCATTATAAAAGAGCTTCTGCAGCTGAAGCGGGACAAGAAGATGTATCCGCTTCTCTTTACGGCGCCCCTCCTCCAGCTGGTGGTGCTCGGCTACGCCGCGACCTTTGATATAAAAAACATCCCCACCGGCATCCTTGACCAGGACAACACCTTCATGAGCCGCCAGTACACCGACGCGTTCTCCTATAACGGGTACTTTTCCGTGCTCTACCGCGCCCGCACCCGCGACGAGCTGTGCCGTCTGCTTGATGCCGGTGACATAAAAATAGGAATTGATATCCCGCGGGACTTCCAGAAGCATCTGAAAAAAAATATGCCGGCGCAGGTGCACGTGCTGGTCGACGGCGCTGATTCCAACAGCGCCACCATCGGCCTCACCTATGTGAATATCATCTCCCAGAAGTTCGCTTCAAAGCTCATCCTGCAGAGCATAGACACCGTCGCCTTCAGCGAGGGGGATTTCCTCGGGACCTGGCGCCGCTCCATCGGGAAATCACTTCTGGTCGATGATGCCATGCGCATCTGGTACAACCCTGAGCTGGTCAGCAAGTACTTTTTCGTTCCCGGCGTTATCTGCATGATCCTTCTGATCGTCACCACCAACCTCACCTCGCTCAGCCTGGTGAAGGAAAAGGAGATCGGCACCATGGAGCAGCTCATGGTGACGCCGGTGAAAGCAAGCGAGATACTCCTGGGCAAGCTCATCCCCTTTATCATCATCGGCTTTCTGGACGTCATCTTCATCGTGCTCGCCGCCCTGTTCATATTTGACGTGCACGTAAAGGGCAGCCTGGTGCTCCTGTTTCTGTTTTCCGGGTTCTTCCTTTTCTCAACCCTGGGCCTGGGCATTTTTATCTCCACCGTGAGCCGCAGCCAGGAGCAGGCCATGATCATCGCATTTTTCTTTATCCTGAACATGAACATGCTGTGCGGCGTCATCTTCCCCATTGAGAACATGCCGGCCGTCATCCAGTGGTTCACCTACCTTTTGCCGCTGCGCTACTTTGCGATTATTGTGCGGGGGCTTTTTCTGAAGGGCGTGGGGCTTGACGTGCTATGGGACCAGGGCCTCTATCTGCTGCTGTGCGGGATTATCATCTTTGCCCTGAGCCTGAGCAGGATGAAGAAGAAGGTTTCCTGAGATAAGAAAGCTCTATACATCGTTAGTGCATGATGTAAGACCATGCGAGCTTTTACTCGCTTATAATCTGATAAGACTAACCAACGCCTGGAGATGCTCCCTCGATGGTTGCTGCACTAGTATGGAACGTAAGTCCTGAGATATTTCGTATTGGAAATTTTGCGCCGCGCTGGTACGGCGTTCTGTTCGCGCTCTCTTTTTATGTCGGCTACCTCATCCTGACCGGGGCGTTCAAAAAGGAAGACGTGCCGATAGCGGTGCTTGATTCCCTGGTTCTCTATGTCGGCATTGCGGTCCTGATCGGCGCGCGCCTGGGACATTGCCTGCTGTACGAGCCGGGATATTATCTGCACCACCCGCTGGAGATGCTAAAAATCTGGCAGGGGGGACTCGCCAGCCATGGCGCGGCAATCGGCATACTGATGGCCATCTATATTTTTTCCCGGCGATTTAAGAAACCATATTTGTGGGTTTTGGACCGCGTTGTCATAGTCACCGCCCTGGCCGGGTTCTTTATCCGCATGGGTAACCTGATGAACTCTGAAATCTACGGGGTGGAAACAACGCTTCCCTGGGGTTTCATCTTCGCGCAGAGCCAGGAAACAGTGCCACGCCATCCGACCCAGATTTATGAAGCGCTTGCCTATCTTGCCATCTTTATCCTTCTCTACGGCATATACCGCAAAAAAGGCACAACACTTAGAGACGGTTTTTATTCCGGCGTGTTCCTGACGCTCGTGTTCTCCGCGCGCTTTCTCATAGAGTTTGTCAAAAGCACCCAGGTTGATTTTGAAAAGGGGATGTTTTTAGACATGGGGCAGCTGCTGAGCATTCCCTTTATCATAACCGGCCTGGTTCTCTGGTACCTGAATCGCGGGGGGAAACCGCAGCCAGTGGTGGTGAAAAAAGGAGCCAGGAAGAGGGCTACATGAAAAAAGTCCTTCGCCCCAGGCTGCTCTTTGCCGACGAGCAGGGCACCATCTACAGCCACGACACGCTTGAGATGCTTGGCTGCAGCGGCTCTGCCATTGTGCGGCCGGACCCCAAAGACCTCACCATGCTGCCTGCCATGAGCAGGCTCTTCTTTCACCCCAGCTGCCCGCCCTTCGGCTATGACCCGAAAAAGAAGATTGTGGTGCGCCTGGATGAAATGAAAATCGGCAGGCGCAGGGTGAAATGCAGCGCTGTGTCCGCCTTCATCCAGCAGGGCTGGGTGCGGCTGCTGCTTCCGGCAGTAGAGTACGCAAAGAAAGATTACCAGCTGCCCCTCTGGGCCTACAGCGCGGTAGGGGACGCGGACGGCCAGTACTTCGCGCCCGCGTTTGAGATTGATGACAACTTCCGCTGGCACCCGGACCGGTTTGATGACCGCGCGCTCCCCCAGGCAGTGAGTGCTCGGCACGCGGAGTTTCCCGGGAACCGGCTCTTGAAGCACCTGGAGCGCTGCGCCTGCGAGTATCACTGCTTCGCAGCAAAAAACTTTTTTCATCGCCGCTGGGAAGCCCCCATTCCCGTGAGCCCTGCCTGCAACTCCCAGTGCCTCGGCTGCATCTCGCTCCAGCCGGACAATGCGTGTCTCGCGCCCCAGGAGCGGATCAGTTTTGTGCCAACGCTTGAAGAGATCGTGCCGCCGTTTGTGCGCCATCTAGGTGAGGCCGCTGACCCCATCATAAGCTTTGGCCAGGGCTGCGAGGGAGAGCCCATCACGCAGTGGAAGAGGATCAGCGAGGCAATCGCAGCAATACGCGCGGAGACTAAGCAGGGCACCATTAACTTAAATACCAACGGCAGCGTCCCGGCCTGGGTGGAGGCGATCTGTAAAAGCGGGCTTGACAGCATCCGCATCAGCCTGAGCAGCGCGAGGAAAGACCTCTATGACCGCTACTACCGGCCGCAGAACTATAGCTTCGCGGATGTTGTCGAGTCGATACGATGCGCCCGTGAGCGCGGGGTCTTCACCATGATAAATTATCTCATCTTTCCCGGCATCACTGATCAGCGGGAAGAGGTGGAGGCGCTGGTTAAGATAATAGAGAACACGCAGCCCCATCTTATTCATTTCAAGAACTTAAACATTGACCCTGACTTCTATTTGAAGGCCATGTCTACAGCCGATGAGGCCGGCATCGGCATTAGAAAAGTTAAGAAAATACTTGCCGCAGAATTCCCCCAACTCCAGTTCGGCTACTACAACCGCACAAAAGAAAATTTTGCTGCAGCTCCGGCAAAATTGCATGAGTAGTGCTGAGAAACGAGTGCTGAGTTCGGAGTTTTAAGTGTTGAGTTTTTAGTTTTGAGTTGAAATCGCGGTCAGCAATTACTTTGTGCCTTTGTGCCTGCTTGCCCGCCGTAGCCTTGCGCGAAGGTGGGTTGCCTTTGTGCCTTCTGCCTTTTTCTCTTACATTGTCCAGCTTGGCCGCGTTGCCATCCACTTGGCCACCGTCTCCCGCAGCCTTGCCTCAAGCCCCGGCACCATGTAAAATCTGGGGAGCAGCAGGTCATCTTCAGGTGAAATCAATCCGTCGGCAATTGCAGTTTGGGCGAGTTCCGTACCGGGATAGATGCGAATGCCGATACTGATCTTCAGCGCGTCAAGGGGAAGGGAGTCTGCGAACATGAGGCTCTCTTCAACCGAACCTTTTGTTTCCCCCGGCCCGCCCAGAAGCAGAAACCCCATCTGCTTGATTTTATATTTCACCAGAAGCCCTGAAGTCCTCCGCACATCTTCCAAAGTATATTTCTTGTTCATGATGCTGAGAATCTTCTCGCAGCCGCTCTCAAACCCCAGGCTCACTTCCCGGCAGCCCGCCTCTGCCATAGTGCTTATAAGCTCTTCCTCGATGTTGCCCGGATAGAGGATGCACACCCAGGTTATATCAAGTTTTCGTTCAATGATTTTTCGGCACAGATCAAGAGCGTATGATGGCGGCATGTTGAAGGTGTTGTCCGTGAAATAAAAGCGCTTGAACCCCAGTGCAGCATGGCGGGCAAGTCCTTCAACAACCCTTTCCACTGAGCGCTTGCGAAGTACTGTCCCCTCGATGGTTGCGGTTGAGCAGTAATTGCAGCCGAGAGCGCAGCCGCGCCTGGTCTGAAGCGGGATGAGAATATCTTCGCCTGCGGAGGGCGGCAAAGTCCAGAGGTGTTCATCGGGAAAGGGGATGTTGTCAAGGTTCCGGGTAAAGAGTCTTTCGCCCTGCAGCCCGCGGCCGGGAAGATAAATGCCTGGGATGTCAGCAAGGCTTGCACCCTGCTGCAGCTTATCAAGAAGCGCTGGGAATGCCGCCTCCCCTTCTCCCTGGATGCCGGCATCAGCGCCCAGGTATGAAAGCACGCTTTCAGGAAATATGCTGTAGCCTGCGCCGCCAAGAATTATCAGGGCTTGGGAATGCGCGCGGCACGCTGCGACAATATCTTTAACCTCCTGCAGCAGGAACCGGGTGTTTTCCATGCTCTGGTCATCGATATTTCTAACTGAGATACCGATAACATCCGGCCGCATCTTCTCTATCGCGGCCTTCACCTGCCCCAGCGGCTCATGTTGTGAGAGAAGATCAAGAACTTCCACCTCGTGCCCGGCAGCTTTTGTGGCCGTGGCCACGCTCACCAGCCCGAGCGGCAGCGTGGGCATGTTGATGCCAAAAGTGTTGGCGGATATTAGAAGGGCTCGCATAATTGTACCTTAATCCCCACTTTACAAGGGGGGACACAGGGGGGTCGCAGGGTTCACGCCGGAGCGAGGCGTGGCAATCTCATTTAGGCTGTCATTGCGAGTCGCACAAGCGACGCGGCAATCTCCTGTTCTGGACAACTATAAATAAAATTATAACTGAAATTCACTGGCGGGAGAAGATATAAAAACTGGAGCCGTGAGTCTTCGATAATCAATAGTGCAAACTTAACCTTTGCAGTACATACTTTTGTATTGCTATATCGCCATATTAATATTATACATAATACAACCATATGCAAAAAGGTGCTCATTTTGAATGGGATGATACAAAGGACCGTCAGAACCAGAAGAAGCATGGAGTGTCTTTTGCTGTTGCACAACTGGCTTTTCTCGATGAACACCGTATTATCCTTGAAGACCTCAGTCACAGTTATGATGAAAAGAGATATTACTGCCTTGGTAACGTTGGCGGGGAAATTCTAACCGTGCGGTTTACCTATCGCAATAATATCATCAGGATCATAGGCGCCGGATTCTGGCGAAAGGGGAAGAAACTATATGAAGAAGAAAATCAAATACACGGATGAGCCGATGGGAAAAGTCAGGGTAGTGTCTGACTTCCTCCCGTCACCGAAAGATCTTGTTTTAAAGGACCAAACTATAAAAGTAACTATTGCTTTGAGTAAGACAAGCGTGGAATTTTTCAAGGAAGAGGCCAGGAAGCATAAGACACAATACCAGAAAATGATCAGAAGGCTTCTTGACGAATACGCGGCGCACCAGCTATAGACTTTGCACAACCTGCGGTCTGCAATTCACAAAAACGGGCGCTGTCCCTATTATTCCACCTATTATTCCAGCAGAGAACAATAAAAGCAAGACAACGGGGTCTGCATGTTTAGCAGATTAATCTGTGGATGTCCCCGATTACCCCCATCTCCATAATACAAAAATTTAACTAAAAGGCACTAACATTACGTCCCCACCCCATATATCAGCCTTGGCACTGCTTTCACTGTTTCACCTTTTCCCTGATAGCTGGCATTAATGAATCCAATACCTTGCGGGCGTTTGCCCTGGCCGTATCGTTTTTTTGCAGAACTTCTGAAACTGCAGGAGATAGCTCATAGTAGGCCTTAATCATCTGGCGGCCCGATGCAGACTTGCTCAACACCTTATCTCGATACTCACGCAACAACTCAGTTTCCTCGCTATCACTGCCGTAAATTGCTTCTGCTGCGCATTGGTGAGCAGGGACAGTTGTAGTGGTTGTGCCTGGGATGCTTGTTGTTTCTATTAGAAAAGTCGTAGTGGCAGAAATTGGGATAGTTGTTGTTGATGTTTCTGGTAGAGAAGTTGTAGTAGTTGTGGGTAAAATTGTCGAAGTACCAGATGACCCACACTGTCCACCGCACACGGCGCGAACACCGTTCCCGTTGTTGTCCTTAATGTGGTTGCCGTCCATGTAGCCGTAGAAGAAGTACGCGGCCCACGCCTCGTTCGGGTAATTTGCACCAGTAGTAGACGACCAGTAATAGTCCGCCCCCGTGTCGGGAAAGAATGCGGTATCAATTGCCGGGTTATATCTGCTGTAATCAACAATCGACTGCAGTTCATTCCTGTTGGGCAGGCGCCAGTCGTTTTTCCCTGCAAGAGAAAGGTTTTCACAGTAGGTGAGTGCCTGTTCCCAGTTATAGCGACCCGGCGCAGTATCCTGCTGCCACATAAGCCCGGTGCTGGTATCAGTTATTGTGCCATCAAAATTGTCAATAAACGAATTATCAAACTGTCCTCCCCGCACAGCGCGAACATGGTAGGCGCTAGTATTATCTGCGCAGCGCACCCGGCCGTCGTAGAAGTACACGTACCACGCGCTGTGGGTACCGCCCGCGAGTGTAGTAGATGACCAGTAAACATAGTTTTGTTTCGTGTCCGGGAAATAACTCGTGTTTATAGTCGGGCCGGGTGAGGGGATACTGCTGTCCACAAGGGTTGACAGCTCCCTTATTGTGGGCAGCCGTCAGTCATCTTTGCCACCAAGGCTGAGATTATTACAGTAGTAGATAGCTTGGTCCCATGTGTAGGTGCCAGGGTAGGTGCCGGGGGCAGTTGCCTGCTGCCATTCAAGCCCGGTGACATTATCCCTCACAATTCCATTGTCAAGGTCGGTATATGAATAGGGGTTGCAGCTATAGTTTCCATCCTGACCATAGAACGGCTCGCCGGGCTGCGGGCAGGGTATTTCAACGGTGTTGTTGTAGCATTTTGTCACCCCGGTATCTGGGACTGGTGTTGCAAATGCCCTATTAGGCAGAACCAAGGCTAATGCTATAATGATGAAATAAAATACTATTGCCGATACGTGGTGCTTTTTATTTTTCATTTACCCTCCCTTTTGAAAAACAAAAAAGCTCGCTCAGCCAAAATCTGCTGATAGAGAGCTTTGCTTCAATCACTCTATAATATCCCCGACTCTTTCATTTCAATCACCTTTGTTGCCCCTGCTTAGGTTCTGCTATGACTTCATCTAAGAGAGCGATTCATGCTAAATTGCCATTATTATATAACTCCTAATAGGCAAAAAAGCCACAGCCAAAAAGCTATACCAGCGGCAGGTAAGCACAACAAAATAACAAAGAGAGCAATAATAGGGAAAATGCCAAGTACCCCAAACAAGAGGCCCAGCAACGCTGCACCGAGACCATAAAGCGCGAGATTCCCATAATAGCTGCAGTCAGAACCAAAGAGTTCAAAAAGATATTGTACTTTTTCTTGAGTGCTTAAACTTGATGCGCTAATTACGGAAACGGTATCAAAGAACTCAACGTATTCCTTTGGGGAACATTTTTGAAAAACAGAGCGTAAACGACCATTGCTATTCAATGCCGATAATCTTATAAATACCTCTTCAAGCTCATTTAAACCCTCTTGTTTTATTGCCATCAATCTGTCTTCTGTTAAGGCTATTTCACCATTTTTAACTGCTAAAACTTCTTTGGCAAGTTCAATATATTTCACTAATTTAAACTTCGCAAACTCGGCACCAAGCGGACTTTTATTAATCAATGTTTTAATATGCGGGTGAGACAAGACATTTTTTAAAGCTTCCATTTCCTTGACTATCTCTTCAGATGAATCGCATGGTTGCGCATGACTAAAAGAGAAAGTAAATAATATTAAAATAAAAATTACAAGGGCAAACAATGAACTGCATGGCGTGATCCTATGTTTCATACAACTCTCCTTTCTATAATATGTTTAAGATGCTCCCCTTTTCTGTCCATGGCAAAAAGCGCTGTTGTCCCCTTTAAGCCCCCACTTCAAGAAATATTCGTGCACCGACTGCAGCCCGATAGCTTCTCTAACCAGCCAAACCGAATGCCAAGTGGCGGCCCCGGCCACACGATTAGATGTTATTCTCACATCTATGTTTACGGCAATAATATATGTTTTTTAAATTATTAAAAAAATGTTGGAGTTTATTTTCGAATTCATTTTTACCTGCAGTAATTGATAATGATTTTAATCTATCAACAACTTCCTTATTCCCTATATCCAAGACAAAAATTTCTATAGGATCTTCTTTGTTTTTTAAATACTCAGTTTTTTCAATCTCAAACTGAACAATTTTACTACTTGTATTGTACTCAGGGGAACAAAGAAAAATGGCGCCAGATGCATCCATTAATCTATCGAGTATAAAATTATCATTTAGATCAGAAGTAGGAACTCTCCCATAGTTATATTCCCATATTTCAATTAGGTGTTGTGATGCAAAATAATATATACCTTTAAGATACTGATGGCTAAGCGGTGAGCCTAATGAATGAAAAATTACCAATCTTTTTGGCCAGCAACCAGCGGAATGCCAGATATTCTTTCGTACTTCAAGATTCATCTGCTCTAACATCGTAAAAAAATAACCTCTTAAATGATTTATTCTTAAAGTGAGGTCAATGCACTTTTGATATTCTTTTTTTGCTCTCTCTTCGCATTCAGTGAATTCTTTCACACTTCTATGTAAAGGAAGAAATTGTTCTTTTATTGCATTCCCATAGGCGAGTATGGCCTCTGATAAATGAATGCCAGAATTTGACAGTTGTAATAGTTCAATCGCTTTTTGGTAATCCTCAGAGGCTTCTTTATAGTAGTTGCTCTCGGATTTTGCTGTTGCGTACTCGGTAAGATAAAGATTAAGATTCAGATCGGCTCTTTGCCGATATGTTATCCCTATATTTTTCAAATTACCGCTAAGACATAAATCTAATTTTCTTCTTTCCTCTAACAATGCTTCTTTGTTTAGCATTTTTAATTTTCCACTAAGATAAAGTGTAAATCTGGGGACATCCATGAACCTTCCCCAGTTTGACGGAGGCGTAGCAGGGTCTTGAATTATCAGTTTTGCTGCCCTGTTTTTTTGCAATTATTTTGCTGACGGTAGTATGATTGATTTGTAATCAGCAGTCGGGAAATAAAAAGGACACCCATTAAAAAACCTCTGCAACACATATGATAATAGAGGTTCATTTTTATTGCTTTTTAAAACTGCAATTATTCATCTCCATAGAATCATAGAATGCCCTTTCTGTTTAGATATACTCCTGAAAAGAAAGGATGGTTAAATGATATTTTTAAAGCTTTGGAAACTAGGGACATCCTATATTGCTCCTGTCAAGGAAAAAGTTGAAAAAATAAAAACAATCGTGTTTTCAATATAATAAATTTTACTTCATATTATAGACGCACCACGGCCCTACGTTCATCTCTGAACTTTTAATGCTGTTGCGGCGATGTTCTCACTTTTAAGCGAACTTTG
>Ga0209777_10006115_pt1 | contig 13637 bp, 24 predicted proteins | sample FrelakmetHBP12HB_FD_187147 | JGI IMG/M metagenome (GOLD analysis project Ga0209777, IMG submission 187147) | Freshwater lake sediment microbial communities from the University of Notre Dame, USA, for methane emissions studies -HBP12 HB (SPAdes)... | ecosystem: Environmental > Aquatic >...
ATATATACCAATAGTCTTTCATATTCCTTCTTCGCACCCCACTTCGTCAACGGGTTTGATGCATGGGCTATCTCTTCCCCGTGAAAGATGATGACGATGGGGCCGTCTTCGCACATCCCCCATCCCAATGTCTTGTCGCCTATTGTCACAAACTCTTCAAGCAACATCTTTCTTCACCCCCAACAACCCAAGGTCGATCTCCATTTTGTTACAACCCCACACCTGCTTATGTTCATGGAGTGCCTTCTCTGCAACTTCGACTTCATCAGTTATCTGCACTTTCCCATCACTACCGATCCAATACCAAATTACTGCTTCCATGTTCTCAGTCGCATTCCGCGGTCTCCAATATCTGCGCAAGACTGGTCTTTACGTGCTTCCTTCCTTTTACATTCTTTGTCAACATGTCCACCCTCGTATTAAACTCTGCTGATTCTTCTTTTGTTATCACCGTTCCACTCAGCTTCTGGTTCAATGCAGCCATGAGATTGTCATAGTTGTTATAAGGGACGTCCCCTTGCACTTTTATCGTCCTCGTATTGTATATCATTTCGTCACAGAACCAGGTATCGTACCACCACTGTTCATCTTTTTCATCTCCATTCAGCACCACCCCTTGTGCATCTGTTTTGATTGGTGTTTGCTCTCCATTGTGCTCTTTTTCTATCTCTTCTAATGCCTCCAGCACCTTCTTCACCACTTCGTCTGACAGACCGGTGACGTTGAAGCGCAGAGTCGCTTCAGAACAATTTGGATGGAGAACCACCAGTTCTTTCCAACAGTCTGGACAATATGGTGTTTCGTCTATGTCTTTCGAGCAGTTGCCACAGATATGTTTTCCGCATCGGTTGCAGACATCGTATTCATGCGGCATATCTTCGGTCATCCGTTCAAAGCACATCGGTTCCCCACAGATAGGGCATGTCTCAATATCGGTCATTTCACACCTCTTTGGTTTCTTTCTTTTTTTCGTCAGGTATCTTGCTTGCGATCCACAACAATAAGTCGATATAGAGATACCAGAAGACAATCGATACCATCGTTATTATGGTGAGTGTCAAGTCTTCATTCAGGGCTAGCGCTTCTTTAATGACCAACGTAGTCATTACTCCCAATAACACCGACAAAAACTGATGCCCGATACGGGTCTTGTTCTCTTTCTTCATCAGTTATCACGGCTCATGAATTCCAGTGTTCCGTCTTTTCTTTTTCTCATCGTAAAGTCGAAGTATTCAGTGTTCACTCTAGAACCGTCTTCATCGGACATTCCATGTTCAACGTCTGCATGCACATGTATACGCCCGTTTATCTCGACAGCGACCAGATGCACTATATTTACGAATGCACCATTGAGATACTTATATCCGTTGTCGTAATATATCGCAGTGTTTATCTTTTCAGATATTTTTTTCAACAGTGGCTCGTCCTTGAGTATCAAAGAATCAACATTATCATTTTCGTCTCCGAACTCCTCAAGCCATTGTTCCGCCCAATCATATTCTCCTTCCGGTTCCTGCTGGATGCACGTTATCGACTTATGTATGCGCCCAAGCGCTTCGTCTGCCTCAGAGACGATCGTCTCAATCTCTTTCTGGTTCTTCTCATATACCTTATCCGGTATCTCGAATGTTATTGTTTTCATTTCATTCATCTCCTTCCTCTTCATGGCAGAGCTTCATGTCTCGCTCCACCCGTTTCACCACTCTATGGTTCTTGACGACTCTACCGATATCGCCAAGGGTTGCTATCCCGTTCTTATGAACGTATTCTATGAGTTTCTTTGTCCCTTTGTTCCGGCCTATTAATTTAATCGCGTTCAAGAGCGATTGGTCTTTTTCTTCTCCTTTCAAATGCCTCCCCCCGGAGTCTACCTTTTAAACAAGGAGTCGAATTCGACCTGTTTCATAGTACCGTTGTGGATCTTCTCCAAATCTTTATCAGAGATGTTGTCAGCGAAGAAGTTGTAGCAGCAGGGCAGGACGTATCCGGTAAATGTCCAATCCCATTCATCATCCTGCTCATTCGTCCTGGTATCGTCAAATGCAACCTTTTCCTGCCGTTTCAGCAGGTGGTCAACTGGATTATCCGCGTCTTTGCAAACAGGGCATGTCAAGTTGATTCTTTCTTGTTTCGTTTCTTGGTCTGTTACTTCATTCAATATATCGCCTCCAAATCTTCTTGCGTAAATGTTCCGTTCAGTATCTTCTTCTCGGTCTCGTCGAATTTCTCGTCTGAATTGAACGGTTCTTTCTGCCACAGGAACTCGTGGTCGCATTTCGGACAGACGATAATGTATGTCGGGTTTACATCGTCTTCATATTGCTTCACTGGATTTGCGCTGTCCCAATTGCCACCATTTCCACCCGGCTTAAGCCGTTTGATTAGAGTCGTCTGGACCTCCAATTCAAGATAGTCTATCTCTTCTTCGCACTCTGGGCATTTCAGCTTCTTTTTTTCTATGGTTTCGATTTGGTTTTCCATATTACGTCCCTCTTTGTTTTCTCTCAAATTCTTCGTCTGCTTTTTGTCTCATTTCGTCGTATTTCTTCATCCACTCCCTTCCTTTTTTCAGGATGCTCTTCTTGCTCGCCTTGAACCCAAACGCTTTACAAAGGTCCACGTAGGTGTCAACATCCTTTTCCCACAGCTTTTTAGCTATGCGCCCGTCGCATGTCTTCTCTGGCATATACCGCTCATAGATGTCATCTGTGAGCGCCTCTTCCATGCGCTCGCACATCTCTTTCAGCATCTTCATGTCCACTGGGAACAAAGGGGTCCTGCTTTCGGTCACCGTTTCTGTGTCAAGCACAACAACGGAATATCTTTTCCGCGGGCCCTTCTGGCCAATGCATATCGTGTCTTCCTTGTTCCTCAAGTATTTCATAGGTACGACTGCCTCATGTGATTTCATCATCTTCTTCATATCAATTCCTCTAAAACAACATTGCTCCAGATTGCCGCTGGAGCACCGGTCTGAGAACCGCTCAGAACGTTTCGTCTCTAATACCGTGTTCTTCTGAATAGCAACAGCATTGACCGACATCCTCTCCGTTTCTAACGAAGACATTCTTACAGTCGTAGACCTTTTCGACATCTCCCTGCTTATGGCCCGTGCAGTCGGGGCAGATGTGCCGTGGATGACCATCCACGACTATCTCGATTGCTTCATCTTCCCGAAACGTTCTAGCCATGGTTCGCCTTCCATCGATGATACAAGACGACTGTCGTCAGATATATGCCTACGACCACCATCGTTGCAATCAGTTCAGCATTCATGCGGTCACCCCTTTAAACTTTGCTCGATTGTCGCTGGAGCACCGGTCTGAATTCCTGCCCAGCAGAACGTCTAAGTAAAGGTCGACGTGCTCGACGTGCTCGTACCCCGTCCGGAAAGAACTTCAGTTGATTTTCCATGGAGGTCAATTGCTTCAACAGACTCTGCCTTTCCCCAACAGTCATTGTTTTCAGCTCCATTGATATCAGCAAGCCCACACGCATGTGGGCTGCTAATATGTCGATATCTGCTATTTGCTGATTCATCTCATCACCCCATCAACAGTTCAATGGCTGGCGCGGAGATATCGGTCTCAATGGTCCATGCCACTATCTCGTCGATGATGTCGAACTCCGCTTCGATGGTCACCTGTCCTGCATTCTGCCCCTTCACTTCGACCTGGGATTTCAGCTCCTCAGGCATCTGCTCGTATTGCGCCTTGGACAATATCGCCCCTTTGACGCTCAATTCATAATGGACGGTTGCCATTATCCTGCTCTTGTTTAGGCTGCCAGCAGGCCTGACAGACGTGTTTATCTCCTTCATGCTCTCATTCCCTACATCTAATTATTTATTGGCTCCGCATGCACTGTTTCATCTGATTTGCTCTCACTGTGCTTCTTACCTATTGCCTTTGCTAAATGGCCCGAACACACTTGGATGCTGAACATCCTGTTCGTAGTATAGACTAGCCATTCGGTCCCAACACTACAAAATTCACACATGTTTTCACCTCTACTCCAATGGAACGCCGCGTTCCATGTGCAATGTGTATTTTGTTCTTGTCTGTGCATCATTGTTCCGTAGTCTTCTGCACACCTGCTTCAATATTTCATCTCCATTTGTTGTCATTAATTCCACCTCTTATCATTCATAAAAAGCCACAGAAACCGCTGTGGCGCCGGTCTGGATGCCCGTCCAGTTCGTCTAATCAAAGATGTAGGTATAGATAATTTCGTTTCTCTCATTATAGTGGCAATTGGCCAATATCAGTTTCCCTTCAGAATTCCGGCCTAACTCGATGTTCTTTTGATATGCGAGTTCTCCGACCCCCACTTTCACCATTCCATTTTTTCCGATTTTCATTATTGTTCACCTCATTGTGAAATATGCCCCAGAAGCCGCTGGGGCACGGTCTGGAAACCGTCCAGCTCGTCTATTCGCTGTCGTCTACAACGACTATTGCAAGGAGCTCCCTACGTGTTTCCGGGTGCTCCTTGAGCCACTGCTGCGAAGGCCTGTCTTTCCGTATGTCCCGACAGACCTTGTTCAGTTCCGCTTCTGTGGTTTTCTCCTCAATTTTCGTTCTCATTTTCCACCTCTTTAATGCTTGTTGCAATCCGTATGTTTTGGTTCCCCTGGATCGCCTCGGGAACTGTTGTTTTGCCTTCGCCCACTCAGGTAATTTAACCCCTCGTGGACATTAAAGAATAGCACAGGGGAAAGCATGGGTTATCCCCTGGACGGCTGAAACCTGCACCATTCCGTGCAGTTAGCCGATTTGGTAGTTCTCCCATGTAGAACGAAATGCTGTGCCAGCCACTTGGATGTAAACCCTTGTGGCCAGCCATTTGTCATCTCCTGGAAGAGCCGAAGCTCTAGCTTTTCTCACCCTGGAGCGCACTAAATAGGTGAGTTGTCTATGCCCCATCTTACATCCTATAAGACAGGTGTCTCGTCCCCTGGAACATACAGCAGTGGCATTGGTCTCAAAATTCTGAGCAATGCATGCCGTATATTCATACGGGTCATAATGAGAAGCCGATATACTTTCTATCGGTAGTAGGTGCCGATATTCCTTACGGGCTGCTCGGCATGCCGCTATCACTGTGGCAGATGTTCGGTCTGCCCGACATCAGAGTGAACGGAAAACGTTCAAGCAAATCATCTGATGCCATTTTGTTTTTCACTGAAACAAGACCTTATGGAGAAGGAACCTTTCCGGAATTACGGGGTGGCGCGTCCACCCCCTGTTCCCTCTGCCCGTGCTTATGCACTGGGCTTCCTCTTGGCGCTAGGAATGTGCCCCTTATCCCCCTGTGCCTGTCTTCCCATACATCTTCCATCAATAGCAGTACGGATGGTTCATGAGAAGTAGCAGGGACCTCTGGATTGTGTGTCATTAAAAAGAACGCTTCAATCCCTGGGTATGGCCAACGTATTGACTGCCGATTAGAGCAGTGTGCGATACAGCTTAGGTGGATAACCTTCTTTAGGGTCTTGTAAGTTTCCCTACTGGCGGGCCATCTTTAACGTCCAGCCGCCCTGGACGATTGCCTGGTGGGGTCTTGAACCCCATTGGTTGCCTATTCAACCCAGGCTTCTTTTTTTCTTTTTCTTTCCATTTCCCATTCATTTTTTTCCTTTAATTTTCTATTTAATATTATTTATTAAACAAAAAATAAAATGTTTTGGGTGGTATATACGGCTAAAAAAATGGGTTTTTTTTATTCTCCTTTTACTCCATATTCTGCCTTCAATAATACCCCACATTCCTACGCCCGCACCTCCACCACCCCAATTAAAAAATAAATAAAAAAAATAAAAAAACAAATAAAACGGGAAGGAAAAAGAACGGAAAAAAAGAAGAGGAAAAAATAAAAAAAGAACGGGAGGGGGGCCAGGCGTGAGAGGGGGAGGGGAGAAAGGGGCGTAGGCGGTTTGGCCGGGTAGCTAGGCAGTAAAATAATTCAAAAAGAGGGGGATATCAGCCGTCATCCGTACTATCTACCCTGGTAGTGTACCTATAGTTTCCTTAGTACGGTACTCGTTTGGGTACTAAAAATGGGTCCAAAACCCTGGATTTTTCACCTAAAAAGCCTGAAAATTCTCTCCCTAGAATACCCTGAAGCCTGAATAGTTTCAGTGAAATTAGGCGTTTTCTCCCTTAGAAACCTGGGTTTTTTCGTCGCAAGAGCTTGATTTTTCCCTATCTGAGATCATTGCTTTGAGCTGTTTTTCCCTTTTCCACTCGGTTAAACCAAGCCCAATGATCAGCAGACCGACCAGCCACCAGGTTATTCCCTGCATCATATCGTGTAAAAACAGGTAAGGATACACGATTCCGCTCAGTATGAGCAGGAAACCCAATACAAATGAGCCGATCCTCCACCTTCGTGCCACTCCGTAGGCTTCTTCCGGTGATGGCTTTTTTTTATTATCTGGGGTCAAATCGCCCATTTTAGGGGTATTTTCGGCTAAAATGGCCTTTTTTTCTTCCAATTCGGCCTCCATCTTCTTCTTATATGCCTCTGCTTTGTTGTGCATTTCTGCTATTTTCGACATACTCGTCTCCTCAAATAGTTCCAATTCTAGTTCCTTTATAGTTATATCTTCAAGATTATCTTATAGTTTTCCCCGTAGTTGACATAATAGAGGAGGTGGTGAAGGGTGTGAATCTACAGTGGTGTCACAATTGATGGGAAAAACACCTTCACCGCACCCAAAATATGCTGCTGATTCTTAAAACTTATTAATAGGGATACCCAACGCGGGTTGGAGTTGGCTTTGTTGTCGCCCTTTTCTCTTGCTTGACCCCGTTGATTATCACTATACTGCCGTCAGCCAGGTCAACTATCCTGTATGATTGATTCAATCCTTTGCTCTTCAGCCACCAGTTTTCTGCCTTTTCGATGCTCCTGAAGCACTCTTGCTTGAATATAGTTGGGAATTCTGTCATCTTTCCATTCACTATTTGAGTGCAATATCGATCATAGGCCTCTTCGATGGTCTTCGTGTGCCTCACATATGTCGAATAACCCATAATGAAGATTATGCTTCCACCTATTCCGACCAGGAACATCCTGATCATCTCTGGTGTTTCGGTGTTTTCAAGCACCTGCATTGCAAATCCGGTCACCGCTACAGTGATTATCACTACAAAAACAATGTCTAATGCAAAAGCCATCTTCCTGTTTTTGTCCATCGGTTGTGTTTTTTTATCCATTGTCAACATCACCCACTATATCAAATTGGCTTATGTAGATTACGACACTTGACATCATTCCTTCCTTTCCAGCTTTGAGCCTTGTGAGCAGGTTCTTGTCAAGCGGTTCAGCCCAGTATCTCCACCCGCATTCATAGTCGTCCCATGCCTTGACTATCTTACACTGGACAACTTCATCAACTATCTCAGTCCCACCGTATTTGTTTGTATAACAATAAGAGTTAACGGTGACTACATCTCCTTCTTCCGGTATCTTTTTCATAGTTTACCTCCTCAATCTTCTTGATCCCTTCCACAGAAAGCATTCCGCAATCCAACGTGCTTCTTACAGAATGCATGATGATAGATGGCACGCCTTCCACATACTATACACCGGCAGTTCCTGAACTGCTGTCGCTTCTCCCAACTCTTTTTCCTTTTCCTTTTATTCTGTTGCGCCTCCAATTGATCTGCATTCAATCTCCTGTTGTACTTCACTTCATCTCCCCAAACCAACAGCTCTTCCCGTTCAGATTCACGACCATCACTTTCTTCCCGCGCAAGACCGCGTATTCCATGGTGAACTTCGTCCCTGTGCTTGTACCGTCCCAGTATGCGATTAGATATCGGCCGGTCAATGCCACGATCTCGGCATCACGGTGAAGGAAATACGTATTAATGTAGGGCTTCAAACAGGTGACGGGTTTGCAATCTATCCTTCTCTTCGCACACCAATCATAGACGAATGTGTCAACCCCGGGTGCATCTCCGGTGACAACTGTCGGCACTCCGCCATCCCGCTCGTCGTGGAGCTTCCATATCCTGTCGAACACTTCGTCTATCGTTGCATCGAACACTGGAAATGGAAACTTCCGGCTCCCGATTATCGCGATCATGCCCCTCACTGGTCAGTGAACCAGACGAGGCCATCAACTATTGGAGGTGGTGAGGAGATGTGTGTAATAGAAAAGGAGACCCCTCATCTGATTATTCACCCAATGAAAGATTTATTTGCGCTTTTTTGCCTTTTCCTTCTTTTCAGCTTCTTGGAGCTTCTTGAGCTTTCGGGTAAGTATCTTCCGATGATGGCGCTCGTCGTGCGCTATCTCTTTGAGGAACTTTCCTTCTTTCCCCTTCGAGTGTTTCATGTAGTCTCTATTGGCTTCTTTTTCAAGGCGTATTGATTTTTTCAAATATGCTTCTGTTAGTGTTTCTTTCTTCATATATCCCCTCCTATGAGTGCTTTCTCCATTCAACTGCTCGACCCTGCTTCGCTGCTTTTGCATGTGCGGATTTTCTGGATCTAACATTGCCTATCATGAATAAGTATTTCTTTCCAGATCCACCCCACCTGTAGAACCCGCAACGCTTTCCTTTTCTTGTTGTGTATCCTAATTCGACAGGCATGAATCTCTCCTTATGTTAATGCATGGGATTAGGAGAGAATGGGTTTCTACGTCCATATCCCACGCACCTGCTCCACCTATTCTCTTTCGAGCAATAAAGATATCACATTGCCCGGTAAAAAGGTTTTCTATTTTCCTTGTTTTTTGCTCTTTTCAATGGATTCCCTGTTTTTGAACATTGGAGATAATTCAAACCAATAGTGCCCTCCCCTCTTCGACATGCGCCAGAATTGCCACAGACCAAAGCCATGCTTTGGGTGTTCGAGCGCCATTATGATGTCTTCGTTTCCTGACCAGCCCCATGTGTGCAACTGTAGCCATCTTCCTCGCCATATGAAACCACCGATATCCCCGTTCCACCACAAGTCTCGTATCATCTCCAAAAGACCCTGATAACCGTCGTTCAATATATCCCAGTTACGAATCATCTTCAATTCGTCTTCACTAGGATACCCGTTTCTGTCCATATTACACCAGCTCCTTTTTTACTGTTATCTCGATGTCTATCCGATCTCCTTCCTTGAAGTCGTGCGGCCGTTCGACAACTATCGACAAACTAGGAGATAAACATAGTGCATTGAAAGCAGCCCTCTTCTTCAATCTATCTGTAAACTTTACACGGCCTTGTTCCCGTACAACCAATACATCCATCGGCATATCCCCGAAGTCGATGGAATTGTCGAGATAGTGCTCTTTCTTTTCCCATGGAATTATCTGGATTATCTCCCCATTCATTCTATCCACCGCTATCGCTTTCATCTTTTACCTCCGGTTCTTTCTTCTTCCTGAACACGAACATGCCCGCCTCTTTCGGCGAGAAGAAGACATTCGTCGGCACGTCGATTGCTGAATCGAACACCTTGACGACCATCATGTCCTTTATCCCAAGGTTCCTGTATATCAGGAAAATCTTGCCTTTATTCCGTAATAGTCTGCTATGATGTAACAGCTCTGGATTGAACTCTGCCTTCTCAAATGATTCCGTCCTCTGGCTGTTGTAGCACTTTGCAGCCCCAACTGATTCCCTGCCATCTGTATGGGTGATGACGAGGTCCGGCTTTCCATTTCCTCCTATCCGCTCTGCGTGTTCTACTTCTTCAAGAATCCCGGGCAGCTCATATCCCTGGTTCAATACTGTCTCAAGCCATATCTCGAACATGTCTCCTATCCGCTGGTTCAGGCATCCTTCGAACTGCTCCTTTCTATATCTCACCTGTTCCTCGGTGAGCTGTTGGCCGTAAAGCGTCATGGAGTTCAGTGACATCTCCCTGCAGGTCATATGATCATGGCTGCATAGCCCATACATGTTACAATAGATATCCATGCCGTTCTGCAGGTCCGGCCTTGTCTGCAGCACCAGGTTTATTGCATCCTGGAGATCTAGATTGAACTTGGCGGTGTCCCCGGTGTTGAATTCAACAAGGCTTTTCTTTGCATCTTCCCTCATTTGTTCTACCAACATCGGAACCCGCGCAGCGCCATCAGACCTTGGCTGTTCTTCTTCTCCGATTGGCTCTTCACCGTATTTCTTTATCCACATGAAGATGATCTCATCGAATATCCTGGTCCAGATGCCTTTCTTCCGCAGGAACTCCTCGTCTCTTCCTTCCATCTTATGGGACAATGAGCGGAACAATGCCTGCGCGGACCGCTGGAATGGGCTCATTTCCTCTTCTTCAGCCATCTCTATCAGTTGTATGGCTATCTCCCGTATCCGGTCCTCATCCTCTGCCACTATGAACATCTTCGTGATACGGTCATCTATCGCCGAACAGATGTTCCTTGTCTTCCTGAAGAACGTCTGGTCCTGCGGAGACAGCTGTGCGCCAGTCCTTGGATCTATTCCCGTGCTCACCGTATCCCGTATGAAATTATTGATGGATGTCCTCCGGTCATGTATCTTCTCGTTCGGAGTGTACGGCGGCTGGAGGTTCTTGCGTTCATGATAAAGATACCGCGCCCATTCATCTAACAGGTCGGTCTCATTCTTCAACCGCTCCTGATGCCGAATCTCCCCGCGCTCTCTTCTGTCGAACACCATTTTCTTTGGGGGAAATACCCATAGCCACCCGCATCGTTTTTCCCCAAATGGGTCTTTCACCAGACTCCTGGACATATAGAGCAGATTCTTATCTATTCTCCAGAGCTTCTCATTGTCCTTCAGATGTTGGATGTAGAAATGCTCCTGCAGCTCTTTTTCCAATACTTCCCTCCTTCTTACATCCAAGGAACCATATGCCTTATAGATCTCCCACATTTTTGCTTGATGGAGCCGTTGATCGATTTGTGGAACCTGCGGACCAAATATGGTGAATATCAGTGCGCTGCATTTCATTAGATGCAAAGGATACTTTTTTGCAAGATCCTGCCATCGCTCTGCGCTAATCAATTGTTCATCGATTTTCGATAGTTTGCTGATACCGAGATATTCTTTCAGATTGTACTTCACTTTGCTCCTCATCAAGATGTGCCGTATCTCAAAGAAAGATTGGCAGGCCTCATCAACTATTGGATCGTTCGGCTTTCGTGCGTCCTGCTCTCTCATCGGATCATCAATTGATAGTACAAATACCGTCTTAGATGGGTCCATTGCTGCTATTGCTTCTGGAATATATGATGACTCTATACAATGCGTAATCTCTGCCCCGTAGAAATCAGATATCGCTTCACCTATTGAACGGGCCATTACCGTCTTACCGCTGTTGTGAACCTTAAAACCATTTGCAATGAATTCTTCATGGTCAGTTGTTATATCATAAACTGTTTTGTTTCCTGTTGGTCTTATTACTTTTATCTTTTCATATTGGGTGCTTTTAAATTTTCTTTGCAGAGGGATGTCTAACAATTCTTGTAATTTTTTCTGTTTTTTTATTGATGCGAATCCTATTTCTTTTGCGAATATCTCTATGTCATCTTTTCTTCTTATTCCAAGTTTATCATCACCATGGATCCTCGCTTGTATTCCATAACCCATAAGCAATATTTGTACCATCCGAATGGCGTCGATGCTTACTGACTTTAACCCTATTTCCCTTTGTTTTGTGTTGCGTTCCCGATTTGGACGCACTGAACAAAAACCGTCTGCTTCGAAATACCAACGCAAGAAAGCAGATACGACGTTCTTTGGCGATTGCAATAGTTCTTTTGGAGGTACCCTTTTCTTTGATTTGTCCTTCATGAAGTAAAACAAAGAACCCATCCCCAGACCATTGATCGACACGCAAGTTAAGTTTTGTTTTCTTTTTATAATTCTTCCATCAATTTCTCCATATGCCTTCGATGCCTTCTCATGTATTGAAGGGGCAATATTAAATTTCCTCATAACCATTGACTTCAACATAGGAATCAAATCCATCTCTTCCTCATTGACTACCATATCGATTTCGTATGGTTTTTTGTTATGATAGTGAACGCTTCCATCTCCACAAGCATATCCAAATAAAGCAGCTAGATCTTCATCCAATGTATATTTTTTACCGTCGTTTTCCTTTCTTGTTTTTTCTTTTTCATATAGGTTCTTTGGTGTTATTGTTTGATATCCTTTCTTGACATTCTGTATTCCAACAGATATTCTTATTTCATCTCCCACAGACAGATTTTCTGCAAAGACCCATTTCTTTTTCCGTTCCCAAATCTTACTAAGTACCTTTCTTTCAAGAAATCTCCGACGATAAAATGGTTGGTTATAGGAACATTCGATTCTACGCCCAGTTGTAGTTATCAATTCATAGCAAGGAATGTCTTCATATTTTTGAAATTGTGTTGCTATCGTTATTGTTTTGTTCCTAGTATTTTTTATTATTTGTACTTTCTCTTGTATATCTTGACCATGATATGTGCCAAACTCTTCGATTGGTTTCCATGTCCCATCTGGTAGTGCAACAAGCGTTCCTGCCACTAAACATCCTGGACTTCCGTAAATATGTATGTTAATTAATGCCGTGCTATCGAATATATTCGGATTGCTGATATCCATTGAATCGTTGTGCGGTATCGGCTGTTTCAACGAATCGAAAAACTCCTGAGTGAGATCCATCATCTTTCGTTTCTGGAGCATTGGCTTTGCATGGATAGTTTCGAATGCATCCTTGTGAAGCGTGATTATGACATGAGGATTCTGCAGGTCTGGCGGCATCCTTGTGTGGTCGATTGGTTTCAGGGGCGGCAGATTTCCACTTACATATCTGGCGTCTTTTATGATCCGTTCAGCGATTGATGATTGGTTCTTTTCAATTGGGGAATATCCTGGGCACGGCCTATATAGGATGAATTCACCGTTTGGATGTGTCCCGCAATTGCACTGCCCATCCGGCCCTTGCCGGTCTTCTCCACAAGTCCACGTTTGCGGATCTGATGTATATTTGATTACATGTTTGCATTCTTTCATAGTTTATCATTTTTTCTTCTTCCATGGCGGAGTAGTTGCCAGTTCAGCTCGATTAGGTATTTGCCCATCCCCTTCAAATCGCACCATTTTTGGTATGTCTCTCTTTATGACGTCCGTCTCTGTCTCACCTACAGTCTCATGATCTGCCGGTCCTCTCGCCTCGAACTGCCGGTAATCCATCAGTAGCTCCTGCGACGTCCGGTTGTCCATCCCTAGCTCTTTTTTCAGGACGACTGTCGGCATTTTTCCTTTTGCCGTCTCAATCACTGCAGCAACCTCTGATGCAGTTCCCAACGGAACGTCCGATGCCTTTCCTTGGGCCCTCACAAGATCACCGAAGGTATCCATTTCTCCCTTCTCTTGATAATACCAGACGAACCCGCAGATGGGGTCGTACTGGATCTTCTGCAATGCGTTCTCGTCAAAGAAGGCTATTGGATGATGGATGTTCAGAAAGGGATATGATTTCGGTCTGGCAAGGCTTTGTGCATACCTGGTCATGGAGACGATCTTCTCCATGTTCTCTTTGCCGATGTTGACCGACATCTTTGCAAACGGATGCAAGCCCTGTGCTTTCAGGATAGTAGCCATCCTGTCTTGCTCGGATTCATTCATCGGCATTGTTTCACCATATTGAAGCCCATG
>Ga0209777_10006116_pt1 | contig 13636 bp, 11 predicted proteins | sample FrelakmetHBP12HB_FD_187147 | JGI IMG/M metagenome (GOLD analysis project Ga0209777, IMG submission 187147) | Freshwater lake sediment microbial communities from the University of Notre Dame, USA, for methane emissions studies -HBP12 HB (SPAdes)... | ecosystem: Environmental > Aquatic >...
TACGCTAATTATTATCCCCAATGACCGTCTGCTCGACCTGTGTGACCAGCGGACGAGCGTGGACGGGGCTTTCCGCATGGCCGACGAGGTATTACATCATGGCGTACAGGCCATCGCCGAAGTTGTTACCGTGCCAGGACTGATTAACCTGGACTTCGCGGATATACGGACGATAATGAAAGACGCCGGACCGGCCTGGATGTCCATCGGGCGGGGGACGGGAGCGAACCGTGCCATCGATGCCGCCAAGGACGCTTTGGCCAGCCCGTTGCTGGATGTAACCGTACATGGAGCTAAGGGAGTGCTTTTCAATATCGCTGGCGCTGATTTAACCCTTTTTGAAGTCAATAACGCCGCCGAGATTATACGCCAGGCGGTGGACCCACAGGCGAACGTTATCTTCGGTGTGATGCTTGACCCCAACATGGGTAAAGATGTCAGGCTCACCCTGATTGCCACCGGATTCCAGACCAAGGAACAGATGTCCGGAGAATCCGGTGAGAAAGAGCTCACCAGGCTGCTGAAAGGTATAGCGGATGACGAGCTTGATACGCCTTCATTCTCCCGGCAGCGTGATGCTTATCAATCATCTCGGACCAGCCCCGGCAGGAGAAACTAACGCTGACGCAAGGTAACAGGAAAGGAGATCCATCATGACAATTATTGAAGTTACCAAGAGCCAGAGCCGGTTTTGCATGAGCCAGCTGATGAAGAAATTTGTGGGCAACCGGTGCTGCCTGGGACTGCTAAGATTTTTCGCGATACATCCTAACGGACGTTTCAGCAAACTGGCGGTAGTGCATGCCATCGATGAGGCAGGCAGCCAACGCGAAGTAGAGCAGGCTTTAATACAGATGGCCGACGAGGGCATCCTCAGGACTGCCAATGAAAACAACAATACGTTTTACATGTTAACTAAAGAAGAGACAATGCGCCGACTGATACTGAACATGGCGTTGCTGGACTGGCGCGACTGGCAACTGGTATTAGAACACGTTTAATTATCTGCCTCCCGGTAGCGGTCAACCAGAACTAACGAATAGAACCGCAATACCGGGGAGGCGAGTGAAAAAAGCTATCCTGGCCGGTTTGATGCGAGAGGGAAATTCGCCACGGAGATACAGATTAAGTTATAATAAAGAAAAATAAACCGGCAAAGGAAAGAATAAAATGGGCAGAAAAGCAGATAAACAATCTCAGCGCAGAACCTATAAAGAAGCTTTTAAAGATGTAAAGCACGGGCATGGCACCCGGCCTGTTAGAAAGAAACAGGAATCGGCTCTGGGCAGATAAACGCCACTTAAGGGCCGTTTCTCTGGATGGAGGGAATATCATGACAACTGGGACTGTCATACGTCTGGTTGGTGAGCATGGATATGGTTTTGTCTCCAGCAATGCTGGAAAAGATATATTTTTCCATTACAGTCAGCTTGAGGGCATAAAATTCGGGTCGCTGAAAGAAGGCCAGAGCGTCAGCTATAAGGTGGGGTTGGGGGAAAAGGGGTTCGTGGCTAAAGACGTTAAGCTGTGCCGGTCAATATAATAGCGTACAACCCGAATCCAGTGAGACGGTAAGCCAAACCGGGGCCGGGCATGATAAAGACGGTCCCGGCGCGGGATGTGTTAGTGAATTGAACCGTCGCGCATATGCGGCGGTTATAAAATAATAAGTTAGTAAATACTACGGAAAGTCTGCTAAAGCAGGCTTTCTATTTTGTGTGTGTTGATGCCGGTACGGCAAACACCCTTAAAAAGTATAGAAAGAGGGTAACAGTCCTACGCTCCACTCCAAAAATTCCACCAATGATATTAGCCGACAGGCTGACAATAATCTATTGCGTTTCCACGGGGATGCGGCGGCTTCCGCAGTTGAAGAGGCGGCGATAAATTACCAGGCACCATCGATTATCGCGGCAGGCGCCAACGCTCAAAACGTGTCCGTCCTGGCGATGCTGGTAAATTTATCCCTGTCTTTGATATGCGTCAAAGCACCGGCGCTCATCGAGCGTTTAGGACAAACTAAAAGAGGCGCGGTTATCCTCAGTTTTGCTAACCTGATTGCATGGGTGCCTCTTATTTTCGCGTTCCTGTTTTCCAGCCTGGGGATAACTCCGATATGGCTGGCGCTGCTATGGCTGATTAACATCATGCCGGGGATATTGTTGAGTTTCCAGAAGGATAACTGGCTATCTAACAGCGTGCCGCGAAATTCACTGGGGCGCTACCTGGGGCAGCGACTGGCCATTAAAAGCGCTTTTTACCTGGGGGCTTTCGTTTTGCTCGGGTTTATGCTGGACACTTTCGGGGGAAAGAGTCTGGTCAGTTTTGGTTTTGTGTTTATCGTCGCGCTGGTGATGGCGACGGCGGACTTTATTATTTTCACCCACATGAAAGAGACGCCAAAAAAGGAAGCCAGTATATCGGCGCCGGAACAACCCAAAACACAGTTCGGTTTATTTAATTTCATCGGCGAATTGAAAGAAAAGAAACTGGACATGTTCATCACCTTTACCGCCTTCTTCTACCTTACGGTGGGCCTGAGCGGACCACTGTACGCGGTGTACATGCTCCAGGAGAAACATTTCACCTATCTGAGTTTCACACTTATTATTGCCGCGGAGTACCTCGCCAGGGTTATCAGCGCGCCTTTCTGGGGCAAGTTCGCGGATAAAGAGGGCAACATCAGGGTGCTGGGTATTGTATCCCGCATCATCCCGGCGATTCCCATTGCCTGGCTATTTTGCTCCAACATCGGCTATCTTGCTTTTGTGCAGATATTATCCGGAATGTGCTGGGGGGCTTTCGACCTATCGACGCAAAGCTATCTGTACAAGGTGGCGCCGCAAGCGAAGAAACTGAGATATATCGTCTATACCAGGTGCCTCATACTGCTTTCAACGGCGGTGGGGGGATTAATTGGCGCTTACCTGGTAAATGGCGTCTTCGCCACCTTCGGCAGCCGGTTACTGACCATATTCATGATTTCCGGGTTTTTCCGGGCGGTGGTGGTGATGTTCCTGATGCCGAAGCTGGTTGATCTGGCGGTATCCTACGGCAAGCCGAAGGCTCCTCCGAAGGTAGCCATGGATATGCTGGGCAAAGCTGTAACCTCCAAACGCGGACTGTTTTACCGGCAGCCGGAACCGGCAGAAGTGCAGGTCAAATCTCCAATAATCGCATATAATGAGGCGAAACTATCTGAAGATATCCAGAAAATGCGGAAGCATAACCTGGCGATAGAAGAAAGATTAGCGAAAGCGCAGGCGGCTAAAGCCGAAATATTAGCGTTATCTAAAAATGCCCACAGTATGCACAAACGCAACTGGGCCGTAGCGGAAAAACCAGCAAAAGCGCCGGCCGCCAAGAACGAAGCGATAACGCTGGCTAAAGGCATGCAGAACACCGTACGGCGTAACTGGACCGCCGGTGGAAAGCCGGTTAAAGAGAAAAAAGAAGCGGCACGTCCTGCAGTAATTACACCAACCCGCCGGCCCTGGTACGGAGACGCGGAGATTCTGGCGGCGTTTACCGCCAAAAAGGCTGAACCGTCTCTGCTGATGGAAAAACCGGATATGGGGAGGACGGGAGGTGCCCAGGGACTTTATTATAACGACGCCGGCTGGTCAAGTTACCTGAAAGAGACGCTGCAGGCTGTGATGAAAGAAAACCGGGACCGGAAAGCCACGGTCAAGTCTAAGCCGGTACTGGTGGCAAATAGTATCAATAGAGGGATGCTAGGCCGCGAGCCACTGCCGATAAGAAATGAGTTTCCGGAACTGGCCAGGGCGCCGGTTTACGTGCGTTAAAGCCTGTAAATCGGGCAGCGATTCTGTTTTCATATTTTAAAGAATGTGCTGGCATGATTTGCCAGGATTTCGTCTCCTCTTATAGCCCACCATTTAACCGCCGCAGTCAGGTTTCCCGTCTCCTTTTCTAAATAAGCTGTTGTCCCGCCCGTTTTAAGCTATCGGATTGTTTGCACAAAACGCATGAATATGAAACAATTATTGCTGTATGCAGATAAAAATGTCTTACAAATAGAGAGGAGCGCAAATGGAAATTTTCGGCAGCTATGATGTAGTGGTTGTCGGCGGCGGCACCGAGGGAGTATCGGCCGCCATAGCCGCGGCCAGAGCCGGAGCCAATACCATACTGGTAGAACGTCTCGGCGCACTGGGCGGACAGATGAACGTTCAAGGGCCTCCCGGCTTTGCTTACGCCCATATGTTCAACCCGCGCGGAGAGCAGGTAATCGGTGGCATTGTTGAGGAAACACATAACAGGTTACTTAAAGATGGGCATGCCCTGCCGCACCTTAAACCCCAATGGCGGGCCGGCTACACTTTCTCCTATGTCGACCCGGACTGGTGGGGGCTGCTCATGTTCGAGATGATGGCGGAGAACGGCGTCAACCTTTTACTGCATTCGCTGGCTGTTGATGTGGTGAAGGAGGGTAATACCGTCAGGGGCATCATCGTGGAAAATACTTCCGGCCGGCAGGCTGTGCTGGGCAAAGTGATTATCGATTGCACCGGAGAGGGAGACATTTGTGTCCGCGCCGGCGCCCCATATGAAAAACGAGCCCGGGAACACCTCATGCGGCCTTCCATTGCTTTTACTGTGGATGGCGTCAACTGGGAAGTCATTTTAAAGTACATCAAAGAAAATCCCGACGAATTCCAGTTCCGGACTCATCCTTACCTGCAAATGTCTAAAGATGAGATGTGGAAGCAGATTAAAGCCATCAAGAAAATCGAGGAAATAGGGAATGTCCCCGATGGCTGGTTTTCTATCGTTGAAAAGGGCGTGAAGAACGGCGAAATGCACCAGTTTGGCACGGTTGGCTTTTTCCTGACACCCCGGGAGGGCGGCGTTATCCAGGCCCACTTCCAGCACTCGGCCCATGTGCCTGACTGCGACGCTACGGACGTCAGAGACCTGACTAATGCCGAGGTAGAGGCGAGAAGGCAGGCCGTCATGGCCTGGAAGTTCATCAAAAAGCGCATCCCGGGTTTTGAGAAAGCCTATATTACCAGGGTGACACCGGAGATAAGAGTGCGGGAAACCAGACGTATCCTGTGCGATTATAAGATTACGGAGAAAGATATCGCCGCGGGCAAGAAGTTCAAGGATGTTATCGGTAAAGACCAGTATCAGGCGGGCGGCCAGCACATGAAAATGTCCACGATGTTGGACCCCAATGCCATTTACGCCAAGGACGGAGGGTCCACCGATATTCCTTACCGTAGCCTGGTGCCGAAGGACCTTGAAGGTTTGCTGGTGGCCGGTAAACCGATTTGCACCGATGAGACCACTTATAAACGGTTTATCGTGTCCACGATGGTCACGGGACAGGCAGCCGGTGTGGCCGCCGCCGTGTGCGCTAAAAAGGGCATCACGCCGCGGGAACTGGAAAAAGACGTTAAAGAGGTGCAGGATATCCTCGTTAAGCAAGGGGCTATTTTATACGGAACTCATTAAAAATTGAGGAGATTGAAAAATGAAAATTTATGGTGAATATGATGTAGTAATTGTGGGCGGCGGTACATCCGGAGTTTCAGCCGCCATTGCCGCAGCGCGGGTCGGGGCTAAAACCATGCTTATCGAGCGCTTTGGAGCGTTGGGCGGGCAGATGAACATCTCCGGCCCTCCCGGCTTTGCCTATGCCCTGCTTTGGAACAGGCGCGGCGAAAAGTGCGTTGCCGGCATTATCGAGGAAACGCACCACCGGCTGGAAAAGGAAGGGCACGCCATGCCTTATCCCAAGAACCCACAGGAAACTACTTACGCTTTCGTTGACCCGGACTGGTGGGGGCTGATGATTTTTGAAATGATGACGGAAAACCACGTCAACCTGCTGTTACATTCGCTGGCGGTGGATGTCATCAAAGAGGGAGACGCCGTGAGGGGGGTCATCGTTGAAAATACCTCCGGCAGAATGGCCGTCATGGGCAAAGTAATCATCGATTGTTCCGGAGAGGGCGATATTGCCTCACGGGCCGGCGTTCCGTATGAAAAGATTCCTAAAGAGGAAATAGAGATCGAGCCGCCTTCCATTTCTTTCACCATGGACGGCGTGGACTGGGATAAACTGATCAAATACATCCGGGAACATGCGGAAGAATTGCTGGATGCCTGGGCAGTACGTGGCACGCTCACCAAAACTGAAGAAGAAGTGAAACGGCAGCGCGTCAAACTCTACCAGAGTTTCCGGACCATCGACGACCTTGTTAAAATCGGCTGCATTACCTTCGGGAAACTGACCAGGGAGCTGGTGGCCAGGGGTGAATACCATGAGTTCGGCGACCTCGGCTTCTTCTTTACGCCCCGAGAAGGCGGCAAGTGGCAGGCGATCTTCCAGCACTCGTCACAGGTGCGTCAATGTGATGCTACGGACATCACGGAGCTTACTGCCGGTGAAGTAGAAGCCAGGCGGCAGGTGGCTATCGCCCTTAAGGCAGCTAGAAAGTATATCCCGGGTTTTGAAAACGCCTATCTTTCCAGGATTACCGGCTACCTGCGTATCCGGGAAACGCGGCGCGTCATGGGCGATTATAAAATGGTGCTGGCGGATGTCCAGGCCGCCCGGAAATTCCCGGATGTCATCGGTAAAAGCGTCCAGGGCATGGGAGCGTTCCATACCGCCACCATCGATACGATAACCGTTATACCCGGGCATCATGGCATCGGGGATAACGGCTCTTTCGATCTGCCTTACCGCATTCTCGTGCCCCAGAAGGTTGAAAACATGCTGATAGCCGGCAAGCATGTCTCCGCGGAAAGAAATTGCTACCTCCGTTTCCTCCCGGACACGATGGTCACCGGGCAGGCCGCCGGTGTGGCTGCCGGGCTGTGTGTCAAAAGAGGCATAACCCCGCGGCAGTTGGAGAAAGACGTCTCTGAACTGCAGGACATCCTGCAAAAGCAGGGAGCTATTCTGTTCGGGACACACTAAAAAAAAAGGGAGCTGACATAATATGGAAATATTCGGCGAATATGACGTTGTAGTTGTCGGCGGCGGCACCTCCGGAGTAGCGGCCGCTATCGCCTCGGCCCGCACCGGCGCCAATACTATCCTGATAGAGCGCCTCGGCTGTCTGGGCGGGCAGATGAATGTGTCCGGCCCGCCAGGCTTTGCATACGCCAACATGTTTAACGGCAAAGGCGAACAGGTAATCGCCGGCATCATGGAAGAGACGCATCACCGGCTGCTGAAAGACGGACATGCCTTGCCTCATCTTTTGCCGGACTTTCGCGCCGGCTATACCTTCTCCTATGTAGACCCGGACTGGTGGGGGTTTCTCATGTTCGAGATGATGACGGAGAACGACGTGAAACTCCTGCTGCACTCCCTGGCCGTCGAGGTGATTAAAGAAGGGGATGCTGTCAAGGGCGTTATCGTGGAGAACACCTCCGGGCGGCAGGCGGTCCTGGGCAAAGTGATAATCGACTGCACCGGCGAGGGCGATATTTGTGTCAGGGCCGGCGCGCCGTATGAAAAGATAGGCAAAGACCAGATTCAGCCCCACACCCTTTCCTTCACCGCCGACGGGGTTGATTGGGGTATCTTTCTTAAATACATGACGGAAAACCCCGAGGAATTCGACTGGCAGAGACTCATTAATCGTACCGGCTGGACCAAGGAGCGGATGATTGAGCGGGTCAGGAAAATCAAAGAAATCACCGAACTGGGTGAAGTAATGGGCTTTTTCTCGTTGCGGGATAAAGGCTTGAAAACCGGAGAGTGGCACGGGTTCAGCGGGGTGGGGTTCTTTTTAATGCCGCGGGAGGGGGGCATTATCCAGGCCCACTTCCAGCACTCGTCACAGGTAGGCGAGGTCGACCCTACCGATGTTCGGGAACTTACCTACGCCGAAATAGAGTGCCGGCGGCAGGTAGTGATAGCTTGGAAATTCTTTAAAAAATATGTGCCGGGCTTTAAAAATGCCTATATCACCAGAGTCTGTTCTGAGGTAAGGATACGCGAAAGCGGGCGGGTTATCGGCGACTATATACTTACCACTGAAGATGTCGGTGAGGCCCGGAAGTTTAAAGATACCATCGGAAAGAGCTCCTTCCCGGCAGCCAGCCATCACACGGTAGGTACGGCCACGCTCAAAAAGGGAGCTGTGTATCCTAAAGACAAAGGGTCACACGATATTCCGTACCGCTGCCTGGTGCCGAAGAATGTGGAGAACCTGCTCGTGGCCGGTAAAGCAGTATCCACCGATAGGGATGCCTATCTGCGGTATTTGATGCAGACGATGGTCACGGGACAGGCCGCCGGCGTGGCCGCCGCCCTCTCCATTAAGAAGGGAATCACACCGCGGCAGCTGGAAAAGGACGTCTCGGAACTCCAGGCTATCCTGTTGAAACAGGGCGCCATACTTTACGGGACACACTGAAGTTAATACGAACTGAATATTGGAAACGGTTACGGGGCGGGTTTAGATTTTCCCGCTGCCGTCACGCCGTTAGTCTTTTATATCAGTATTCTTTAAAATTGAACTTTTGATTCGTCCCAGTTTTTCACGCGCTTGGCGGTAAACTCCTTGCCCAGATAGAGAGCGTGGAACAGGACCGGTTTATTGATTTTCCTTAGATTCAGCGGGCAGTGCAGCAAACCCTTGGGAATGAAAATGACGGTGGTGGATTTGATGGTGTGTTTTTCCAGCTCCTCGCCCATCCAGAAATCAATCTCGGCATCGAAACTGTTGCACAGGTCCGGCAGTTCCGCGCCCAAGAAAATAAGGAATTCGTCTACGTCATGAGTATGGGGAATAGTTTCCAATCGATAAGGTTTGATAAACACCTGCCAGCCGATTGAGGCTGATGCCCCGGGTATCGCCGGCGCTCCCCTGAAGTAGGTCTGGGGACTGGCTATCTCCGGTATAGGCGGCAGGCTGTTAAGAGAGACTCGGTCGTTTGCTTTCGGTGGGGCACCGTCATAACTTAACAGGTACTTTCCGTATTTTGTTTCAGGCACTAAAAATCCTCCAACTATTATTTAGGCAATCGTGGAATTGAGAAATAAAGAAATTTATGATTTTTCGTTGTAACCCAGCGCTTTTGAAATTTTCAAAGCGCATTCTTTTACCGGAGGAATATATTCTCTGATTTTTTCACGGGTCAGGCGGATAGAAGGCCCCAGAACGTTCACCGCTCCAACAACCGCACCCTCATTATTTTTTAAAGCCGCGGCGATTCCCCTGATACCCAGAAAGCCTTCTTCATCATCGATAGCCGCACCCTCCTGCCGGACGAGTATCAGGTGCTTTTTTAAATCGTTGATGTCCGTGATGGTGTTAGGCGTGAATCGCGTTAAGGGTTTATTTAATTGCAGGTTCAATTCTTCTTCGGGCAATTCCGCCATGATAGCCTTTCCAAGGCTGGCAAAATGCAGGCCTACCAGCGCGCCTTCATTGGAGTTTATTCTTAAAGGATGATTAGGGAAAATCGACCGGCATACTACCGCATAATAGCCATCCCAGAGCGCTAAAGAAATGGTCTCATCAATAATCTGTTTGAGCTCGTTCAAATAGGGTTCGGAAATATCTATTATTGGGTTATTCTTCTTGACTGCCTGTATATAATCCAGGAATTTCATACCCAGATAGTATTTTCCTCTTTTGTGTTGCTTTTTCAAAAACCCGCATTCGATCAAGGACAGTACTATTCTTCTGGCGGTAGATTTATTCAAGTTCGCCAGCCTGGCGATTTCTTCCACCGATAATTCGCCGTCGCTCGCGAGGAATAAATCCAAGACAGAAATAGCTTTATTAATAATCTTCATAAACTCTACATCCAAAAGATGGAATATTTAGTTCAATTATTGAGTTATTTGATAGAGTCTACCACTGAAATGTCAGGTTGTAAAGGGGGTGGTGAAAATAATAGTCAACACGGACCTGGCGTTTGTGTAAGTGACTGGTATCGTTAACTAAATGTTTATTATTTAAAGTCCGTTCGCGCCGGAAAAATAGCTGGTAAAATAATTGACTAATACCGAGATAACATTATATTATTACATCAAACCGGTACTTGACATTCAAATTTTGTTAATGTATATTAAATGAAACTTTAAGTTTCTAATTGTGAAACAATTATTAAGAAATTAAGTTGTATTCAACTTAATGAACTGTCATCAGATTCGGGGAGCAATATATTCCCAAAAATAATTGTATATCAAAAACTTTAAAAATGTTCAGCAATATAAGGAGGCGTAACAAAAAAGAACAATAGACTTAGTAACATGTAATGGACCGATTTGCATATTTTCTGATTTAGTTATTAAATTAAGGGAGATACACTCAACCTGAAAAAAATATGGAAGGAGACAAAATGAAGAAGTGGTTCATTCCCTTGACAATCCTGTTAATCATCATCATGCTCTTACCTGCTTGTAGTAAAGGAGCGGCTACTACAACCGCCATTAAAACCACCCCGCCTAAAACCACACCGGCAACTACCACTACCGCACCCACCACCCCCACCATAGTAAAGGGTGGAACTCTAAGGTACATCTATCCCTATTCTCCTATTTCCACCCCCGGCTGGCCGCTTGACGACATGAACGCCCAGAGGATGTGGATGGAGTGGACGGTATTCGAACCGCTGGTAAAACCGGATAAAAACTATCAACCTACCCCCTGGCTGGCTACATCCTGGGAGTGGGGCCCGAACAACACGTTTATACTCTTCCACCTCCGGGAGAACGTAAAGTTCCATGACGGCACCACCTTCACATCCGAAGCAGTAAAGCTGTCAGGCGACCTCAGTATAGCAGCTCATGAAGCCTACTCCCAAACCTGGGACCACTGGGAAATCATCAATGACAATACCATTCGTCTCTGGCTGAAATGGTACCAGAACGACTTCTGGGGAAATCTGATGGGCATCAGCATGTGTTTCTTCTCCCCGACCGCTTACAAGGCGAATGGCGTAGACTGGATGAAGGAGCACCCCATCGGCACCGGGCCTTTTACCTTCTCTTCCTTTGAAAAAGACGTTACCATGAAACTTCTTGCATTCAAAGATTATTGGCAGCCCGGCAAACCCAATCTGGCTGAGCTTGATTTCATCACCGTTAAAGAGGCCCTGACCGCACAGGCAAACATGCAGGCAAATCAAGGCGATGTCTGGGCGTTGCAGCAGGGTAAAAACCTTTTCGACATGCAAAATCTGGGCTTCACTGTCGTTAAAGATTACGGCGGCTCGGACTTCCTGATGTTCGATACCAAGAATGCCGATTCGGTTACCAACGATGTAAGAGTACGGGAAGCCATCGAATATGCTATCGATAAGGATGCGATGATCAAGGCCATCGGTTATGGCATGCTGATGAAGACCAACCAATGGTCCCCGCCGACTAACCCCAGCTTTAATCCCAACCTCCCCTCGCGGGACTACAATCCTGCTAAAGCCAAGCAATTGCTGGCTGACGCCGGTTATGCCAATGGTTGCCCTCTCCATATCATCACCATCGGCGCGGAGCCTGAAATCCTCGCGGTGCAGCAGTATCTGGAAGCTGTGGGCTTCAAAGTCACCCTGGAATCAGTAGATAACGCCAAATTCTGGAACTACTGCATGACGGGCTGGACCGGCATCATGAACGTCGGTTACGCGGTCGGCTTCAACTTCCCTGCCGCGCTTATAGGCTATTACGGGCCGAATAGTGTCATCGATAAAAGCGTCTTGATACCTGATGACATTATTGCCGAAGCCAATGCGGCCTTAAAGATAATGGACCCTGTCGCAGCGAAGGCAGCCAGCGACAAAGTAATCAAAGACTTGTACGATATCTGCTGGGAGGTATTCTTCTATTCCAACGCCATGGGTTTCGTCCTGTCTACCAAACTGCATGACTCTGGTATCGAAGACTTTGCCGATTGGTCTCAATGGTCTCCGGAAAATGCCTGGTTAAGCAAGTAACAATAACAAAATTGTGATCCACCGGGAGCCCGTAATTATCGGGCTCCCGGTAAATTCCGCCCTTTCCTGGCGTTGTTCTTCACACACCCGGGTGATACAATCGATATTATTCCTGAAGAGGAGAAGCTGATGCCGATTGAGAACGTTAAACACGGCAAATACATTGTCGAGCTCAAGCCGGGTTATTCTTTATACAAAGCGATTACCGCGCCCCAGGTAGGTGCTTTCGGGGCTAAAGACCTGAATAACGCTAATTTCTCTCTGGGTTATTCTTTTCTTACCAAACCGTTCCTCATGGTAGCTGAATCTCACAAACATGATTTTGACCAGGTTATTTTCTTTTTGGGCGGCGATCCGAGCAACATCGTCGACTTTGATGGGGAAATGGAATTTACCCTGGACGGTAAATTGAATTCCATTACCTATCCTGCGTGTGTTTATATTCCTAAGGGCACGATGCACGGTCCTTTGAATATCAAACGTGTTACCAAGCCGCTGCAATTTATCGATATCACGCTTTCAACGGGGCCTTCGATTCGTCCGCTACCCCCGCAGCCTTCGAAATAATGATGAACAATTAAACAGCCAAATATAATCGGGGAGTATCATGGGAGCTTACATTACACGCAGATTAATACAATCATTAATCGTCATCATTATCGTCACTATTTTCGTCTTTATTGGCATGCGTATGCTGCCCGGCGACCCGATTTACTTGATAATCGATCGCAACCAGTTACGGAATTATACCCAGGAGCAACTACAACAACTCCGCCATGAAGCCGGCCTGGACAAGCCGGTGGTAACCCAGTATTTTGAATGGATAGGAGGCGTTTTTAAAGGGCAACTGGGGCAATCTATTTTAAGCAAGCGGCCGATATCTATTGAACTTAAAAAGCGTATCCCCGTGACCGCCTATATTGGAATCTGGGCTTTTATCATCAGCATCATAATCGGCATACCTTTTGGCATCATCAGCGCTATCCGGAGGGGCTCCTGGCTGGATACCATAGTGACCACGCTGGCTAATCTTGGCATTACCGTACCCATTTTCTGGCTGGGCATTATGCTCATGTGGTTATTTGCCGTTCACTGGCACGTGCTTCCTGTCTCGGGTTATACGTCCCCCTTTACTAATTTTTGGTTAAGTACCAGGAAGTTGGTAATGCCGGTGTTTTGCATGGCTATTTTTGCCATCGCCGGTAATGCCCGCCTATCGCGCTCGAGTATGCTGGAGGTGCTCCGCCAGGATTACGTCCGCACCGCGTGGTCAAAGGGCTTGACGGAACGGGCGGTAATTTTTAAACATGCTTTGAAAAACAGCCTTATCCCCATCGTCACGATGGCCGGCATGGGGATATCCGGTATCATCGGCGGCTCGGTGCTGATAGAACAGGTATTCAACATCCCTGGTATGGGTAGACTGGCAGTGGATTCTCTATTCCAGCATGATTACCCTTACGTGCAGGCTATCACCCTCGTCATGACGGCCATCATCGTAGCTTCCAATCTGCTCGTAGATTTATCTTACGGCTGGCTCGATCCCAGGATTAAGTACAACTAGCATCGTTTATAATATTGATTAGGTGAAAGATATGACCCAACAAGCGGTTACACCGGATACAATATTTGAAGCGCCGCCGCGCATCGGTGAAACGCGACGGTTTTTAAGGGTATTTCTAAAGCGTGGCCTGGTAATTTTTGG
>Ga0209777_10006117_pt1 | contig 13634 bp, 9 predicted proteins | sample FrelakmetHBP12HB_FD_187147 | JGI IMG/M metagenome (GOLD analysis project Ga0209777, IMG submission 187147) | Freshwater lake sediment microbial communities from the University of Notre Dame, USA, for methane emissions studies -HBP12 HB (SPAdes)... | ecosystem: Environmental > Aquatic >...
CCGATCTCGCACGGCGACCTCGGCCTCGGCCGCCGCCCGCTCGGTCTCGGCCAGTCGCCCGACGCGGATCCGCTCGTTGGTCTCGTCCAGTTGCTGCTGGGCCAGGGCCAGGGACTGCGTGACGATCTCGATCTGCCTCTGCGCCAGGGTGTAGTCCCAGTAGGCCTCCTCGGTCTGGGCGACGATGGATTCGGCCAGGCCGCGAAGCTCATACTGCGACGACAGGGTGCTCAGCCGCGCCTGGCGCAGGCTGGCCAGGTTCACGTCCAGGCCGAAGCCCTGTAGCAGGGCCTGCGTCGCCGAAAGCCCCAACCGCGAGACGAACTGGTCGTCGGCGCCGGTGCTTCCGGAAAAGTTGGTGTTGCCGGTCAGGCCCAGCGTCGTGCCGGTGGGCAGGAATTCCTGCAGGCCCAGTTGGGCATTGCCCGACTTCGACAGCGTGTTGGCGCCGCCGATGTTGGTCTGGTCGCTGCGGGATCGCCCGGAGGACACCGCCCCGGTCAGCGTGGGGTCGAACACGCCCAACTGCTGTTGTTCCAGCGTGCGCTGGATGGGCGGGTTGTACTTGTCCACCACCAGGGCCTTGTTGTTGCTCAAGGCCAGGACAATCGCCCGCGAGACGTCCAGCGGAACCGCTCCGGTGGGGGGAATCTCCGGCAGCCCCGCGGCGGGCTGGCTGGCGGGGGGACTCGCCGGGCCGGTTGTCGGCCTGGCGCCGGCCGAAGCGGGGCCGATGTAGTCCTCCATCTTGAGTGCGTTATAAGAGGGTTCGCAGGACGACATCAGTGCGCCCAAAGCCGCCAAGATTACCGGCAGGGCGATGCCGGTGAGCCTTTCCTTTTTTTGCATGCGTACTCCTTCACGCTCGGAGCGAGCCGATTTCATTCGTAGCGCAGGGCATCGATGGGGTTGAGCTTAGCCGCCCTCTGGGCCGGATACCAGCCGAAGAAGATCCCCACCATGGCCGAGAACGACAACGCCAGCATCATGCTGTGCACTTCCAGGACGGTGGTGAACTGCTGCTGAGCCATCGGGATGACCTTGGCCCCGGCCACGCCGACCAGCACGCCGATCAACCCGCCCAGCCCGCTGATGATGACGGCCTCGATCAGGAACTGCAGCAGGATGTTGCTGCGTTTGGCCCCGATGGCCATGCGGATGCCGATCTCCCGCGTGCGCTCCGTGACGCTGACCAGCATGATGTTCATGATGCCGATGCCCCCCACCAGCAGCGAGATGCTCGCGATGCCGCCCAGCAGAAAGGTGAACGTCTGGGTGATCTCGCTGGCCGTCTGCAGGATGTCGGCCTGGTTGCGGATCTGGAAATCCTCGGACTGTCCGGGCTGGGTGCGGTGGCGCTTGCGCAGCAACTCGGTAATGTCGGCCTGCACCTTGCCCAGGTCGGCGCCTTCCCTGGCCTGCACGTCGATCTCGCGGAGGTAATCCACCCCGAAGACCTGTTTCATGGCGGTGGTGTAGGGGATGATCATCTGGTCGTCGGGGTTATAATAGCCCTGGTCGCCTTTGGACTTGATCACCCCGACGACCTTGAAGTTGATCCCATTGAGCTTGACGGTCTGGCCGATCGGGTCGTTCTGGTCGAACAGGTTGCTGGCCGTCACCGGGCCCAGCACGGCCACCCGGCCGGAACTATCCGCCTCCACCTCGGTGAAGCCTCGACCCTTTTCCACCTGGAGGTCCCGGATCGGCAGGTAGGTGATGGAGGTGCCGATCACGCTGACCCGGGTGTTCCGGTTCATGTACTTGACCTGGGAGTCGCGGCTGACGGCGGGGGCGAGGCGCTCGATGTCCTTGACCTCCGCCGCCAGCGCCGCCGCGTCGGCCAGCGTCAGCTTCCTGGAGACGCCCGAGACCACGCCCTGGGAGTGGCTCTGGCCGGCGCGGATCACCAGCAGGTTGGTCCCCATCGCCGAGATGCGGTTCATCACCTGCCGCTGGGCGCCGGCGCCCATGGACAGCATCGAGATCACCGCCGCCACGCCGATGATGATGCCCAGCATCGCCAGCAGCGACCGAAGCTTGTTGGCCCAGAGGCTCTTGATGCCCACCTTGACGATGACCCAGAATAGCATGTTCCCGTCCTTACGGATTGGCCCCGTTTACCACGACGCCGTCGCGAATGTGGACCTGCCGCCTGCACTTGCCGGCAATATCCGCCTCGTGGGTGACGATGATGATGGTCCTGCCCTGCTGATTGAGCATGGCCAGGAGTTCCATGATCTCCTGGCCGGTCCGGGTGTCGAGGTTGCCCGTGGGCTCGTCGCCCAGCACGATCGCCGGGTCGGTGATCAGCGCCCTGGCCACGGCGACGCGCTGCCGCTGCCCGCCGGAAAGCTGGTTGGGCTGGTGGTGCATCCGGTCGCCCAGGTTCACCGTCCGCAGCGCCTCGGCGGCCAGGTCTTTGGCATGGTGCATCCCCGCGTACAGCAGGGGCAACTCCACGTTCTCCAGCGCGTTGAGGCGGGCCAGCAGGTTGAAGTTCTGGAAGACAAAGCCGATCCGGCGGTTCCGGACGGCCGCCAACTGGTTCTCCGACATCGTGGAGACGTCTTCGCCGTCCAAGACATAGCGCCCGCCGTCGGGCTTGTCCAGGCAGCCCAGGATGTGCATCAGCGTGCTCTTGCCGCTGCCGGAGGGGCCGGTAATGGCCACCATCTCGCCAGCGTCGATCTGCAGGTCCAGGCCCGCCAGCGCCTTGACCACCGTGCCGCCAAGGTTATAGGTTTTTTCCAGCCCTTTGGCCTCGACGATCATCGTCCCCTCCCGCCGCCGGGGACGCCCATGGGCGGGCCTCCAGGGCGCTGGCCGCCGTTCCAGCGGCTGTCGGCGCCGCCCTTGCGGACCAGCACCGTCTGGCCTTCCTCGATTCCGCTGACGACCTCGGTCCTGACGCCGTCACTGATGCCGGGGACCACTTCCCGGTCCTCGGTCGCGCCGCCGTCCTTGACCACCGTGACGTGATACTTGCCGCTCTTGCGGAGCAGGGCCTCGACCGGCACGGTCACCACGTCGGACTTCTGGGCCGCAATGAGTTCCACATTGGCCGTCATCTCGGGCTTCAGCAGGAACCTCCGCTGGCTTGTGCCGGAGGCCGGCTGCGACGCCGGCCCGGACGACGCTTGGCGGCCGGTGGGAAACGGTTCACCCGGCGGATCGTCCGCCTCGGGCCCGGCCTGGGTCTGGGAAGACGGCCCGCCGGCGGCGCCCCGGCCCCGGCGATCGGCGCGATCGGCCAGGACCTCGATGCGGACCTCGAAGGTCACGACGTTGGAGACGTTGGCGCCCCGCGTGGCAATGCGGACCACCTTGCCGTGGAACGTCCTGCCCGGGAAGGCATCGGCGGTAATGTCCACGTCCTGGCCCAGTTTCACCCGGCCGATGTCGCTCTCGTCCACCGACGCATAGATGAAAATCCGCGACAGGTCCGACAGCGTCAGCACCGTCGTGCCCCCCCCGACGTTGCTGATGCCCGAGGAGATGATCTGCCCGATCTGGATGTTCCGGGCCGAAACGACCCCGTCGATCGGCGCGACCACGATGGTGTCGTGGACGCGATCGTTTGCCACGTCGCGGGCGATCTTGTCCGACTCCACCGCCGCCTCGGCCAGCTTGACGTCCTGGCGCTTGAGCTCCAGCGCCGCCTCCTGCGTCTTGAGCTCTTCCAGCTTCACCTCCGCCGTGCGGAGGTCGCCGGCGGCCTGGGTGGCGGCCGTCTCGGCCGTGTCGAGCTCCTCCTGGCTGCTGAGCTTCTTGTCGAAGAGCTGCTTGGTGCGGTCGGCCTTGGCGCGGGCGTCCTTGGCCTTGGCCTGGGCCGTCTGCAAGTCGGACTTGGCCTTGGCCTCATCGGTTATCAGCGTCCGCTGGGCGATCTGGAGGTTCTCCTGGGCGGTAGCCAGCTTCGCCTGGGAGGCCTGCAGCGCCACCTCCGTCTGGCGGAGGATCCGCTCCTGGTCGTTCGGGTCCAGCTTCAGCAGCAGTTCGCCCTCTTTCACCTCGTCGCTGATGTTGAAGGGCAGCTCGATGATCTCGCCGCTGGCCTTGCACTTGATGTCCACGTCCTGGTTGGCCACGACCCGCCCGGTCGAGGCGACCACCGAGCGCACCTGCCCGCGTTCGGCCTTGGCCGTCGTCTGCGGCGAGGCGCTCTTGGCGGCCTGGGATTGCCTGACGTAGAAAAAGGCGCCCGCCCCCGCCGCCACCACGGCGGCCCCGATGATGATCCATTTCTTCACAATGCGCTCCTGCCCGATGAAGGGCTTTGCCCCTGCTGGCCCAAGCTTTCGTCGCTTTCGGCACCAGGCTTTTCAAGGCTCAGAAGATCAAGGGAGTTCCCTGCCGCCATGCCGTGGCAGAACAGGTCCACCACCACCTCGCAGCGATGCATCTGTTCCGGGGCATCCTGCAACTCGCGAGCCCGTGTCCGCAACATGCTCAACAGGAAGCGGGCCAGCACCTCTGGCAGGATGTCGGAACGGACGTGGCCCTCCTGCACGCCCCGGTGCAGGATACCCGCCAGCGCGTCCACAAGCTTCTTGCGTTTCTCCATCCGTTTTTCGCGCAGGCGGCCCTTGAAGGAGGCCATTCGCCCGTCCTCAGACTGCATCATCTGGAACAGCCGCCTGCGCCGATCGAAAAAACTGCTGATCTGAACGCAGGCCTCGTGCAACTGCTCTGTGAAGCGCGCGCTGTCTTGCACCTTCCGCTCCAGCAGGTTGCATAGCTCGTCAAAACCGGAGTTGGCCGTCTCGAAAAACAGTTCGTCCTTGTCCTGGAAGTAACGGTAGATCGTGCCCTTGCCGACCTTCGCCTCGCGGGCCACGTCATCGGTGGTGATCTCATGGAACCGGCGGCTGGAGAAAAGTTTCGCGGCCGCCTGCATGATCTGTTGTCTCTTGTCCTGTCTAGGCATTGCCAAGCTCGGCAGGCTTTTCTAAGTGCATCGCCGATCAAACGTTATAAACGCACGCGCGGACATAATACAGCACACCTGGAACTGACCAGTCAGTATCCCACGTCGGCCTCTTCATGTCAAGTCATCAGCCAGGAAAAAAGGAACCTCATTAAGCAGTAACTTGAACCTCGCGAAGGTTAGCCCCTTTTGGGGTTAGCAGCCCGTTGAGGGAGTTTTCCACGGGCGAGCCCTGGGGGCCCCCAAGGGGACGCCCGTGCCACTTACGCCCGAGGCGGCCGTGCCACTTCTTAATGAGCCGGGGAATCTGCTTGCAGGATTCCCGGCGGTCGCTATACTGCTGTTTCGTCGACGGCGCAAGGGGGCTGGTTGCCGACGATGGTTCGAGACAAGGCTTAACATGCCCCCACAGGGCGTGAGAAGAAAGGAGTCCGAACGTGTTCGCCAAAGGGATCAAGAAAGGGACGGTCAGGTTCACTATCAGGCCGTCGGCCAAGGCCAAACAGGCCTTTCTGGCCGGCAGTTTCAACCAGTGGAAGCCCGTCACGATGCTCAAACAGAAAGACGGCAGCTTCGCCGTAACGGTCCCCGTGTCGGCGGGGGTCCACCAATACAAGTTCGTGGTGGACGGCCAGTGGATCGTCGATCCCGACCACAAGCTTTGTGCGCCCAATCCATACGGAACCGCCAACTCCATCGTCAAGGTGGATTAACCCCTTCGAAGAACTGGCGGCGCCGGCGGCCATGGACGCCCAGCAGGCCGGAGGCCCGGCGGGTGCGCGGCGTGTGGAAATCGATCGCCAGGAAACGCGGGTGCCCAACGGCAGCCTCCCGGCAAAGTCACCAGCCGCATCGCCGGGACGGAGTATTTGTTCTGCCACGCCGGGTGCCGTGGTTTGCGGAGTCCCTGAGGGACGGAGCAACCACGCTGCGGCTCAAGCAGAACGTCTGGGGACCGTCCTCATTTAGACTCGACGCACAGGGTGTTGATTGAGTCGGCGGCCAGACGGACGTTGAACGTCTTGCCTCCGGCGTCCAGGGACAGTCCCTTGGATTCCTCGAAGGGGTTGCGGACCACGAACACCAGGCCGCCGTCGGGGTTGCGGAAGGCCAGCGAATTGCCCGTCCAGGCCCCCCGCAGGCCCAGCCGGACCGCCCCGGCGTCCACGAAGCGCGAGAAGTGCTTCATGACGTGGAACTCGTGGTTCCAGGTCGTCAGGCGGGTCCGGGGATCCACGGTAATCATCGAGTTCTGCTTCCAGCCCCAGGTGCTCGCCCCGCCGGGCGGGGGCCTTGGGCAACGGCATCGGCTTCCAGGCAGCGCGTTGGGTCGTGGAAATCCACGCGGCAGGGCGGGTCGATCGGTTCATGGGCGTCCTTCCGGAGCTGGGCCGGTCAAGTCATGCCGCCCCGTCGTTGGGCGGCACAATTGCGCCTCGCCACCATGGCGGGCCGACTGCGGGCCATCCTAACGCGCGGGCGGGGCATCGCAAGCCCCGGACGCAGCGCTAGGCCTTGCCAGGCCCGGCCGGAGGCCCCGGAGCCTCAAGCAGGCCTGTCAGAGAAAGCCCAGGCGCCGGGCAAAAAAAAGTTTCCGTAAAGCAGGAAAGAGGATATTGTATTTCAACTTCGTTACGCGGCCGATCACCTGACATCGAAAACCTGGTTCGACAGCGAGGACCCAATGGAACTGCATGCCGTGGACTGGGCCATTATCGTCGGCTACTTCGCCATCACGCTGTTTGTGGGCCTGCTGTTCACCAAACGCGCCACTCACAGCATGACGGATTTCTTCGTCTCCGGGCGGTCGTTCGCCTGGTGGCTGGCGGGAACAAGCATGGTGGCCACCACCTTCGCCTCCGACACGCCGCTGGCCGTCAGCGGCCTGATCGCCAAGAACGGCCTGGCGGGCAACTGGTTCTGGTGGGCGCTGGCCGTGGGCAGCATGGTCACCGTCTTCCTCTACGCGCGCCTGTGGCGGCGCAGCGAGGTCCTGACCGACCTCCAGCTCACGGAGATGCGCTACGGCGGCAGGCCCGCGTCCTTCCTCCGCTGCTTCCGCGCCCTCTACTTCGTCTTCATTCTCCAGATGATCCCCGTGTCCTGGGTCACCGGGGCGATGCTCAAGGTGCTCAACCAGACCGTGTTCTATGCCTGGCATCCGCTTGGGGACGGCACTCTCATCGCCATCCTGCTGGGCATGACGGGCATCTACAGCGTCTTGTCGGGCATGTGGGGCGTCGCCCTGACCGACTTCTTCCAGTTCTGGCTGGCGATGGCTGGCTGCATCGTTCTGGCGTTCATGGCCGTCGCCCACGTCGGCGGCGTCGAGGCCCTTCAGGCCAAGATGGCGGCAACCCACGCCGGCGGCGCGGAGATATTCCAGTTCTTCCCGAGCTTTTCCGGCCAGAACATCGTCATGCCGCTGAATATCTTCCTGATCATGATCTTTTTTCAATGGTGGGCCTCCAGCTACGAGGACCCGGCCGGCTCGGGCTACATCGTGCAGCGTATGGCCTCATGCAAGGACGAGCGTCAGTCGCTGCTGGCGACCCTGTGGTTCCGCATCGCCCATTACTGCATCCGTCCCTGGCCGTGGATCATGGTGGGCTATGCCGCCCTGGTAATGTTCCCGGAGATCCGCGACTGGGCGCTGCATCCGGAACAATACAGGCCGGACCAGCTCCCCGACCTGGGCTATCCCATGGTCATCCGCGCCCTGGCGCCGGTCGGCATTCGCGGCCTGCTGCTGGTGACCTTCCTGGCGGCCTTCATGTCCACCATTTCCACGATGACCAACCTCAGCGCCTCTTACCTCATCAACGATTTCTACAAGCGTTTTGTCCACAAGACCGGCACCGACAAGCACTTCGCCCGGGCCGGCCAGGTGGGTTCCGGCGTGGTCCTGATCCTCGGCGGCATCGTGACCTACCTCATGAAGGACGTCTCCATCACGACCGCCTGGAAGATCATGGCCGCCGTCGGCGCCGGGGCGGGCACCGTCTCGATGCTGCGGTGGTTCTGGTGGCGCATCAGCGCCTGGTCGGAGATCGCAGCCATGGCCGGCTCCCTGGTTTACTATGTGGCCGTGCAGTTGGTGATCGTCATCCTGGGATGGTTCGACGCAGGCTCGGGTTCCCTGGCGGGCACCCTGAAATTCCTCAAGACCGAGGAATACCAGATGCTCATCGTCGCGGGCCTGACCATTGCCACTTGGTTGATCGTGACCTTTCTGACGCCGCCCGAGAAGTCCGGAGTGCTCGAAAGCTTCTATCGCAAGATTCGGCCGGGCGGCCCGGGCTGGAAGCCCATCGCGAAGATCGCCCCGGGAGTCCGGACGGACAAGAACATCGGCCTATCCATCGTCGCGGTCATTATCTCCAGCGCGATCATCTACCTGGCGCTGCCCGGCGTGGGCGCGGTGATCTTTGGCCAGTACCTCAAGGCCCTGGCGCTGCTGGGTGGGGCGGGCGTCTGCGCGGCACTGCTGTACCTGCTGATGAAGCACATGGGCTGGAAAGAGATCGCCGGCCGAGACGATGCAGCGGCTGCAGCGCCCGTCCAGAAGCCCAGCGATCGCCTATAGTCTCACCTGACCGGGCCCTCGACGCATCGGCGCGCTGCCTCGGGGCAGTCAACGGGCGGATTGAAGGCCTGTCACGGCTTTTCGACCTCGGCCAGTTCCTTTCGCATCGCATCGCTGACCTGCCGCATCAGATCGACGTATTCGACCTGGGCGGCGGTGTAGGCCTTGAAGACATCCGAGGCCACCAGCCTGTCGCGGAGGTCCTGGAGCTTGTGCTTGTCCTCCACCTCGATGGGCTTGTTTTCCTGTTCGAGGCGGTCGGTCTTCTCCGCCTGGGCCTGGTAGTCCTTGAGCAATTGCACCAGGTCCTTGTGTTCGTCGAGGCCCTTTCGGGCTTGGCGGAGCCTGGCCGCCTGGGGCGATTCCGTGATGGCCTTTCCCAGCCTGCCAGCCAGTTCGATGATCGGGTCCACGCGATTCTCCTGTCCTTGACCGAAGGAATTTACCGCAAGCGGCGGCCAGTTAGCGAAGGAAAACTTCCGGCGGCCTCCATATACTATGCCCGGAAGAAGCCTTGTCGAGTTCGCGCCTTGGCCCGCGTCAGAATCTGCACGGTCGCGGCCCGTGGGCCTGCCGAGATTGGCTCTTAAAGGTGGACTATGCCCGAGCGCTACGTCGAAGCCATCCTCCGGTTCCTGACCAAAGACGACTACCGGCCGCTCAAGGTCCGTCAACTGGCCAGGCAGATGGGCGTCAGCGATGCCGATTACGGCACGTTCCGCCAGGCCGTCAAGCAACTGCACGCCGGCGGGCGCGTCGTCATGGGGGCCAAGGACGCCGTGACGCTGCCGCAGATCGCCAGCCGCGTGGTGGGCATCTACCGGGCCAACCCCAGGGGCTTCGGCTTCGTCGTGCCCGAGACGCTCAACTCGCACGGGGACCTGTTCATCCCCGAAGGCGCCTCCAAGGGCGCCATGACCGGCGACACGGTCGTGGCGCGGGTCTATTTCCGCGGGCGCCGCGCGGGCAAGGAGATGTTCGCCGGCGAGATCGTCGAAATCGTCACCCGCGGACGAAACCGGTTCGTCGGCACGCTCAACCGCACCGAGGGGACCTGGTTCGTCCTGCCCGACGGCAAGGAGATGGCCACGCCCATCGTGGTCCGCGACGTGACGGCCGGGGGGCCCAAGGCCGGGACCAAGGTCGTCGTGGAGATCGTCGAATACGGCCAGGCCGGCCAACTGCCCGCGGGCGTGATCGTCGAGGAGCTGGGGCTCAAGGGCAAGCTCGAGGTCGAGACGCTTTCGGTCATCCGCCAGCACGCCCTGGAGGATGTTTTCTCCGACGGCGCGCTGAATTACGCCAGCACGGCCATCGAGCGCTTCCATGCTCACAGCCTTGACGGCCGGGAGGACTTGACCCGCCTGACCGTCGTCACCATCGACCCGCCCGACGCCCGCGACTTCGACGACGCCATCAGCCTGCAGGCGCACGACGGCGGCCGGTGGACGCTGGGCGTGCACATCGCGGATGTGTCGTTCTTCGTCGGCGAAGGCAGCCCGCTGGACCAGGAGGCCCGCCGGCGCAGCACCAGCGCCTATTTCCCCCGCAAGGTGGTGCCCATGCTGCCGGAGGTCCTGTCCAACGGCGTCTGCAGCCTCCAGGAAGGCCAGCGCCGCTACTGCCAGAGCGCCTTCATCACGTACGATCCGCAGGCCAACGTCATCGGCACGCGCTTTGCGCTATCGGTCATCAAGTCATCCAAGCGCCTGACCTATGCCCAGGCCCAAGGCATCATCGACGGCAAGGCCGGCGGCTGCGACCCCAAGGTCGTCAGGCTGCTCCAGAACATGGATAAGCTCGCCCGCCTGATCGAGGCCCGCCGCCGCAAGGCCGGCATGCTCCACCTGGAGCTGCCGGAGGTCGAACTGGTCATGGACGAGAACGACCGGGTGATCGACGCGGTGCCCGAGGACACCTCCTACACCCACACGCTGATCGAGATGTTCATGGTCGAGGCCAACGAAGCCGTCGCGGGACTGCTCGACCGCCTGGGCCGGCCGTTCCTGAGGCGAATCCACCCCGCGCCCGACCAGCAGGGCTCCCAGCAGCTCTCGGCGTTCGTGCGGGTCTGCGGACATAAGCTCCCGCGCAGCCTCACCCGCCGCGACCTCCAGGACCTGCTGGCGGCCGTCAAGGGAAAGCCCGAAAGCTACGCGGTGAACCTGGCGGTCCTCAAGACCTTTGAGCAGGCCGAGTACTCGCCGATGCGGATCGGCCATTTCGCCCTGGCCAGCGACCACTACTGCCACTTCACCAGCCCCATCCGTCGCTATCCCGACCTGACCGTGCACCGGCTCGTGCGGGAGTTCTGCCTGGGGAAGCTGGAGACGCGGCCGCCGGAGGACCTGCCGGAACTCAACAAGCTGGCCGCGCACTGCAATGCCGTCGAGCGTCGGGCGCAGGCGGCCGAGGACGAGCTGCGCGAGGTGCTTATCCTCCAGTTCCTGGAGGGCAAGGTCGGCGAAAACTTCCAGGGCGTGGTGACCGGCGTGACCAACTTCGGCATCTTCGTCCAGTCGCTGCGGTTCCTGATTGAGGGCCTGATTCGCATGGAGGACCTGGGCGATGACTGGTGGGAGGTCAACGCCCACCTGGGCGAACTCCGCGGGCAGCGCAGCGGGCGGAAGTTCCGCATCGGCGACCTGATCAACGTGACGATCGCCGCCGTGGACGTCGCCCGACGCCGGCTGAACCTCACCCCCCAGCGCGAGGGCGAGGCCAAGAAGAAATGGGAGCCCCGCCCCGCCCGCGGCCGCACGACCAAGCGCCGGCACCGATAGAAGCGGGCCCAGGTGGATTTGGGCGAGACTGGATCGCCGTGGCGCCCAGCGTCTTGACCGTGTTTATGGGGGTCGCCAGGACCTCGGCAATCTCCCGGTGCGTCATCTGCTCGAAGGCGTACAGGGCCAGGGCCTCGCGCTGCCTGTCGGGCAACTCGCCGATGCCGGCGTGCGACAACCGCCGGGGGCGTGTCCGGCCCAAAAAATGCCGGGTTTTCTGCTGGCTGACGCCGGCAGGGCGCTTTATAATGACAGTTGCTCAAGCCTCATCGTTTACAAGTCGTAGGAGGCGTCTTATCGGATAAATAAGGATACCGGCCCCGGGGCCCGGCTTGCAGGGCATCGCGACCACACGAAAGCACTCCATTACTTTAGTGCATTTGGCGACATGTCTTGTTCTGCCAGGCGTTTCGAGAAGACAGCAACAGGAGGCCACAACAGGCTGGAAAGGAAGACGCAGCACTGTTGGCAGGTCATGCTCGGACTATTCACTGACATTTCACGAGCAAGCACGGCGTGAACGCGTATCCCATCAACCTGGCGCAGAAGGCGTGATGGATGATGCCAGACACGTCGGAGCAGCTTGCCGGTTATCGCTCTCTTGAAAGGGACGAACATGAGGAACAAGAATCCGGCGTTGCTGATCGGATGTGTGGCCCTGTTGGCGCTGTTGGCAACGCCCGGCGGGGCCGCCACCCTGACCTGGGACGGTGACACCGGGACCGCCGGCATGCAGGAAGGCTCGGGCACCTGGAACACCACCGACACCAACCGGTGGTACAACGGGAGCACCTACCAGGCCTGGAACAACTCCACCCCCGACGGGGCGGTCTTCGGATCGGTGACGACGACGAGCACCACCGCGTACACCGTCACGCTCGGTACGCCCATCACTGTCAGTTCCATCCTTTTCAACCAGCCTAACGCCGGCGTATACACCATTGCCGGCAGCACGACGAACTACCTGACATTGGCCGACGGGGCCACGATAATCCGGGGGGCCACGGGCACCGGCAACAACAACATGACGATCAGTGCCCCCATGACCGTCTCGGGCACGGTCACCGTGAAAAACCTGGCCGGCTCCAGGGGCTCAAACGGTGTTAAAGCTCTCGTCCTTTCGGGGAACATTACTGGTGGCACTTCCACTAACCTGGTCTTCGACAGTGCCAGCAACACGGCCGAGATGTGGATTAGTGGCGACAACAGTGCTTTCCTCGGCCAGGTACAGCTTCGCAACGGATATCTCAGCGTCACAACCAACCTGACCGCCCTGGGCGACCCCAACAGGGCCGTCGACATATATGGTGGGACCTTGCGCCTCGGTATTGCCAACTTTGCCAAGCCACTCAATGTCCACGGGGCCGCCTCCGGCAACACCATTAACGTCTGGGGCAGTCTTACGGTCCTCAGCGCGATCAACATCGACAGCAATGTGGTGATGACCCCCAAGTCGGGTGGAAACACCCTTACCCTGAACGGGGTCATCTCCGGCTCGGGCGGCCTCACCTACTCGGATGGCACCTTCGTCTTCGGCGGCGCCTCGGCCAACACGTTTACCGGCACGATGACCGCCGGGACGACGACGAACCTGAACAAGAACAGCTCCGGGACCGGGCTGGTTGCCGTCTCCGGTAACCTGATCGTCGGCAACAACTCCGGCTTGGATGTCGTGACCTACGGTTACAACGACCAGATTGCCGACACCTCCGTCGTCACGCTCCGGGGGAGCGGCAGCACCATGGGGATCTTGCGCCTCAACGGCTGCAGCGACACCATCGGCGCCCTGTCCAGCTATGCGGCTGGGGACGGCCTGGTGGAGAACAACAACGCCACCACGGCCAGCTCGTTGGACGTCAACGTGACCGGATCCAACAGCTACACCTTCTCGGGCGTCCTGCAGGACGCCAACTCCCCCGGCACCGGCGCGCTGTCCTTTACCAAGAGCGGGACCGGCACGCAGGTCCTGGGCGGCGCCAACACCTACTCCGGCGGCACCACCGTCAACGGCGGGATGCTGACCCTCAACGGGACCCAGCCCAACGCCGCCATCACCGTCACCAGCGGCACCCTCAACGGATACGGGACCATCAAGTTCCTGAACGGCAACCTGATCACCGACACCGGCACGGTCAACGCCTCCGGGGGGATGCTCTGGGACATCACGTCCCTCAGCGACCGCTCGGTCACCCTGCTGAATTACGCCGGGGGGACGTTCGTGGCCCCAGCCACCCTGGACAACCTGTTGACCTCGTCCTCCTACGCCGCAGGCTGGCGGCTGACCAACGCAGGGAATCTGGTGACCGCTGCTTTGCCCGTACCCTGCTGGAAGACC
>Ga0209777_10006118_pt1 | contig 13632 bp, 16 predicted proteins | sample FrelakmetHBP12HB_FD_187147 | JGI IMG/M metagenome (GOLD analysis project Ga0209777, IMG submission 187147) | Freshwater lake sediment microbial communities from the University of Notre Dame, USA, for methane emissions studies -HBP12 HB (SPAdes)... | ecosystem: Environmental > Aquatic >...
TCTGTATTAGAATACACAAATGACATTTTTTCAATAATTCAGCCTTCACTTAGGCATACTTTATCGCCTTGATAACTTTTTCTTTTTCAGTCTAATACTATTTTTGAATTATTTTTAGCTAAATTTAACTAAAAAATAAGAAAATAATTACTCTGTATTAGAATACACAAATGACATTTTTTCAATAATTCAGCCTTCACTTAGGCGTAATTTTGATATACTTTGCCGCCTTGATAACTTTTTCTTTTTCAGTCTAATACTATTTTTGAATTATTTTTAGCTAAATTTAACTAAAAAATTAAAGAAAAATTTACTCTGTATTCTAATACACAAATGACATTTTTTCAATAATTCAGGCTTCGCTTAGGCAATAAAGTATGCCTTGATAACTTTTTCTTTTTCTATCTAATACTATTTTTGAATTATTTTTTAGCTAAATTTAACCAAAAAATTAAAGAATTTACCCTATAGATTATTAGATAAATTAAAAATTTTTAAAAAAAATACCATATAGATTATTAGATAAATTAAATTGATTTTTATTATATTTATATAAGAAAATTTCAATGCATCTTTCTAATTATAATAATATAAGTTTTAACAATATTGTCAATATCTATCTATTCAATGATAAATCTACAGTAGTAGATTCTATAGTAGATTACAGAAAACTAAATCCAAACAATTATACTGGATTTATGTTAGTATCATACGATAAACATAATAAAATTACATTTAAGTTTATTTTATCCAATTCTCAATATCATAATTATCTCGATTCATTTCCCGAAGATAAAATTGTATTAAATATGTATGCTATTTCTTTTCCAAAAGAAGATACTGAAAAATATCTTCATGAATTTAAAGCTATTTATATTAAACATATTAATGGTTTAGATCAAAATGAATATAATAAAATGATGGATAAATATCCACAATTTGAAGAGATTTTTGAATTACTTTATAAGAATACTCAATATTTTACAACTAAACAGGTTCTTAAATCATTAGAACTTAATATTAATAAATGGGAGAGTGAAAGAAAAGATAATAAATTATATGTGGTTTTATCATTAAACAAAAATTATAAAGGGGAAGTTGGATCGGAAGAATATTTCTATCATAAGTTTAAACATTTATTACCATATCATGATTTATTATTATTTGATCATAATAATCTTCCAAATAAAACAATTGATAAAGATGCAGAATATTTATTTTTAGATGATTGGTCATTATCAGGAACTAATTTAAGTGGTAATATTGATAGATTAACTCAGATGTATAAAATTCAAAATTATTTAATTAGAGATGGTCTTTTTGTTGAAGATTGGAAACTTTCAGATTTTGATATACTTGAATATATAAGTAAATTAAAAAGTACCCAAGAATTTTTAGAATCAAAAAGAGAAGATAATTTTGAAATTACAGTTATTCTTTCTATTATTACTGAAACTGCAAAAGAAATTATTGAAGATATGGCAGATAATATTTATTATACTTATATGGTACCCAATCTTGGTGATATTCTAAGAGAAAATAACATAGATGAAGAATTAATTAATGATTTTAGTCTAGAATTTAGTCCAGATATTGAATCTACTTCTTTTCCCATCCATTTAGAATATAAAATTGCAAATCAATTTGGTTCTTATCCAACTATATATGAACATAGTAGATTAGTAAAACCCGATAAAAGTTTTATGAGAGAAATAGTTCCATTAGATTCAAGTAAATGGTAAAAATAATATATAAAATTTTATATATTATAAAACGATGAAAGAGCATTACAAATATTTTTATCATGAATATAACGAATTTTATAATAATTTCATTACAATTATCTTTATTTTTACTTAAACATATTGATGGTAAATTACAGTTAATTAAATTTAAACATATTTTATTGAATAAAGAGTGTATGTTTTATTTGATTAATTTAAATGATTATTACATGTATTCATCAAATAGTTATTGATAATCTTATTTTATTTGATGAATATAAAAATTATAGAAAAATATATAATCAAAGTGAATTGAATAATTTAGATTTTAAGATTGAAGATATTATAATAGATACAATTATTGATATTGATGAAAAAATAATCAAAATTGGTGAAGGTATAATTTTAGAATTAAAAAATATTGGTATTATTTATAATGAGATTGATCTTTTTGATAATAATACTAGTAGACGTAAATTCATTAATATTTATGATTTTATTAGGAATATTAAATTGGGAGATTGTTATATTAATCACGGAAGTTGTAATTTCTATAATAAAATAGCAAATTCTTATGATGTTAAAAGTTTATATCCTACAATTCCTAGTTTACAATATTTTAAATCTAATCATGAAATAGATAGATCACTTTCTTCAAGATCATACGATTCTTATAATTCAGTACAAAATAATTTTGAACAATTGATAAATAAAAATTTAATTGAATTTAAGAAGTTTTTAAAATCACCTTATGATATTTTTATTGATTTTGATAAAAAAAATATTGAAGAATATCAAAATATTATTATAATTAATAAAAGATTAAAAGAAATTGAAAGATTTGATCCAAATCAAAGTGAAGATTCAATATTAGATAAAAATCTCTAAGATTTTCTAATTCCTATTTTCTCTGATTATAAATATATATCGATATTAGATTACTGTCCAATAAGTGTTAAAAATACAATAGGTTCTAAATTTTGTAAATTAGATAATGGTTCTTGTATTACATTAACTCAAATATATGGGTTATTAAGAATATTAAATTTAGAATATACAAGAAAAGAAATTATCACTGTCATGAAAACATACAATTCTTTTATCTTAAGAAAATTTAATACTTTTGTAAATATGTTATCTTAATTTTTAAATATATAAAAGATCTGATGTATAACAATAAAATAATTGAAATTTTATCAAGAATGATTGTCCTAAGAAATTTTCAAAATGGAGAAAATTTAAAACATCAAGTAGATGCTTATCAAAAAGTAATTAGTGGAATAAAATTATATCCGTATGAATTCACTTCAGCTCAACAAGTAGTTGATAATATTGAAGGGATAGGATCAAGTATTAAATCTTATTTAAAAAGTATGTTCTCAATCGATGATCAATTTAGATCAGGAATCTCCGATTTAGATAAATATTTAACAGAAGATGTTAATTTTTTTAATACAATAGCAGAAATAGCACGTATAATTCAAATTCCAGGAATTGGTTTTGAAAAAGCTAAGAAATTATATTCTGAAGGAAAGACATATGAACAGTTAATTCCGTTAACAAAACGAGAAGTATCGAAGAAATCTTATACAGAAGAATTAAAGAAAAGAATTCCTCATTATAAGATTCAACAATTTGAAAATGTTTTAAGAAAATATACAAATAATTTCGTTATTACTGGTTCATATAGAAGAAAAACTGAAACTTCTAAAGATATTGATGTATTATTATATAATATTGATTCTGTTAAATTAATAGAACAATTATATAAAGATGGAATTATCTTAGAAACATTATCTTCGGGAAATGATCGTTTTGATGGAATTTGCTATCTTGACGATGGAAGTAAAGCAGTTAGAATTGATTTCTTGTTTATTCATAAAAATGAGGAATTTCCCTATGCTTTATTATTCTTTACAGGTTCTAAAGAATTTAATATTTGGATCAAAACAGAAGCAAAGAAAAAAGGATTAACTCTCGGAAATACAGAACTCTATTATTATGAGAATAAAGTAAAGAAGAATATTTATGTTAATAGTGAAGAAGAAATTTTTAAATATCTTGGTTTACAATACATTTCTCCTGAAAAAAGATAATTTATATATACAAAAATTTAATTAAATATATTCCTTCTTCATCATCCATTTCATCATCATCAACCCATTGATGTTGTAATAATAAATCCATAAATGTAAGAAAAATATATTTTAAATAAATAGATAAATCATCATTAATATGCTTGGAATTTTTAATAACATTTCCTACTTCTTTTATTAAATAAAATTCATCGTGTATTAAATGTAACATATTATTTAATAAAAAATCAAGACATCTTAAAATAACTAATCTTTTATCTTGTGTGTTATGATGAAAAATTATTTTATGTACAGAAATTAATTGATGATATAAATAATTAGATTCTCTTGAATTTAAATCATCGAGATTATTTCTAATATCAATAAATGTAGATAAAAATTGTTTATTAATAATTTTAACATATTTTAAATAATCTTCTTGGAATGTTTTTTGATAATATCCATATTTATTATACCATGATATTCCTGAAGCTGTAATATATATTGTTGATAAAGGAAATTCAAATAAATTACCTGTAGAATCTGTTAATTGAATATTAGATGTATCTTCTAATCTAATATATATTATATCTGGAAAATTTAAACATAATTCTTCCATCTTCAATAAGATTCCCGTTCCCGTATAAATACCTCCATTAATATAAGTTATATCAATATAATACATTTCATTGTATTCTACTTGAAATTCTAAACAGTTAGAAAGAGTAAAAACATTTTCATCTAGATTAATATCACAATCTGGAAAATATTCACCCATTTTTTCATTAATTTCATGTAATAAATCTTCTGTCAAATCCATCTTTTTAAATATAAAATTTTATATTTATTTTATTAAACTTCCTAATAAACTCCCACCAAGTTGATCGTTTTCTATAATATTTCCATCTATATCAAATATATATTCTTCATGAATATTGTAATTATTTATTTTATTATTAGATAAACAATAAATAGAATTATCTTTAATATATACTGTGTTAAATAAATTATTGTTAAAGATAAGTTTTAATAGACTATCTTCATTAATATTATAAAAATCAAATACATAAAGGTATTTTTCATCTTGATATATTAAATATGTATAATCTGGTTTGAAATAATCTAATTCTTTCTTTAATAAAAACCAAGTAGTACAACCACCCCAATTATATTTATGATAAAATCCATAAGAAATAATATCTTCAGAATTTGGATAAGAATTATATGATAATGCTAACATATTTTTCTTATTTTTTATAAATTATTCAATTTATTGAGATATTCTCTAATATCTTCCATAAATTTATTATGTAAAAATTTAAATACTAATGGTATTTCTTTTATCATCATTTTCATCCATTCATGTTGATTAGTTGTATAATGAAGATTGTGATTCATAGTTTTTATTTGAGATAATTTTTCCATTGATAAAATATCAAAATCATAAGATTTTATTATCCATTTAAAACAATAATCAACATCTTCAAAATCAAGTGCTGATATATTATTTAATACATTTTCTAAAAAAGTATCAACATTTAAAATATTACTATTTTTTTTCTCTAACCAATTTTCATGAAATCTTGCAAAAAATAAAAATGCACAATATCTATGTAAGAAACAAAGATTACCTTGTTCTTTACATAAAAGATATAAATCTTTATATTCATTAAAGTAATTTAACTCTATTAATTTTTCTGTATTAGAGATCATTAATTTGACATGACCAAAATCGTGAATGAAAAAATGAAAAATGGATGTAACTGAAGAATAATGAGGACCTGATTTTAAATCTACTAAAATAGCAGATGATAAAATTTTAATAATTCCATCATTATTAAAATAACCATTAACTATATCATCTATAGTTAAAAGACTTGCTTTGTTTCCAATCATAAAATAAGTAAATAGATGTACTTCATTGTCTTGATATTGAAAATAACCTTTCGTGTCTCTATTTGATTTTTTATTGTTATTAATTGAACCAATAATATTGGTAAAATAATTACAAAAATCATCAAATGTTATTTCATCATTTAATACATCTTCATTGTTTAATATTTCTAATAATTCAGGGAAAATATCTATTTTTGGAATAATTCTTGTTGGATAAAGTAAATTTCTTCTAGCAAATGAAATAAATAATATTTTCAAAACTCTAGCTAATCCTTTAATATAAGGAGTTTTTTCCAAAATATTTCGTTTAAAAATAAAATCATAGTAATCTATTTGATTTTGTTTTTTAAGACATGTAACTAATTCTTCAAAAGATTCTTCTTCTGATGAAGTTTTGAAAATTTCATTTTCTAATTGAGTGATAATATCCATTTTATTTATTTATTTATTTTATTTATTTATTTTATTAATTTGTTCTTGAAGAAATAAAATTTGAGCATTTAATGTATTTATATTAGTATACATTTTTTTACATTCATTTAATAAATACATATTTATATAATATGAATCAATGCCTCCAACTGTTCCATCTGTATTGCTCCAAGTAAGTTTATTATCTATTTTAAAAACTTCTTCTGCAATTACTCCTGCGTGTCTATGAATACCAGTACTTTTTTCATCGTATTCTACTACATTAATATCAAAAACTTTGCTAGTATCATAAGTAATATCTATTACATTAATTTTATTAGTTATACTTGATGTCGAATACTGAATTTGCCCAGAAGCTTGATCATAGATTAAATTTGGACTTGTAGCTGTGGTAGAACCAACATTTTTAACAAAAAAAGCATTTGAAATTCCACTAGAAGAGTAGGTTGATGTAGAATTATTAACCATAAATACACCAGAATCAGTACTTTCTATACTAGACAGTCCTCCTATTAATACATTTCCACCAGTAGATGTTTGTCCACCAGAGATTCCACTTCCTATAATAATATTATAAGGTGAAGTGGAAGCATTAATAGAACCAGTGCCAATTATAACATTATTTGCAAATCCAGATAAACAATTTGTAGATGAATTATATCCAATACATATATTTCCATTTCCAACTGTGTTGGATGCATTTTGAATTCCGCATTTTGAACCTATATATACACTTCGACTTGTAGTCCCTAAATATTGATTAGAAAAAGCTCCGATGCAAGTATTATCTGAACTAGAACCACTTATTTGATTTCCAGCATTATATCCTACACATGTATTTTCCTTTCCATTAGCTAATGAAGATAAAGTACCAGGTCCAACTGCAGTATTATAACTAAAATTTGGACCATCAGATGCAGTATAAACTTGTAATGCTCCTTGTCCGATTGCTGTATTTCCAATTTTAGAAGTAGCAGTTAATGAAAAATTTTGATATGCAGCATTTCCAAGTACCATTTCTTCTGTGTTACTATTACTGCTTGAATACATATTTGTATACTGTGTAGTTGAAAGACTTGGATCATAACTAAGTAAAAATGGAAGATTTGTAGTTTGTACAGAAATAGTTCCTCCAGATCCTCCTCCAGCAGGGCCAGTTGCACCATTACTTCCAGTTGCACCATTACTTCCAGTTGCACCATTACTTCCAGTTGCACCATTACTTCCAGTTGCACCATTACTTCCAGTTGCACCATTACTTCCAGTTGCACCATTACTTCCAGTTGCACCATTACTTCCAGTTGCACCATTACTTCCAGTTGCACCATTACTTCCAGTTGCACCATTACTTCCAGTTGCACCCGTTTGTCCATTACTACCAGTTATACCTAATCCTCCTCCAGATGGTCCAGTTGCCCCTGTTTGACCATTATTTCCTTTTAATCCTCTAATTCCTATATTTTGTTTTTGACAAAAATTCTTATCTAATAGACGCAATTTACATTCAATTTCATTAAAATCATTCATTTTATTTATAATAAAAAATAAATAATGATTTTTTAGATAAAATTTTAAAAATGAATAATACTTGGGATTATATTTTTTTGAAATTAAATAATGAAATAAATCAAACATATGCATTAATACAAGAAGAAGTAAATAAAGGACATATTATTTTACCTCTTTATGATGATATATTTAATGCATTTAAATTTACATATCCAAATAAAATAAAGGTGGTAATTATTTATCTATACCAAAAAGATTTATTCCAATATTCTTCAATATAATCAGGTGAACAAATCGATAAAGAAGTTTTTCCTTTACATATATCAGTTTTTAATGCTTCTTGTTTAATTAATTCATATTTAGAAATTATACAAAAATAATTATGATATTTAATTAAATCATTAAGATTTGATGAATTTTTTATTCCTCCAATTTCAATAATAAGATAATCAAAATCATCGAAATCATATGGTTGAGAATACATACCTAAAGATTTCATTAAATTAATATTATAAATATTATCATATGTATTTAATGAACAGTATTTTGCTTGAAAAGATTTATTATTAATAAAACAATCTATAGTATTTCCATTAGTATCATTTCTTTTAAAATCCCAACCTTTATTTTTACAAAAAAATTCTAATCTATTTAACATATTATATTCTTTTTCTTGATCTTTATATAATTCTAATTTATAATCAATACTTTTTGGAATTAATTCTATTAATTTTTCAATAAATAGTTTTTTATCTTTATACATTATATTATCATAAATAGTTTTTTTAGAACTTGAAAATGATAAACCTAATGTTTTTACTTTTATATTTTTAGCAAATTCTAATGCAAATCTATCTCTATTTTTATTAACCATAACAATTAACATATTATCATCATATTTTGTAGTATTATGAATATAATAATTATCTTTTCTTTCTATTAATGATTTAATTTGAATTCCTTTTTCTACTTTATTATTTAATATTATTTTAATATAACTTTTTTCACCAGTTTGTCCCAATTTAACAATATTATTATAAATATTTAATTCTTCTAATAATTTAACAATAAAAAGTTCAGTTTCATCTCCTATTTTTGAAGTATCTTTTTTAATAAAAGTATCAGATGATATAATTTTTATATATTCTTCTTTAGTTTTTTTAATTTGTTTTTTATCAATACTTTGTTTTTCATTAGCACATTTCATACAGATACTACTACATGAAGTTCTACTTGCAACCTTTGATTTAAATATACCATGAATTTTACATATCCAAATAATTTCAATTAAAGAATTAAAAGTTAATTTATCAAAATCAATATCAGGATTTAATTTTTGATCAAATTCATCTCTTAAATAAGGATGAGAATCTTTTAATAAAATTGATTCATGTTTTTTACTTTTAATAAAATCTTCTATATTAGTAAAATTATTCATATAAATCCAACCAAATTTAAAATGAGTTAATTTTTTATTTTCTAAGCATCTAATAATCTCTTTTAATTTAAAATTATTATTTTCTTCTATAATCTGTTCAATATTATCAAAAATTTTAATTAATATTTTACTTTTCATATTAATTTGAAGAATTTTATCTTGTTCTATTATATTTATTATTTGGTTCATTTTTTTTAAAAAAAATAAGAAAAAAATTAAATATTCTATCAGGGATATATCAAAGGAACTACTATTCCTATTTCTAATGGATTAGCTTTTTCATCAAAGAAAGATTCACCAATTCCACCGTCTTTGAAAAATATATTTAAGGAAATAACTCGTACTTATCCTAATTCAATATTTAATTCTGGAGATTTAACTCAATGGGCTAATCAAAATATTTTATTACTTAATTCTGCATTAACTGTAAATTATGATAAATCAGGAAGTCATAAGAATTTTTGGATGCATTTTATTATAAAAATTATACAATATATATGTTCATTAAACTCTAATATAGTTTTTATTTTAATGGGTAATGAAGCTAAAAAATTTGATAAATATATCCATAGTAATTATATTTTATATTCACAACATCCATCGCCTATATGTTCAAAGAAAGATTTTATAGGTAGTAATATATTTTATAATACTAATGAAATATTATTATCATTAAATGAAAGTCCAATAAATTGGTCTATATATTAATTTTACTTAAATTTAAGTAAAATATTTTATCTATATAATGGATTCAAATCGTTCCTATAAGTTTGATAGATAATTGTAGCAGGAATTCCAATTATTCCTTGTGGTTCTATATTAAGTATTCTAGATTGATTTTCTTCATATCTATTCATTCCAATTCTTTCTTCAATTGTAAGAGATATTCCAGTCATTCCTTCTGGTTCTCTATTTATATCAGGTATTCATCTCGAATATAATCTAATATATTACATCTAATAAATGTCCATATTGTAGATGTTTTGCACCATTCGTCTATACATATTTTATGAAATTTATGATTACATGATATTATTTTTGTATCATTATTTAAAATATCAATTTATATAAATAAAATAATATATATAAATTGATATTCATTCTAATCAAAGAAGTCCATCTTTACAAAATATTGTTAATCAAAATATTATAAATACAAGAATAGAAATTTTAAAACTCTTAACTGGTATTAATGATATAGAAGAAGCATTTTATGAAGAACAATTATGTTTAACTGAAATAGAAATTGTCTATCAATTTCTTAAAAGAAAAACAATTCCAATGGAAGATATAGATCCAATTGATTTTTTAATTACTTACATTGGATTTTCTTTTAAATCATTACAAAAATATAATTTAATAGATGAAACGATATATTGTAATTGCTCTTATTATGAAATAATTTATATAGCCATTAATAAAATTTTAACATATCCAGGAAATTCTAATATTTCATATGATTGCGATAACTTTGGATTTCCAAAATCAAATAATTTCGTTGAAGGTTCTGAAAATACAGTTGTAGATGATAAGTTTAAATGGATTCCATTAACATCGTCATTTTCTATCAATTCTCTTGAAAATTATTTAAAATCAATATCTGAAAATGATACTATTTTATTATATCATGGTCATCTTCAAGATCAATTAGAAAGAAAATTTCACCTACTACAAGAGAATTTGGTAGTGATTTTGGTTTAACTAATTTCTATCTTGGTAGTAATCTTAATTTAGCTATTAAATGGGCTAAAAGATCAAATTATCCTGCAATAGTAGTTTTTCAAATGAATTCTATTCCATTTCAAAGAAATCTAAATTTAGACGACAATTCATACCAAAACTATCAAATATGGAAAGAATTTGTTTATAATAATAGAACTAAAGTAAATTTTGCTGAAGAAACAGACGACAAATACGATATTATATCAGGACCAATATTAAAAACAAGAAATCCTCAATCTATTAATGAATGTAAAAAAATTGTAATTGATAATATACTTCCTTATCAGTTTTCATTTAAATCTGATATATCTACTGAAATGATTCAAAATAATATTTTATTAACTATTTATTTACCTAGAGGATAATTATTTAGTTAAATAGGATTAGATTGAAAAAATATCATTTGTGTATTCTAATACAGAGTAATTATTTTTAGTTAAATTTAGCAAAAAAATATTGAAAAATAGTATTAGACTAAAAAAGAAAAAGTTATCAAGGCATGCTTTGTTGCCTAAGTGAAGGATGAATTATTGAAAAAATGTCATTTGTGTATTCTAATATACAGTAATTATTTTTAAAAATTTAAATGATTTATTATAAATTTATAATAAAAAATGCATTATCAAAATAATAACGAATATAACCAATCTTATTTTTTAGATAGAGAATTTAAAATTTCTCCACCAAGAATAGATTTTGAAAAAAGAAAAAGAATATTAATATTACAAGGATTAACAGGATTAAATTAATTAATTATCCTGAAATTTTTGAAGATACTTTAAATTTTACAGATGATGAAATAATATTTAATTTTTTAAATGATAAATTTGATTTATCATTAGGTGAAAATAACCCATTTGAATTTATATTAAATACTATTGGTATTTCTTTAGATTCTTTAATTTTAGCTAATGCTGATAATGAAGAATTTTATCATCATTTAACTATGAAAGATGCTTTAACATCAATATTAATTATTTTATTAGGTAAAACCGATAATACAATATCATATAATGGATTTCCGCGTATTTTTCAAACATCAAATAATCAAATTAATAAATCTCAAAAAAGTGAAGGTATGAATTATTTTCCATTTTCAGGTAATGTAAATAATATTAATCATAATCAATTATTATTTGAAATTACTAAAAGATTTAATTTCAAATTTAATTATAATAATTTATTCTTTCATGGTACAACTTGGGCATTTGCAATATCTATTAATGATAAAATAAAAATTACTCAAAGAGATGAAGCTTCTGATTTTGGATTAAAAAATTTCTATCTACCTAATAATTTTAAAACTAGTGTAAATTGGTGTAAACATTATTCTACTCAAGCTGTTGTTATTTTCTATATTCCAGATGAATTTTTAGATAATTTACATAGAAAAGAATTAATTGATATTGATGAATGGAAAGATGTAATATTTACATGTAGAAATAACCCAGAAAAAAATAATAGTAATTATTTAAAAGAAGAAAGAATTAGAAGAACTGATCAATATATAAATTATTTAAATAATTTAGATTCTCATGATTTAATTTCTGGACCAATTTGTATTAATCATAGTGTAGAAAATAAAAATGAACTTAAATATTTATCTTATGATGATAATATACCATATCAATATAGTTTTAAAGAATCGACAAAAGAATTTTTGAATGGATTTATAGTTGATACTGTATTTTTTATGAAATAAAAATAGGAATAAATAGAAAAGAAAAAGTTATCAAGACATACTTTGTTGCCTAAGCGAAGGCTGAATTATTGAAAAAATATCATTTGTGTATTCTAATACAGAGTAATTATTTTATAATTTTTAGTTAAATTTAGCTAAAAAATAATTCAAAAAATAGGATTATATTGAAAAAGAAAAAATTATCAAGGCGGCAAAGTATGCCTAAGTGAAGGTTGAATTATTGAAAAAATATCATTTGTGTATTCTAATACAGAGTAATTATTTTATAATTTTTAGTTAAATTTAGCTAAAAAATAATTCAAAAATATAAATAGAGTAAAAAAGAAAAAGTTATTAAGGCAACAAAGTATGTCTAAGTGAAGGCTGAATTATTGAAAAAATATCATTTTAGTCTATTATAGAGTAATTTATTTTCTAATTAAAAATAATATATCAACTTTTAAATTCATCTTTTTATAATCCTATATCTTTTGATATTGATAATACTTTATTATCAATTAATAGATTAACTATCAATCTCTAAATTATCTTTCCTCTATCTTCTTATATGAATCAGTACAAATTCTATTTCATTATATATGATTGTAATATTATCTTATTTATTTTTATTTAAAATTCATTAACTAAAAAAATGTTATATAAGATTATAAATGATAATAATAAAAATATATTACATATTTCAGAAGATATTTTTTTAATGTTTTTTTCATCATATCCTAAAGAATTAAATTATATAGTAAAAGTTACAAGTTTACAATTTTTAAAAATTGAAATGATAATTAATCATAATAATTTCAATTATCGAGATTATCATTTAATTAATAAATCTTTAGATGAAATAATAGAATTTATATATAATTCTTTGAATTCTATTAATAATTTTGAAATAATAGAAAATAAATTAAATATAATTAATAATTCTATTGATCGATCCAATCAATCTTTAAATATTAGAAAAATTACTGGAGTTACTGGATCTAATGGTCAAACTGGAGTTACTGGATCTAATGGTCAAACTGGAGTTACTGGATCTAATGGTCAAACTGGAGTTACTGGATCTAATGGTCAAACTGGAATGACTGGATTAAGTGGATCTAATGGTCAAACTGGAATGACTGGATCTAATGGTCAAAC
>Ga0209777_10006119_pt1 | contig 13632 bp, 35 predicted proteins | sample FrelakmetHBP12HB_FD_187147 | JGI IMG/M metagenome (GOLD analysis project Ga0209777, IMG submission 187147) | Freshwater lake sediment microbial communities from the University of Notre Dame, USA, for methane emissions studies -HBP12 HB (SPAdes)... | ecosystem: Environmental > Aquatic >...
TTGGACAGTGTAATAGATGCCACCCAGCTGGACCAGGACAACATCTGGAACATCCTCAGCGACAACGGCCAGACGGTGGACAAGGTTGACAGTGTTCTGATGCGCTTGAGGTTTCGAGCGCGGTTCAACAGCCACAGGTGCTGTGAGATCTATGCCATCAACGTGGATGAGGCCATCACCGGCGATGACATCGGTGATTGGTTCGAGGCCAACCCACAGGGCGCAGCTGATCTCATACGCTCACGCGGAACACGCTTGCTGAGCCAGCGCAGCCGAGAAGCTCGAGTAGTGATCACCTAATAGCAGAGGAGACGGGTATGAACCAACGAATTAAGGAACTTGCCGAACAAGCAGCAGTAAATGATATGGTCAATAACTTTAATGGTGAAGACTACACAGTCAGGATGCCCAGTGAAACATGGGCAGGAGAGTTCGCTGAGTTGATCATTCAAGAATGTGTTAAGGTCTGCACCGAAGGTAACCAGATCGAGAAGGCGATGGGTTTGTATTACTCTAAGCAAATCAAGAAGCATTTTGGAGTAGAGGTGTGAACAACCTGCGATGGAAAGACTTGATAAAGCAAGCTGTCCAAGAGATTGGACCCGAAGATAATCTCAGCAAAGAAGAAACTTTGAAAAGATATGCTGAGTTAATCGTGCGGGAGTGTGCCGATCTAGCCAAGACTAGCCAGTATACGAGCGCAAGTAGCGATTATTATGATGGCTTTAATGAAGCCTTGGTGTATGCTAGCATCAAGATCAAACAACATTTTGGAGTCGAATGATGCAACTGGGATCACCATTTGACGCACTGCATGGAGCCATAGCTTCAGCCGTGCATCATGACATACCTGAGATCACCTACCAAGATCGCGACTGGGAAGCCTACAAGGGCATGACAGGTCCAGAGCAGGTGCTTGCTGTGAAGAACCATACAGTTCCTACGATCACCAAGACTCGCAGGGTCTACACGGATGAGGTTGAAGTTGTGATGTTCCCACAGACCTGGGGCAGCACTGCTCTGGGCTATGGTGGCATTGGTGGTGCTGCGATGACACCTGCTTATACAGTTGTAGTCAGCTATGAAAACCACATGTGCGTGTATTTTGGACACGGGCGCTTGGCCTACAGGTTGGACTACAACCAGATGAGCACAGAGGGTCGCGAGCGCTGGCGCAGTGATCTGCAGGCACATAATCTAGAAGACATCCGTGGATCAGGGAAGTATCGGTGATGGAACACAAGTGGTACATGATAATGGTGGCAGTGGTCATGACGGCTATCATGGCAGGTGCGGGTGTAGCTGAATATGCCAAGAGCAACTGCCAGCTTGAGCTGGGCAAGGCTGGTCGCAGTGCTGAAGACATTGCCAAGATCTGCAGGTAATCTCGAGGCCCGTGCGATGATATCATTCTGCGACGAGCTTGGCGCACCTAATCTGGGCATCGTCATGGATGAGTCGTGGTATGAAAGCGTGCGCAGCGAGCTTGATCCGTGGTTGCGAGAACGCGGATGTGCTATCAGCCTATCGATGGTATTGATGGATACTGAGACCAAGACGGAATTCCTGCTGAGGTGGTCATGATGGAGAATTGGATACCAGTAGACATCAGGCACAAGCAGCCCGTGCGATTGGCCAATGCCAGTGGTATGGGAGAGCGCTTGCTATTTGGTGACGATGACGTATCGGCCTGGTTGGCAGATAATCGCATACCTTGGTCATATGCCTATAGTGACTTTAATACGCCCATGCCAAGGCTGTGTTTTTGTTGCGAGCAACATGCCATGCTGTTCAAGCTGAGGTGGTCATAAGTCATGGGCGTGATCACGGATGGATTACCAAGGACAGAATGGCAATACAATGGTGTAGCTCCCATGGACGAGATTCTGTCATGGTGTGAGCAGGTCTTGGCAGCACACACCTATGGTTACTATGGCTGGGAGACTATCTATTTCTTTGATCAATCTTCACATGTGTTGTTCAAGCTGAGGTGGATATGAATTGGTGGCAGCGTCTCATGAAACGTATCAATCCTCAACCAGAAACCGAGAAGACCTATCTAGGTGCGTTTGCTACTACGGTTGATAGGGCTAGGACCAATGGCCTGCACACTATAGCTATTCCCAGCATCGGCGACCTAGACAGCGAGTTCATGACTCTGCGGCATTGGTGCAGTGATCACAGCTGCCAGCTGATCTGGGACAGAGTGATCTGGGACCATTGGCAGCAGTGTTGGACCAACAATGAGATAGCCGGAGGTGACATGCTGTTCGTGCTGACCTCAGACGCAGATACTGCAACTCTAGTGAGATTAACATGGGGATGACCAAGGAACAGATCTTCGAAGCACTGCTCAGGGGTGAGACCACTCTGGAGATACTGGAATCCGTGGCCAAGACTCGTGCATGGCTGCGCACGCTGCACACTCGGCAGCTGATGAACATGCGATATACGGTATTCTACGCAGTGCCAGCAGGCTTGACAGAAGCAGATGTGCGTGCTATGATACTGGCAGAGCTAGACACTCGCGAGCATGTACCCAACAAGATTGAAGCCAAGCTAGCACGGCAGCAACGTGCCAAACGCAGCAAGAGCAAACGCAGGAGCAAGGCATGATCGACAGACGCAGCAGCGAGATCATCGAGGATCTGATCAACAGCTTGGAAGTGATGATTGACACCCTGGATGACGAGTGGAGCCGCAACCACGAGGGTGCCTGGCGCATGGCTGACAACATCCGTCACAATGTGCTGCCCAAGGCCAAGCAGCAATTCAAGGATCACCTTGATGAATACATCGATCGCCGCATCGAGACCTACCTAGCCAAGCGAGGACTATGACCATGATTTGGTTAATTCTAGCATGGTTATATCTCACAGGCATGGGTCTTACCTATGCGTTGGATACCAATTCATACACACTGTTTTGGTTCACAGTGGTGATATTGCTGCTTTGGCCAGTATGGGTCACGCTGATAGGTCTTTGGTGGTGTGGCATGGCGCTGCGGGATCTGATTGCAGACAACCCAGATGAGGAGCTGACCAATGATTGAATTCACAGTTGATGAGGATGACACGGATACTGTGAGGCTCATGCCCTCAGATCAAGGATTCAGTTTCTATCAAGGTCACATCTGCTATCCACGGGCCAGCATGCGGATCAGCCCTGATTGTCCAGACCATGTCAGAGATCTGATCCTAGAAGCACAGTATCGCAAGTGGTTAGAACCTATGGTCCATATGAAGCAGGAAGAATGGGCTTGGGCACGCATGGCCGGAGATCACTGAGCAACCATGTTGGAACCCATCAGGAATCTCTGGGAATGGATCAAGCAGGACTGGCACGACCATCCGCTGCGATTCATAGTTGAGGCGCTGTGCTGGATCGACAGCATGGCCTGTGCCATCATAGTGAACAGCACCGTGCCCAATCTACCTCTGCAGTGGTTGTACCCGCTGTGGATCGTGGGCACGCTGGCCTATGCATGGGCAGCTTGGACGCGAGGCAGCTTTGGCATGGTGGCCACATTCCTCATGATCGTGAGCATGGATGGCATAGGTTATCTGAGGATACTGCTGGGATGACCCTCACCATGCTGGTTCCTCGGGCACGGTTGCATGACTGGCTCTACTACGAGACTGGATTCGAGCAGCTGCATCCCGTGCCCGAGATAGTGGACTACATGGCGCAGCAGGGTTACCAATATGGCACAGATTGGGGCTGTGTTGCGGAGACCCCGGTCCAGCAGCTCAAGACAAGGGCATACACGCTATGGTTCAAGACTCAGGAGACGCAGACCGCGTTCCAGTTAGGATGGTGCTAGACGCGGTGTCCCTGGATAGGTTGGTGGCAGTGCTGCGTCGGCATCTCAATCATCACGCCAATCTGTCTGCTGCGCTGCAATCTGGGCGCAGGCAGCGCATAGAGCTGCTGCACATAAACATGGATAGGTCTCTCATGGAGAGTGGCTATCTCAACAATGATGTGCATGCATGGGTGAACAGCGAGGAGGCACGATGGGCAATGCACAACATAGCCAAGTTTGATGTGCACTCATGCCTCAGTCCGTCCAATCTATCTGTGACACTGAGCGTTACTGCTGTGGTCCCGGAAACCGTGTCAGTGGAGCATGCGCTGCGATGGCGCTAGCACTTGACAGGCGCTACAGCTGTGCTATAGTCTTAGCTGAGGAGCCAGAGAACACATGAGCGAAAACCAACGGCGCTATGCGGATACTGAGACATTGGATCATCTGATCAAGACCAGGGTTTTGGCCAGTCGCTATGAACTGGCATTGCGGGAGATCCGTGCAGCACTGCAACAGGATCACGCGCTGTTGGCGGAGCAGATAGCCAGTATTGTGGACGCTGTCCTAGACAGAGATGGAGACCACTGATGCTGCAGTTCTTCCATTGGCCGTGGTATGCAGAATATCTCAGTGCAAGGCAGGCAGAGCGTGAGGCACATGCCACCATCACCACGCTGTGCAGTGAGGACAGCAGCCTCACACGGGCCAAGAAGATATGCAGGCACGCTGGCATAACTATGGATCACAACATGCTTTCGCTGTTACCAGCAATGGTGGAAGTGTTGGACGCCTACAAGAAGCTGGACGAGGAAGCGAGGTTACAGAAATGAAGAGACTCTTGGCAACCCTGCTGTTGCTGGCCACGCCGGCGATGGCGGATAGCAACGCTCCAGCCACGCTGAGCTGCTACTTCCAGACTGGTGAGAGCTTCACTGTGGTGGGACAGGCCGGCACAACCATGATACAGTGGGGCAACAACGGATTCCGCAGCGCTGCCAGCGCCTATGAGGATCCGTGGCTCACCGTCGTGGAGCGAGCAGACAACGGCAACCTTTTCAAGATGGCATTCAATGTTCGCACCAAGGACGCATTTGGTGAGACCACGTTCACGGATGGCCACAAGAAAGGCGGTCCTCTTTGGTGCGTGTTCAAGCAATAGGATGCTAGCATGAGCTGGTTAACGTATGACTATTGGATATGGTTAGCCGACGTGCTGTTTTGGTACGTGAGCCTACCCATCATAGTTGCGATCTTCTGCCTCGAGCTATGGCTCACCAAGAAGCGTGCCGCACGCTACAAGGCCACGCTGCATGAGATAGCCGATGGTAATTACGAAATCGAATACAATCTGGTGAGAGCTCAGCGTGATCAGTTCGTGAAGAGAGCCAGGGAGACTCTGTATGGGCATTGGTGATAGGCTGATGGCAGTGCTCTGCACCGTTGGCGGTGCGTTGGCATTGGTCGCTTGGCATGATCAAGAGGATGGAATCAGCAGGGCAGTCACCGCACTGTTGGCCGGATTCCTACTGGCACGTGGAATCAGCCAGCTGGTAGCCATGTATGTGTTGGACAGGAAGAACAGGAGCGATGCCAATGGCTGATGAGATACCACTGCTAGAACTCACGGAGACACAGGTCAAGACCGTGGTGATAGCCAGCCTACGCCAGAGATTGCAGCTGGCCTTGACTCCGGCATTGGATGCACAGGGCAACGCAGCGCCGATCGATCAGGACTTGGTGGACAGCATCAAGCAGGTCATGGGAATCTACATGACGCTCGAGGAGCACAAGAATCTCATGCAAGAGGCAGCTCTCTATGAACTGCAACAAACGGCCATGGCTCAGGGCAGCCCAGCCATCAATCCAGACTGATAGGAGACACCATGATACAGGAATGGGCACGCAAGCTACTGACCAGCGATGGACGCGTCAATAGGCTTCAGTATCTGGGATATCACGCAGTGTGTTATATCATGCTGCTGTGCGCGGTGCTGATTGGCATCCTAGTGTCAGTGACACTCAGCCCTGTCCTGGGGACAGCTGCCACTGACACGCTGTTGGTTGGATTGGCAGTCGCTGTGTTGATCTCCTATCTCTACTCGCAGGCCTGCATCACCATAAAACGATTGCATGATCAGAATCTCAGTGGCTGGTGGTATGCGGGCCTGCTGATGATCACGTTCAGCAGTGGTGCGTTCCAAGAGAGCAATCCCTCGCTGTCAGCGGTGCTGGGCATGGCAGCACTGATAGCCAATTTCGCACTGTTGATCAGACCAGGTACCGATGGCATCAACAGGTTCGATGCCGTGGCAGAGCAAAGCCAACAGGACTAGACCTCAGACTGGGCTAGGACATATAATGCGGTTCGATGGCATGGCCATCCGAACAGCAACCCCAGAGGCACATCATGTTGAACCCCGAATTACTCCAAGACACAGGCATCCTTGCAACCATAGAATCATTGGAAATACCACCAGAGACAGATGAGATATCCTCGTCCACGTCGATGCTCATCTGCAGGAACATCGTATACATACTGATCAATCGCATATTCCGTGATCAGATAATAAAGATCGGACGCACCAACAAGGACCTGCGCCAGCGCCTGCGCGAGCTCAGCAAGAGCACCTCTATACCCTTGGATTTCGAGGTGTATTATGCAGCGGAAGTTCAAGACTGTTCCCTAGTAGAGAGCCAATTGCATGCTATATTCGCAGACTATCGCATCAATCCGGACAAGGAATTTTTCCAGCTTGATCCAGAGAAGGCCAAGATGGCTCTCCAGCTGGCTGCGATCAAGGAAGTCACTCTGCCCAAGACCACCGTACCGACCAGCAGCACCATACACGCCGGTCTGGTCTGGGAGACCTTTGACGTGCCGATCGGCGCTGAGATAATCTATGTGCGTGATCCCAGCAAGAAGGCCACTGTGGTAGCTCCCAAGAAACTGGAGTATCTAGGGGAACGATACAGCCTGCAGGGTCTGAGCAACAAGCTATTATCCGAAGGACCCAAAGATGGCACCAACACTTGCATAGGTGCACGTGAATGGATGTATGATGGCGAGCTGCTGGATCTACGCAGGTCGGCTGACTGATATCAGTTGACAGCTGTGCTGCTCGTGCTAAGCTAGGCTGTCAGGAGCAGCACATGGTTGATATCTGGATCGTATCGGACACTCATTTTGGGCACAGCAAAATCCTAGGCTTCAAGCACACGGATGGCACGCTGATACGAGGTTCTCGTTTCAGCTCAGTGGAAGAGATGGACGAGCACATGGTGGAGAGATGGAACTCAGTGGTGGGCGATGGTGACATCGTCTATCATCTGGGCGATGTGTATTTCGAGCATGGACACAGGGTGTTGCCACGGCTCAAAGGTCGCAAGCGCCTGATCCTAGGCAATCATGACAACGGCAAGGCCTCGTACCTACAGGTCAATTTCCAGAAGATCCTGATGTGGCGCATGTTCCCGGAATTCAACTGTGTGCTGACGCATGTGCCCATACATGAGAGCGGCATGTTCAAGGTACAGTACAACCTGCACGGGCACATCCATCAGCATGATAGCCCTAGTCTGCGCCACATCAACTGTTCTGTGGAGGTGCAGGACTACACACCAAAGCACATAGAGGAACTGATCCCGCGATGAAAATACATGTGATCTCGGACCTACATCTGGAACACAACAGGCTGCCTGTTATCGAAAACACTGGTAGCGATGTGCTCATATTAGGTGGAGACATCGCAGTGGCCCATCACATCTATCGACATCCCAGGAGTGACCTTCCCAACAATGCCGAGAATGCGCACAAGGCACAGAGCTATCGCGATTTCTTCCAACATGTGAACGACAGCTGGGCGCATGTGATCTACGTGGCCGGTAACCATGAGCACTATGGTGGGCGCTGGGATCGCACGGTGCCTGTGCTGCGTGAGGAACTCGCGCACTATCCTCGCATCCACTTCTGTGATCAGGACAGGGTCGTGATCGACGATGTGGTGTTCCTGGGCGTGAGCCTCTGGACGGATTTCAACGGTGGTGACAGGGTTGACATGCTGGCCATGCGTGATCTCATGAACGACTACCATCAGATCACCGAACGGCAGAACCGTAATGGCGTGGATGTGTACCATAATCTGCGCCCAGAGACCACGTACCACAAGCACTGCAGTGATCTGGAATGGCTGCGGGTGCAGCTGAGTTTGGACAAACGCAAGACCGTGGTGGTTGGACATCACTGTCCCAGCTTCCAAAGCGTGCATTACAGCTATCAGCAGCCGCGCTATAGGACCATGAACGGTGCGTTCACCAGCAACTTGGATGAGTTCATCCTGGACCATCCGCATGTCGCGCTGTGGACACACGGACACACGCATCACACCTTTGATTACAGGATCGGAGATACTCGAGTGTTGTGCAATCCGCATGGATATCCTGGTGAGCAGACTGGATTCGATCCCGCATTAGTAGTGGATATCTGAGATATTTTGCCAGTGAAATCAATGATCTCTGTCTGCTGAAAAATGGTTGACAGTAGCGGGTATGCACGCTAGCATGGTATCATCACGGAGTGGCCAGATGCGCATCGCTATCCAAGGCAAACATCACAAGGTAAACCATGCCATCATACGCAGAGCACTGCAATGGTATGCCAAGGATCTGCTGCCCGCGCTGACCACCAAGATATGCCTAGATCTGGAGATCTCAGCCAACCTGCAAAGGGATGAGGGCATACAGGGTGCAGCGACTTGGCTGCACACAGCCATAAGACCTCGTCATTTCGCCATGGAGTTGGATGCCAACCTTGATCTGCGCAACACTCTCAAGATCCTAGCCCATGAGATGGTGCACGTCAAGCAATTCGCCAGAGGTGAGCTGATAGATCTAGAGAATACCAGCGCAGCCACATGGCAAGGCAAGCGCTATCGCATACACGACGATGACCGATACTGGACCCTGCCCTGGGAGATCGAAGCCTATGGCCGAGAACCTGGTCTCTATCATAGGTTCCGCAAGCTCACGGGCATATGAGATGGCCAGGGACGATCATTTCAGAGACAGATACCGTCGCATTTTCACCAGACTTGATCCACGGCGCGAGGTCCATGGCGCCAATTTCCGAGATGCTGGCTATCCTGGCTGCAAGATAGGACCCTGGGCAATGAAGAGCTGGGCCGAGATGCACACCTGGTGCCAAGAGAACTATGCTGACAGATACGCATGGATAGGTGACCATTTCTGGTTCCTCGACGAGGACGATGCGTTCCTCTTCAGACTGACATGGAGCCTATGATCCACGCATGACTGATGCAGGCCTCTGGGAGCAGCACATCGTTGGCGAGAATGCCATAAGAGTGCGAGTCAACGTGCCGACACAGCTGGGAGCTCTCTCAGTCAAGGATGAACGCATCAGAGAGATAATGGAATGGTGCGAGCAGAACTGTCGACACAGCTGGATCATGAGCTACGACCATTTCAGTTTCAGATCTGAAGATGATGCGATGCTGTTCCGCTTGACTTGGCTCTAGAGTCCGGCAGTCCTGCGGAGGCGTTGTAGATCGCTCTCAAAGGTAGCTGCCTGCTGGGCCGCAGCGGTCTTCTGCTGCGCGGTCATCTGGGGAGCGGTCTGTTTCTGCTGTTTCCTGGCTGCGGCTTCCTCGCCAGCGATTCGCTCATAGTTTGCTACCACCTTCTCGAGGTCAGCGATGGGCATGGCGCGATGTCCTGCGTCATCATGGATGGTGCCAACCTTGCGCTGTATGGTGTCCTTGCTGACCTGCATGATGTCCAGGCTGTCCGCAGCCTTGTGCAGCCTGTTGATCAGCTGATCCTGCTTGGCCTTGTCAGCAGGATTGGGCACCGCTGCCTGTGCCTGTGCTGGTTGTGCTGCCGTAGCAGCAGGGGTTGTGGCTGCAGCTGGTGCCTGCTCATCTATGGCATCGGGTTGTGCTTCATCTCCCACAGTACGCTCTGATCTCAGGCGATGCACACCAGCCTTGATCTTGTCAAGTTCAGGCCACCGCACGCCCAACCAAGCCAGGGTGTCTAGCACGCGGTCAAATTGATTATCACGCTGATAGGCGCCGCGTTCAAAGTTGATGAGGATCTGCCTGAGTATGTCGGCCTTGCGAGCATCTAGCTCCGGTATGAGATTGGGTTTTGGCCGCGTGGCCCTGCGATCGTTGCGAGATATTTTGGCCATGAGGGTCATGGCATAGAGCGTGTCGCTGGCGCTGCCTGTCTGCAGGAGACCCTTGATCTTATCCAGCTCAGCTGATCGATCAGTGCCATCCTTGGCGCCTTCGCCCAGCTCATCACCACCCTGTTTGCGATCAATGCCTGCACGCTTGATCATGTCCTTGAGATCCTGCACATGATCAGCAGCGCTCTTGTGTGGATCCATGTTCACGCGGTATCTGTCATCGCCCATTGGAGTGACCCTGCCGCCGAGGAACTGTGCGATGAAATGCTCAGCATAGGCCTGTGCCTGCTCAGCAGGCATGCCGGTCATGCCCGCGATGCGATCAGCGAGATCTCCAGTGGTGAATTCTCCCAGTTCTGCCATGGCCTCCATGGCCATGCCAGCCAGCTTGACCTGTGATCGCACAGCAGCAGCCATCATTGGATCCACGCCTCCCAGCATGTTCTCACGATAGCCATAGCGGCGATCGCCGATACGCTCTATGGCGAAAGGCAGCAGCTTGACCGCGGTCTTGAGCAGCTCTGCCATGTTCACGCCTGGGTGCAGCTCACTGACCTTGGCAGCCCATTCACTGGGACTCAGTCCCGCTTCGCCTGCCATCTTCAGCGCATCCAGCGCGTCCAAAAGCTGTGTCTGCACGGCCTTGGGGTAAGCAGCCAGCGCTGCTTCTATCTTGTCGTTGATCTTGGGGTCGAGGGAGATGTTCTCCCGGAGATGGCGCAGTTTCATGATTGCCTATTTATAAGTATGGGATAGAGGATGGGTTGGGCAGCAGCTGAATTTGCAAGCCCTGCTGGGCCAGCCAAAATCCAAGCTCAAACCTCCCGAAATCCCGGGCCAAACTGCAGTTTTGGGCCTATTCTACAGTTTTTTCCTGTGAATTATGCTGTCTAGGAGTTCGCTAACCTATTGATTTTATGTGAGAAAAATTTCTGCTAGATTTGGCAAGATTTTGGTTGACGTCCGCTATAGTGGTGCTATTGTGTTGGAGTAATGAGCAGCGAGGTGCTGTTCATGCGTAACACACAGACACACAGGACTTACATCATGGAAAAGAACTTCTCCGTCGCTGGCGTTTCCACGCTCAAGGGTTCCGTCAAGGTTCGTTTCGCCAAGGACATGGCACGCACCAAGGTGCTGGCAGCCAACGGTCACAAGGACATCCGGCTCGTGCAGCTCCCCAAGGCGATGACCAAGGCAGAAGCGCTGTCGTTCCTCGCCGCTGACGCCAAGTTCCAAGATGCGGCTGCACAGGCTGCCATCAAGGGCGCCAAGGCTGAAGGCAAGGCACCTGCCAAGACGAAGTCAGTCACGGTTGACGTGGCTGCGATCAAGGCCAAGAATCTGCAGACCATCAAGGAAGTGGCTGCCAAGCAGACTGTCGAGGGCTAACAGTCCCGACACCGGCCGACACATACCAGCGTCCCACGGGGCGCTGGCTGCTTTTTAGCGATGATTCAACACAGAGGTCCTGGCATGGACTATCATCCTTTGGAAGAGCATTGGTGGTGGTGGGTGCTGTTGGCATTGGTGCTGACGATCAGGGCCTTTGGACAAATAGAGCTTGACAATCAGCCAACTGATGCTAAGTTATAGTGAATATTGGAGCATGCTATGAGAGTCAAGATCACTGGATACCCTGCGTGGATCGGACCCTATCAGATCGCTGAGAAGATCATCTTCTGGGCTGACAAGTGGGACGATAAGGATCCTTGGAATCGCCGCGCTCACAGGCTGGGCCGTTGGTTGGCCCAGGATCGACTGGGCAATGACAGCTGGCTGGCCAAGCTATGCCAATGGATACACAAGCATCTACAGAACCGTGGCGATCGCCGGGTCAGCGTGCGCATCGATAACACAGATGTCTACAGCGCCGATCACACGCTGGCGCTGATCATCGCACCAACGCTGCGCAAGCTCAGGGACAACAAGAACGGCAGCCCCTGGGTGGACAACGCGGACCTGCCACCAGAGCTGCACATGAGCAAGCGCGAGACCAAGATCTTCAATGAAGGTTCTTGGAACAAGCGGCTCAAGGTCACGGAAGCCGAGAAAGACGCCATCAACAAGAAGTATCACGCAGGCTGGGAATGGGTCTTGGAAGAGATGATCTGGGCCTTTGAGCAGCACGAGCGTGGCGACTGGGATGACCAGTTCCACACGGGTGATCATGACATGCTGTGGCAGAAGGTCGACGTGCATGGCAATGCCTTGGGCGAACCCCGCAAGCTGGGCTATGACCGCGATGAGGATGATGACACGGAGCGGGACGGCAAGTTCCTGTATCAGATGGTACATGGCCCAAATGACACGCATGTGTATGATCGCGATGGTGCCAAGGCTTGGAGCGATCGCATGGCCAACGGCCGTCGACTGTTTGCGAAATACTATGAAGCTCTGTGGTGGTGACACATGTTAACGATCAAGATAGCGGACGAAACAGCAGATGCCCTGATGCGTGACATCCTGCGCCAGGACTATCAGGGACTGACTGCGCAGGTAGCTGAGCTCAAGCTCAAGCAGAGCGAGGTTGGCCTGCCTGCTTATGCTGCAGAGGATCTGGCATTCAGCGAGGCAGTGCTGGCAGCCATGGATGTGATAATGGAATACTACATCGGACACGATTGGCGGAGCACGCTGTGACAGAGATGATCAAGCTCAATGTCAAGGAGATACGCAAGCTCTACAGCTGGATTGAAGCCAATGAGCTCAAGGACGCTGTGCAGATCAAGATCTATGTCGAGCACACTGGCATAGGTGATGCCATACGTGCCACGGTCAACGTGTCAGAGGACGAGGGTCGATTCATAGACCTAACTGACTATGACAGTTGGTGACGATCTCAGGCCAAGGTGCAGGATGTCCTGGATAGATATGGGCATCTGCCAGAGTTCAGGCTGCTGTTAGAGCTGTTAGTGGAGGTTTATGAGGAGTTGGAAAAATGCCAAAAGTAGTGTTGAATTCTTGCTATGGTGGATTTGGCATCAGCGAAGCTGGCATGCTGCGCTATGCTGAGCTCAAGGGCATCACGCTCTATCCAGAGAAGGATCGGTTCAGCATGATGACCTATTACACTGTGCCGCCTGAACAGCGTGTACAGCAGCTTAGTTCAGATGAATGGCTGGCTGCTACCACAGAACAGCGCATGGCCAATAACGACGCATACAGCGCACAGACCTTGCACTACAGCGATATCCCTCGCGATGACCCTGTGCTGGTCAAGGTGGTAGAAGAGCTGGGCGTAGCTGCAGCTGATCAGTTCACAGAGCTGCGCATCGCAGAAGTGCCAGATGATGTTAAATGGACCATCGAGGAATATGATGGCAAGGAATGGGTAGCGGAGGTGCATCGCACATGGTGAGATATGTTCCATTGATAGCGGTGGTATTAGTGGCTGGCTGCCACAGCGTGAGCAGCGATTACGAACTGCCTCGCAGTCCAGTGATCGTGGAGCACAAGCCATTGGTAGTGCCTCACAGAGATTGGATAGCAGAACACTGCTATCCCCTGCGGAGACAGCAGGGCGAGGATGGTCGCTGGGTTGAGATCAAACGCTGCAATATCAGATGATCAACAGACCCCTGAGGTTGCCACCGGATGACATAGGTGAATGGACCCA
>Ga0209777_10006120_pt1 | contig 13631 bp, 12 predicted proteins | sample FrelakmetHBP12HB_FD_187147 | JGI IMG/M metagenome (GOLD analysis project Ga0209777, IMG submission 187147) | Freshwater lake sediment microbial communities from the University of Notre Dame, USA, for methane emissions studies -HBP12 HB (SPAdes)... | ecosystem: Environmental > Aquatic >...
CTTCCGATCTCACGTGGCGCAGGCCGCTCCGGCGGAGGCCCCGGCCGCGGAGGCTGCCGGCGGGGCGCCGGCGGACGCCGGGCTCGTCGGCGGGACGTTCACCCGCGCCGAGGTGTGGGCGTGCACGACATGCCACGCGTGCATGACCGAGTGCCCGGTGTTCAACGAGCACATCCCGCTGATCGTCGAGCTGCGCCGGCGGCTGGTTTCCCAGGGCGAGGTCGAGGACCGGGTCCAGACGGTGCTGATGAACCTGGGGCGGTACGGCAACTCGTTCGGCAAGTCGGCGCGGAGCCGCGCGAGCTGGACGACGGGGCTGGCGGCGCCGCTCAAGGACGCGCGGAAGGAGCCGGTCGAGTTCCTCTGGCTGGTGGGCGACTACGCCTCGTTCGACCCGCGCGCCCAGACGGTCACCCGTGCGGCGGCCGCGGTGTTCCAGCGCCTCGGGCTCGACGTCGGGATCCTGTACGACGGCGAGCAGAACGCCGGGAACGACGTCCGGCGCATCGGCGAGGAGGGGCTCTTCGGCCAGCTGGTGGAGAAGAACCTGCAGGCGATGGGGAAGGCCCGCTTCCGGGCCATCGTGACCACGGACCCGCACACGTACCACGTGGTGAAGCACGAATACGCTTCGAACGGCTCCGGGCCTCTGCACGGCGTCGAGGTCCTGCACGTCGTGGAGCTGCTCGACCGGCTGGTGCGGGAGGGGCGCGTGCGGTTCGAGACGCCGGCGACGGGGACGGTCACCTACCACGACCCCTGCTACCTCGGCCGCTACAACGGGGTGTACGAGGCGCCGCGCCACCTGCTGCGGGCGCTCGGCGTCCGAGTGGTGGAGATGGCGCGGAACCGGGATGAGGCCTACTGCTGCGGCGCGGGCGGCGGGCGCATCTGGATGGAAGACGTGCCGGGCATCAAGGAGCGCCCCGCCGAGAACCGCGTCCGCGAGGCGGCCGCGCTGGGCGGGGTGGACACGCTGGTCGTCAGCTGCCCCAAGGACCTCGTGATGTTCCAGGACGCGCTCAAGACCACGCAGCTCGAGCGCGCGCTGGCCGTCAAGGACATCGTCCAACTGGTCGAATCGGCCGGTGCCACAGTCGTCAGGAGCAACGCTCATGCACACGCCTGAACACGGTGATGCGAACGCCGTGCGCATCGGAGTCTACATCTGCCATTGCGGCACCAACATCGCGGGCACGGTGGACGTGCACGCGGTCGCGGAGCACGCCGGGAAGCTCCCGGGGGTCGCCATCAGCCGGGAGTACAAGTACATGTGCTCCGATCCGGGCCAGGAGCTGATCAAGGCGGACATCAAGGACCACGGCCTGAACCGGATCGTCGTGGCCTCCTGCTCGCCGCACCTCCACGAGAAGACCTTCCGCGGCGCCGTCACCGCCGGCGGGCTCAATGCCTTCCAGTTCCAGATGGTGAACATCCGCGAGCACGTCTCGTGGGTGCACCCCGACAAGCGGGCGGGCACCGAGAAGGCCGACGCGCTCGTCCGGGCCGCGGTGCGCCGGGTGCGGTTCCACGTGCCGCTGGAGACGCGGCGGGTGCCGGTGCGGGCGGACGTGCTCGTGGTGGGCGGCGGCATCGCCGGCATCCACGCGGCGCTCACCCTCGCCGATGCCGGGAAGCATGTCACCCTGGTGGAGCGGGAGCCGACCATCGGCGGCCACATGGCGATGTTCGACAAGACGTTCCCCACCCTCGACTGCGCCGCGTGCATCCTGACGCCGAAGATGACGTCGGTGAAGGCCCACAAGAACATCACGCTGTGGGCCTACTCCGAGGTGCAGGAGGTGAGCGGGTACGTGGGGAACTTCACGGTGAAGGTGAAACGGAAGCCCCGCTACATCCGGGAGGACGTGTGCGTCGGCTGCCAGGAGTGCATCGACGCGTGCGTGTACAAGGTGGGGAAGGAGCCCGACGAGTTCAACCTCGGGATGTCGAAGCGCAAGCCGATCTACCTGCCGTTCCCGCAGGCGGTGCCGCAGGTGGTCACGATCGACCCCGAGAGCTGCATCGAGTTCAAGTCGGGGAAGTGCAAGAAGACGTGCGTCGAGGTGTGCGCCGACCGGGAGGCGATCGACTTCACCCAGAAGGAGCGGATCGAGACGATCGAGGTCGGGACGATCCTCCTGACGACCGGCTTCAAGGTGTTCGACGCCAAGCGGCTTCCGTACTACGGCTACGGCACCTACCCGAACGTGTACACCGCGCTCGAGGTGGAGCGGCTCCTCAACGCCTCCGGCCCGACGTCGGGGGAGGTGGTGCTGCGCGACGGCCGCACGCCGCGGTCGGTGGGCATCATCCACTGCATCGGCAGCCGCGACGAGCACACCAACAAGCACTGCTCGCGGGTGTGCTGTATGTACGCGCTGAAGCTGGCGCACCTGGTGCAGGAACGGACGGGCGCGGAGGTCTACAACTTCTACATCGACATGCGGACGCCGGGGAAGGGGTTCGAGGAGTTCTACAACCGCGTGGCGGAGGAGGGGGTGCACTTCATCCGCGGCAAGGTGGCGGACGTGTACCCGGCGCCGGAGAACGACGGGCGCCTGGTGCTGCAGGCGGAGGACACCCTCCTCGGGAGGATCCGCCGGGTCCCGGTGGACATGGTGGTGCTCGCCGTGGGGATGGAGGCGCAGGCCGACGCGGAGGACGTGCGCCGGACGTTCAACATCACGTGCGCGTCGGGGGGGTGGTTCACCGAGCGGCACCCGAAGCTGGCGCCGGTCGCGACCTTCACCGACGGCGTGTGGATCGCCGGCGCCTGCCAGGGTCCGAAGGACATCCCCGACACGGTGGCGCAGGCGGGCGCGGCGGCCGGCGAGGCGCTCTCGCTCATCAACGCCGGTTACATCGAGCTCGAGCCGAACACCGCGTACATCGTCGCGGAGGACTGCTCGGGGTGCAAGACGTGCGTGCCGATGTGCCCGTACAAGGCCATAGCGGTCAACGTGGAGAAGGGAAAGGCCGAGATCAACGAGGTGCTGTGCAAGGGGTGCGGGACGTGCGTGTCGGTCTGCCCCTCGGGCTCGGCGCGGCAGAACCTGTTCGAGGACGACGAGATCTACGAGGAGATCGGGGGAGTGCTGGCGTATGCCTGAGACCACCAAGGGACCCGCGGCGGCGCCGGCGCAGTTCGAGCCGCGGATCGTCGCCTTCTTCTGCAACTGGTGCACGTACCTGGCCGCCGACCTCGCGGGCACGACGCGGATCAAGTACGCGCCGAACATCCGCGTGGTGCGGGTGATGTGCTCGGGGCGCATCGACCCGCAGTTCGTGCTCGACGCCTTCGCCAAGGGCGCCGACGGCGTGCTCATCGGGGGCTGCCATCCCGGTGACTGCCACTACGAGTCGGGCAACTACAAGACCCTGCGCCGCTTCCACCTGCTGCGCCGGACGCTCCGCACGCTGGGCATCGAGGAGGAGCGGTTCCGCCTCGAGTGGCTCTCGGCGTCGGAGGCCGAGCCGCTCAAGGCGGTGGTCAACGACATGGTCGAGAAGGTCCGGGCCCTGGGGCCGTTGCACCTCGAGGTCCCCGCCGAGGCGTTCGCCGAGGAAGCGGAGGAGGTGGCGGCCCGATGACCACGAAACCGAAGGTCGCGTTCTACTGGTGCGCCTCGTGCGGCGGGTGCGAAGAGGCGGTCGTGGATCTCGCCGAGCAGGTGCTCGACGTGGTGGCGGCCGTGGACATCGTGTTCTGGCCGTGCGCGATGGACTTCAAGCGCCACGACGTGGAGGCGATGGCCGACGGGTCCATCGTCGCGACGTTCGTGAACGGGGCGGTGCGGAGCACGGAGCAGGAGGAGATGGTCCACCTCCTGCGCCGCAAGTCGCAGGTGCTGGTCGCGTTCGGGGCCTGCTCCCACATGGGCGGGATCCCGGGGCTCGCGAACCTGTCGGACACCGCGTCGCTCCTCGCCACGGCGTACTGCGAGAGCCCGAGCACGGTGAATCCGGAGGGGGTGCTGCCGCAGCGGCATTCCGAGGACGGTGGCCGGCGGCTCACGCTCCCCGGTCTCTACGAGACGGTACGGACGCTCGACCAGGTGACGGAGGTGGACTACTACCTCCCGGGGTGCGCGCCGACGCCGAAGCTGATCGCGGCGGCGGTGCAGGCGCTCCTTGCGGGCGCGCTGCCGCCCAAGGGGTCGGTGCTCGCGCCCGACATCGCCCTGTGCGACGAGTGCCCGCGCAAGGCGTCGAAGCCCGACACCCTGGCGCTGGCGGCGTTCAAGCGGCCTTCCGAGGTGATCCTGAACGAGGAGGAGTGCCTCCTCGCGCAGGGGGTCCTGTGCATGGGGCCCGCGACCCGCGGCGGCTGCGAGGCGGCGTGCGTCCAGGGGAACATGCCGTGCACCGGGTGCTTCGGGCCCACCAGCCGGGTACGGGACCAGGGGGCGAAGGCGCTGTCGGGGTTCGCCTCGCTGGTGGCGAGCAACGACGGGGCGGAGATCGAGCGCATCACCGGCACGATCGCCGACCCGGTGGGGACGCTGTACCGCTACAGCCTGCCCGCGTCGCTGCTGCGGCGGCGGCGGGTGGCGGTGTCGTAGGGGACGGGGAGCCGGCGCGTGCTGCGCTCGATCGCCCTCCGGCTGATGTCGAGCTACCTGGTGATCATCGTGATCATCAGCGCGCTCTTCAGCTACGTGGGGATCCGCGTCATCGACAACCGGGTGGTGGCCGAGGCGCAGCACCGCGTGGCGGAGTCGCTGAACGCCGGGCGGGAGATCTACTCCAACGAGTTGAGGGCGGTGCAGCAGAGCGTGCGGGTGAGCGGGGAGCGTCTCTTCCTGCGGGACGCCATCGCCAGCGGGCGCCCGGGGCGGATCGTGGCGCTGCTGGCGGACGTGCTGCAGCGGGAACGGCTCGACTTCCTGGCCGTGACCGACGCCCGCGGCCGGGTGCTGTGGCGGCCCAGCAACCGCGGCCGCACGGGGGACGATCGCGGCGGCGACCCGCTGGTGCACGCGGTGCTCGCGCGGAACCAGGCCGTGTCCGCGACGGCGGTGGTGCCGCGCGACGCCCTCGCGCGGGAGGGCGGCGCCCTAGCCGACAGTGCGCGCATCGCGCTGGTCGAGACGCCCCACGCGCGAGGGCGCGCCGAGACGGAGGCCACCGCGGGGATGATGCTCGTGGCGGCGGCGCCGGTGCAGGACACCGCCGGGCGGCTGATCGGGGTGGCGTACGGCGGCGTCCTCCTGAACCGGCGCTTCGGCCTGGTGGACCGGATCAAGCAGGTGGTGTTCCTGGACGCCCGGTACAACGACCGGCCGGTGGGCACGGCGACGCTGTTCCTCGACGACGTGCGCATCGCCACCAACGTGCTGAACCGGGACGGCACCCGGGCCGTGGGCACGCGGGTCGCGGCCGACGTGTACGACCAGGTGGTGCGGCAGGGCCGCCGCTGGCTCGGCCGGGCGTTCGTGGTGGACGACTGGTACATCGCGGCGTATGACCCCATTCGCGACGTCGGGGGGCGGGTCGTGGGGATGCTGTACGTCGGCATGCTCGAGGCTCCGTACCTCGACATGAAGCGGTCCTCAACGCTCCTCTTCCTCGGCATCACGCTCTCGGGGGCGGTGCTGACCATCGGCCTCTCGTACGTGATGTCGCAGCGCCTGTCGGAGCCTCTCCGGCAGCTCGTGGCGGCGTCGCGCCGGCTGGCGCGCGGCGAACTCGACGCCAAGGTCGCGGTGCCGGCGGTGGCGGAGTTCGCCGAGCTGGCGGACGGCTTCAACGCGATGGCGGCGGCGCTGCGCAAGCGCGATGAGAAGCTCCAGGAGTTCGCCCGCAAGAAGATCATGGAGTCGGAGCGCCTGGCGCTGATCGGCCAGCTTGCGGCGGACGTGGCCCACGAGCTGAACAACCCGCTCCAGGGGATCGTCACCTACTCGCACCTGCTGCGCGAGCGGGGGCCGGCGAGCGAGGCGGCGGAGGGGTGGGTGGAGAAGATCATCATCCAGGCCGACCGCTCGACGAAGATCATCCGCGGGCTCCTCGACTTCGCGCGCCCGCGGACGCCGAACAAGCGGCCGACGAAGGTGAACGTGCTGCTGGAGGAGTGCATCGCGCTGGTGGAGAACCAGGCGCTGTTCCACAACATCGAGGTCGTGAAGCAGTTCGGCGCCGACGTGCCGGAGGTGGTGATCGACCCGTCGCTGATGCAGCAGGTGTTCCTGAACCTGATCATCAACGCGGCGGAGGCGATGGACGGCGGGGGGCGGCTGGCGCTGACCACCTGCCACGACCCGATCGCGCGCACGGTCGAGGTGGGGTTCGTGGACACCGGGCACGGCATCCGGCCGGACGACGTCGACCGCGTCTTCGAGCCGTTCTTCACCACCAAGGCCGTGGGGCACGGGACGGGGCTCGGCCTGGCGATCAGCTTCGGGATCGTCAAGGAGCACCACGGGGCCATCTCGGTCGAGAGCGAGATCGGCAAGGGGACCGCGTTCACCGTGAGCCTGCCGGTGGGCGCGGCCGAGGAGGGGTAGCGCCGTGCAGACGACCGCCAGGATCCTGCTGATCGACGACGAGGAGATCGTGCTCGACTCGTGCACGGAGATCCTCCGCGGCGAGCCGTACGAGCTGGCCACGGCCCCTGACGGGGCGCGCGGCCTGGTCATCTTGCCGGAGTTCCGCCCCGACCTCGTCGTGGTCGACCTCAAGATGCCCGGCCTCTCCGGCTTCGACGTGCTCGAGCGGATCCACGAGGCGGACCCGACGATCGTGCCGATCGTGATCACCGGCTACGCGACGGTGAGCTCGGCGGTGGAGGCGATGAAGCGCGGGGCGTACGACTTCCTCCCCAAGCCGTTCACGCCGGAGGAGTTCCGGCTGATCGTGCGCCGGGGGGCGGAGAAGCGGTCCCTGCTGCTCGAGACGATCGCCCTGCGCCGCGAGCGGGATCTGCTCCGGGAGCACTTCGCGGCGATCGTCTCCCACGAGCTGAAGGCGCCGCTCGCCGCGATCCAGCAGAACCTCTACGCCCTGGAGCGCGAGCTGGCGCCGCTCGCGACCGAGGACCAGCGGGGGCGCCTCGGCCGGCTGAAGGCCCGGGTCGGCGACCTGCTCCAGCTCATCGACACGTGGCGGCGCGGCGCCGTGGACCTCGAGGCCGTCAAGGCGCGGTTCGCGGCGGTGCCGGTGAAGCTGCCGGTGGACAAGGCGGTCGAGAGCCTGAGCGTCCACGCGGCGCGCAAGTCGGTCGAGATCGTCGCCGCGGTCAGCGAGCCCTCGCCCGTGGTGTGGGGCGACCAGGGCACCCTCACCGAGGTGCTGGTCAACATCGTCGGCAACGCGGTGAAGTATTCCCGGGAGGGGGGGCAGGTCGCGGTGTCCGCCGAGGCGCAGGCCGACGAGGTCCGGATCGCCGTGGCGGACACCGGCCTGGGGATCGGCCCGGAGGACCTGCCCCACATCTTCGACGCGTTCTACACCGCCCAGCCGGGCGCCGCGGGGGAACGCGGCTCCGGCCTGGGCCTCGCCGTCAGCCGCCGCATCATCGAGGCGCACGGCGGGTCCATCGCCGTGGAGAGCACCCCCGGCAAGGGCAGCACGTTCGTGATCACGTTGCCGGTCCACCGGGACGACGCCCCGCCCGCGGCGGGCGCGGGCGCCGGATCCGTGACCGCATCAGCCAAGGAAGGCCGCAGATGACCGAGCACAAGCGGTTGATGATCATCGACGACGACCCCGATTTCGTCGCGGGGATCCGGGCGATCCTGGACGCCGCCGGCTACGAGACGGAGGTGGCGCACAATCCGAAGGACGGGTTCACGGCGCTCAAGGCGCGGCCGCACGACCTGCTCCTCCTCGACATCATGATGGGGCGGGGCGCCGAGGGCGTGATGATGGCCCGCAAGATCCGCAAGGACCCGGCGCTGCAGGACCTCCCGATCCTGATCATCACGGGGATCCGCGAGCAGATCGCGTTCATGTTCCCCGGCCAGGCGGTGCACCCGAACTTCGTGCCGCTCAACGAGCTGATCGAGAAGCCGGTGGAGCCCGACCTCCTGCTGGAGCGCGTCGCTGCGCTCCTGAAGGCGGCCGAGGCCCGCGCCCCGCAGGTGCGCTGATGCAGACGGCCACGTATCGCAAGCCGACGTTCGCCGACGAGATCTCGAACGAGATGTACGCGACCGGCACGCGCGGGCTGAACTGCTGCATCCAGTGCGCCACCTGCTCGGCGGTGTGCCCGGCGGTGGCGTTCATGGACCACACGCCGCGGCGGCTCATCGGGATGATCAATGCCGGGATGCGCGACGAGGTGCTGGCGAGCAACACCTACTGGACCTGCGCCTCCTGCTACGCCTGCTCGGACCAGTGCCCCAAGGGCATCAAGCCCTCGGAGCTGATGTACGTGCTCAAGCGGTACTCCGTCTGGAAGAACCGCTACCGGAGCGACCTGGTCGGCCCGGAGTTCTCCCGGCTCTTCGTGCGGACCATCATGCGGACCGGGAAGTCCTACGAGCCCGGCTACGCGCCCGCTTTCATCTTCGAGGGCGGCGTCCAGGGGATGTTCCGGGAGATGCAGTTCGGGATGAAGCTGCTGGCCAAGGGCCGCATCCCGCTCCTCCCCTCGAGGATCAAGCGCGTGGACAACTTCCGCCGGATGCTGAGCCGGATCGTGCCACTGGAAGGGATCGAATGAGACGGTACGCCTACTTCCCGGGGTGCTCGGCAGAGACGGTCTCCGCGAGCTACCACCTCTCGGCGGTCGAGACGGGGGCCAAGCTCGGTGTCGAGTTCAAGGAGATCGAGGACTGGAACTGCTGTGGCGCCACCCCGTACTCCAACATCGACGAGCTGCTGGCCCAGTCGCTGTGCGCCCGGAACCTCGCCATCGCCGAGCGGGACAAGCTCGACGTTGTGGCGCCGTGCAGCGCCTGCTTCAAGAACCTCTACCACACCAACGAGCACCTGAAGACGGACGCCGACCTCGCGGAGCACATGAACTTCGCGCTGGAGGCGGACGACCTGCACTACTCCGGCTCCGTCGGCGTGCATCACCTCATCCACGTCTTCGTGCGGGACGTGGGGCTGGACGCGATCCGCAAGAAGGTCACGCACCCGCTCAAGGGGCTGAAGGTGGCGCCGTACTACGGCTGCCAGCTGGTCCGGCCCGACCGCCACGACGGCTTCGACGCCGCGGGCCCCCGGTACTTCGAGGACCTGCTGTCGGCCATCGGCGCCGAGCCGGTAGCGTATCCGTACCGCCTGCGGTGCTGCGGGGCGTCGCAGATGATCGCGAACCGGCGCGCCGCCCTGACGATGGTGGCGGACCTGCTGCGGACCGCGGCCCAGGTGAAGGCCGACGTGATCGCCACGACCTGCCCCCTCTGCCAGCTGAACCTCGAGTGCTACCAGGGGGACGTGAACCGGGAGTTCGGCGCGGAGTACCGGATTCCGGTGCTGTACTTCACGCAGTTGATGGGCCTGGCGATGGGGATCGGGCAGAAGAAGCTGGGGATCGGCACCGAGCTGATCCCCCCGAAGGCGGTCCTGGAGTGCGTCGCGCGCAAACCGGCCGCGGCGGAGGCATCCAAGCGAGCGAAGGCGAGCCAATCATGACACAGCAGACCGAGCACGCCCCCCGCGCGGGGCGGAAGATCAGCATCGACCCGATCACGCGCCTCGAGGGGCACGGGAAGATCGAGATCTTCCTCAACGACCGCGGGGACGTGGACCGTGCGTATCTCCAGATCCCCGAGTTGCGCGGCTTCGAGGAGTTCGCGAAGGGGCGCCTCGCCGAGGACATGCCGCAGATCACGTCCCGGATCTGCGGGGTGTGCCCCACGGCGCACCACATGGCGGCGACCAAGGCCCTCGACGACCTGTACAAGGTGACGCCGCCCCCGGCGGCGCGGCGGATCCGCGAGCTGATCTACGCGAGTTTCGTCGCCGAGGACCACGCGCTGCACTTCTACGTGCTGGGCGGGCCCGACTTCGTGGTCGGCCCCACGGCGCCCGCCGCGGAGCGGAACATCCTCGGCGTGATCGCCAAGGTGGGCGTCGAGGTCGGCACGCGGGTCATCGCGATGCGCCGGCGGATCCGCTCCATCATCGAACTCGCGGGCGGCAAGGCGATCCACCCGGTGTTCGGGCTCCCCGGCGGCGTCGCGAAGCGTATCCGCCCCGAGGCGCAGGCCGAGATCCGCGCCATCGCCGCCGACGCGGTGGACTTCGCCACCTTCACGCTGCAGGTGTTCGACGACCTCGTCCTCAAGAACCCCGAGTACGTCCAGCTCATCCTCTCCGACGCGTTCACGCACCGGACCCACTACATGGGGATGGTGGACGCGCAGCGGCGGGTGAACTTCTACGACGGCCAGGTGCGGGTGGTCTCGCCGGAGGGTACGGAGGTCGCGAGCTTCGGCGCGCCCCAGTACCGGGACCACATCGCCGAGCACGTGGAGCCGTGGAGCTACCAGAAGTTCTGCTATCTCAAGCAGGTGGGGTGGAAGGGCTTCGCCGACGGCGCGGAGAGCGGCATCTACTCCGTGGCGCCGCTGGCGCGGCTGAACGCCGCCGACGGGATGGCGACGCCGCTCGCGCAGCAGGCGTACCAGCGGTACTTCGCCACGCTCGGCGGGAAGCCGGTGCACCACACCCTCGCCAACCACTGGGCGCGGGTGGTCGAGCTGCTCTACGCCGCCGAGCGGATGAAGGAGCTCGCCGACGACCCGGAGCTCTGCGACCCCAACGTGCGGACCCTCCCGACCCAGGCCCCGACCGAGGGCGTTGGGATCGTCGAGGCGCCGCGCGGGACCCTCATCCATCACTACCAGACGGACGAGCGGGGCGTCGTCCAGAAGGCCAACCTCATCGTGGCGACGCAGGGCAACGCGGCGCGCATCGCGATGAGCGTGGACAAGGCGGCGAAGAGCCTCCTCTCCGGCAAGGAGGTGTCGGAAGGCCTGCTGAACATGATCGAGATGGCGTTCCGCGCCTACGACCCCTGCTTCGGCTGCGCGACCCACGCGCTGCCGGGCGAGATGCCCCTCGAGGTGCGCCTGCGGTCCCTCGACGGGACGGTCCTCAAGACGGTGCGGCGGGGGTGAGCCGCCGGTGACACCGGCCTCCGCGCCCCCTCGCACCGTCGTCGTCGGGCTGGGCAACCCCCTTCTGACGGATGACGGCGTCGGCATCTACGCGGCGCGCCTGCTGGCCGAGCGGCTGGCAGGGGCGGGGGCCGGTGTCACCGTGGCCGAGAGTTCCTGGGGCGGCATGCGCTTCCTGGACCTCCTGGCCGGCTTCGAGAAGGCCATCATCATCGACGCCATCCAATGGCGCCACGGGCCCCCCGGGACGGTCTACCGGCTCCCGCCGGACGAGGCCGTCCCCACCGTGCGCGCCGTCTCCTTCCACGACATCAGCCTCGGCACGGCGCTTGCACTGGGAAAGAAGCTGGGGATCCCGCTCCCCACCGAGCTCGTCTTCCTCGCGGTCGAGGCGGGCGACGTCCTCACGGTGGCGGAAGGGTGCTCCCCGGAGGTCGCACGCGCGCTCCCCGAGGTGGCCGGTCTGGCGATGGACCAGCTGGCCGCCTGGGGCGCCCTGCCGGAGGCCGGATGCACGAACTCGGGATCGCCGGGTACCTTATAGAGGTCGCCGAACAACATCTGCAGCGCGTCCCGCACGGCACCGTGCGGCGACTCGTCGTGCGCATCGGCGAGATGGCCGGCGTGAACCCCGACTCCCTCGACTTCGCGTTCGAGTGCCTCAGCAAGGGCACCGGCGTGGACGGGGCGCGGCTCGAGGTGGAGCGCGTCCCCCTCTCGGTGGAGTGCGACGCCTGCGGGCGGCGCTCGCCGGTGGCCGACTACGTCTTCCGCTGCGCGGCGTGCGGCGCCGAGACGGTACGCATCGCGAGCGGGCGCGAGATGGAGTTCGTGGCGATCGACGCCGACGACCCGGAGGAGGTGACCGGTGCACCTGATTGACGTCCAGACGGGCCTCTTGGCCGACAACGACGCCGTCGCGGCCGAGAATCGCGAGATGCTCGCGAAGCGGGGCATCTACGCCGTGAACGTGATGAGCGCGCCCGGGGCGGGGAAGACCTCCCTCCTCGAGCGGCTCCTCCCGCTCCTCGCGGCGCGCTGGCGGGTGGCGGTCATCGAGGGGGACATAGTCGGCAGCGCCGACGCCGAGCGGCTGGCGAAGCTGGGCCTTCCCGTGGAGCAGATCAACACCGGCGGCGCCTGCCACCTCGACGCCCGGATGGTGCACCACGGCGTGCACGAGGTGGTGCACGGGCCGTCGGACGTGCTGGTGTTCGAGAACGTGGGAAACCTCGTCTGCCCGGCAGAGTTCGACCTCGGCGAGGACGACGCGGTGATGCTCCTCTCGGTCACCGAAGGACACGACAAGCCCAAGAAGTACCCGCTGATGTTCCGCCGCGCGGGGCTGCTGGTGCTCAACAAGGTGGACCTCCTCGCCATGACGGACTTCAGCGTCGAGGTGGCGGTCGCCGCCGCGCGCGACGTCCATCCGGGGATCGAGGTCATCAAGACGTCGTGCCGCACCGGCGAGGGGATCGCCGACGTGGCGGCGTGGGTGGAGGGCCGCATCGCGGCGAAGCACGGCCGTGCGGCGCCGCCCCCGCCGCCCCCTCCGAAGGCGGGGTGAGCCGGTGCCCGTCCGCCCCGGGGTGTCCGCCGCGCGGGTCGTGGTGCGCGGGGCGGTGCAGGGGACGGGGTTCCGGCCCTTCGTCTATCGGCTGGCGCGCGCCCTCGCGCTGACGGGCTCGATCCGCAACACCCCCTTCGGCGTGCTGATCCACGTCGAGGGGGATCCGCAGGCCTTGGAGGCGTTCCGCCGGCGGCTCCCCGCCGAGTCCCCACCCGCCGCGATGCTGCGGAGCGTCGAAGCCGAGGCCACCAACGTTCTCGGCGACGCCGCCTTCATCATCGCCGACAGCGACCTGGCGGGCGAACTGAGCGTCGCGGTGCTCCCCGACCTCGCGACGTGCCCCGACTGCGTCCGCGAGGCCTTCGACCCCCGCGACCGCCGCCACGGCTACCCGTTCCTCAACTGCACCGCCTGCGGGCCGCGGCTCTCCATCATCGAGGGCCTTCCCTACGACCGGCCGCGCACGGCGATGAAGGGCTTCGCCCTTTGCCCCGACTGCCGCCGCGAGTACGAGGACGTCGGCGACCGGCGGTTCCACGCCCAGCCGGTCGCGTGCCCGGCGTGCGGGCCGTGCCTCTCCTGGTCGGAGCCCGGTGTGGCTGCATCCGTCGGCGACCCTCTGGAACTCGCGGCGCGCTCGCTCGAGGCGGGCCGCATCGTCGCGCTCAAGGGGCTCGGCGGCTATCAGTTGCTGGTGGACGCCCGGAGCGAGTCGGCGGTGGCGCGCCTCCGCGGGCGGAAGGGCCGCGAGGAGAAGCCGTTCGCGGTGATGTTCCCGACGCTCGACGCCGTCCGCGCGGCGGCGCGGCTCTCCGACGCGGAAGGGGCGTGGCTCACCTCGGCGGCCGCGCCGATTCTCCTCCTCGAGATCGTGGCGCGCGGCGTCGTGGCCGACCAGGTCGCGCCCGGCCTCCGTACCGTCGGCGCGATGCTGCCGTACTCGCCGGTGCACCACCTCCTGCTGGCGCGTCTCGGCTTAGATC
>Ga0209777_10006121_pt1 | contig 13630 bp, 14 predicted proteins | sample FrelakmetHBP12HB_FD_187147 | JGI IMG/M metagenome (GOLD analysis project Ga0209777, IMG submission 187147) | Freshwater lake sediment microbial communities from the University of Notre Dame, USA, for methane emissions studies -HBP12 HB (SPAdes)... | ecosystem: Environmental > Aquatic >...
ATTCGGAAACAAGCGCCGAAGAGATATTGTGGAGATCTGGGCTCACCATTGTCGACCTGAAGAAGAGCCTCAAGTTACCCCCTTTGCACAAGATGTTGCCGTCGCTGTTCGGGGTGAAGCGGCGCGACGTGATCGTGTTCAGCCGTAACATGGCCAGCCTTCTTGTTCACTGGCACACAATCGACCAAAACTTCTGCACTATGCCTGGCGAGTTGAGCTTGTTCAGTCCAGGAGGGCCTGAAGGCTCGCATTTCAGGAAACTCTTGCTTGTTACCTTATGAACCCTGTGCATGCAGAATGCAATTACAGAATTAGAATTGGGTGTGAGGTTGGTGGGGGCAGGCCACAGCCGAGGAGGAGTCTGATTAACGGCGTCGTTTAGGCTGAATCAGAGACGACCGATAATCTTGTGGTGGTGGAATGGGCAAAAGAGGTAGTGGAATATGCGGAAGTATGCTAGGCAACTTGGCTTTAGGGCTCTTTGCAGTAGCGGAAGAGGAGATACCCTTCTTGAGGTCGTAATCGCGGTTGTTATTCTGGGTCTGATAACGGCTTCTGTACCTCCTGTACTCATGTTGTTGAACTACCAGCAGTTTAAGTGGAATGAGCAAACAACTGCCGAGAGCCTGGCGCGAACCCAGATTGAGTACATGAAAGGCTGCCCATATTATTACGGTAATGCAACGGTGCCAAATCCTGTTTATGCAACAGTGCTTGATCCTGATGAGAATATGACAGTGCTTGTCCCTGACCAGGACTACCGTATCAATGTCATAGCCCGTCCCATTATGATTATCCCGATTCCTGCGCCGACCCCTACGCCTGGTCCCGGCCCGGCTCCTACGCCCGGTCATCCATATGTGGATTTCACTCAACCCGGCGCAAGTGACGTGGGGATACAAGAGATCACGGTTCAGGTCTACCACATGAATAAACTGGTGCTTTCGGTCACGGCCTACAAAGTTGACCGCTGAGGGGGATAGTGAAGGCTTTACTGTCTGGGAAGCAGAAGAGGATTCAAATAGGGTTCACCCTGGTTGAGATGATGATTGCCCTCGCAATCAGCGCCGTTCTCCTGGTTGGCAGCGTAGCACTGGTGAAAGTAATGACCATAGATACTGTGAATAATAAGGCGAAAACGATGTCGATACTCCAGGTGCAGTACGTGGGGTTCTGGGTCACCGAGGATGTGGTTCAGGCCCGGCCTGACGGGATCAGCCTTGGAGATGCTCAGGGATTTCCCCTAACCATAGAGTGGACAACCTGGAACGGAGCTACAAACCAGATTACATATTCCGTAGAAGGTCAGGTGTGGACCCTGAGCCGCCACTATCAATATACACCCAAGGGCGGCTCTGTGATAGACAAGGGTACGACTGTGGTGGGTCAATCTCTTGACCCAGCTGGGACCAAGTGTGAGTGGGTGACTGGCAATGCGACTAATGTGCTGAAATTAGAAGTGACTGCCAATGTTGATGGCAAGGTAGCGACCAGGACGTATTATATTCACCCCAGAAGCACATGATAACTGAGCGTATGGTCGGAGGCAGACATGAGAAATAAGGCGGAATCAAGGAAAAGCCAATCAGGGCAGATTCTTATCTACACGACAATTGTAGTCATGCTGGCTGCCCTTATCCTCGGTCCACTGATGAATTTCATATTCTCCGCCCATCGCTCTGCGCAGATACGTACACAAAGGACGCTGGAACTTTACGCCTCCGATGCAGGCATAGAGGACGCGTTGTACCAGATAAAGACCGAAAAGCAAGGCACGGCCCTGGCGAGCCTCCCATTCGGGAATACTTCTTCCTACAATACCGGGACGCCGGCGATGAATGATAGAACTGAGAACGTAACTGTGCAGAAGGTCTGGCTACCTGATGGCCTGCCGGGAAACGCGACCAAGAATTGGGCAAATCCTGCGCCTGTTAACATCGACCCGCCCTCGTCCTTAGATACGGATAAATCAGACAAATTGGTGGTGGTGGGGATGCTTCAAACTGTCCAGGCGACAGCTGCCGCTGATGATTTTGATCACGGCTGGCCCGGTGGAAGCTCTGGCGGCAACTGGACCGGCAACTGGACAGCCACGGGGAGCGCCAGCCTTGCCAGCGGGGGAGTAAGCGGTAATGGTCTCGGGTTCGCAGGTGCGGCCGGCAATGCTACACGCCAGACAAATATCCCCCAGTATATGCAACCGGAGCTCAAGTTCCAGGCCAAGGCGTCGTCTTTCGGGAACGATAGCGCCAGTTGCCAGGTAAGCACCGATGGAGGTAACTGGACTACCGTAACGACCTGGGCCGACGGCAATGATACAGGTATTTACAGTTCCTATGATATAGACCTTTACGACCAATATGGCATAGGTGGGGGTGACACGACGTCCCCGCTGTGGCTAAAATTCAATGCTAACCTGCATACTTCCGTCATAGCCTCTGATAATTTTGAATCTAACACCTGGACCGGGTGCTGTAGCTGGGCCAGTCAATGGACAAACAATTCGGGATCAGGAAATCCTACGGGAGAAACCGCAATTTATGGCAATGATAGTAATGGGCCTCCTCAGCAAGGCAGCTATTCCCTTAGACTTAGAAGCAATACCGGGTATGCCCAGCGTCAGGTGAACCTCTCCAACTACGCTGCGCCGCACCTTCAGTTCTGGGCAAAGGCAGCGTCATTTGAGAGTAATGAAAATGCCAAGTTGCTTTTGAAGGTCGGTAGCGGCTCTTGGACGACTGTAAAGACGTGGACGCATGGCGGTTCTGGAAACTTAACGGACGATAATACGTATCATTTCTTTGATATAGACCTCAGTCAGTTAGGCGCCGGCGGGCAGAGTAGTGTCCGGATTGCTTTCCAGGCCAACATGGGCAGCACCACTGACTACTTCTATGTTGATAGTATTAGTATTGTTCAAAGCTCTTCTTTCAACGTCGATAATGTGTGGATTGGCTACCAGGCTAATAGTGATGATATACAGATAGCTTACACCGACCCGAATTTTGACCCAACAGTAGGCAGCTCTGGAATCAACGATCCGGCATATCTGGACAGGATCGGGGTGTGGATGCCCTCCGGCTGCGAGTTTACAGGTGTGGTGGGTAACCAAACCACCGTTGCACTCAGGCAGTACCTACCCCAGCAGCCGGATATACTACCCGCAACCTATGCTGATGGCACTATTCTGGAGTGGGATTTGTGTGCTAATTGTGTCAACCTGCGGGGCAATAGCACTAACATAGCGGTGCCTATCGTTTGGGACCTAACGTTCAGTTACAGTATGCCCCCGACGCAAGTTATGCAGGGCATGTTCATCTGGATCAAGGCTCACGGACCTGGCAATCAGACTTATCTCTCGTGGGACAAGGGGTACGAGATTTACAAGGCTGTTTCCAAGGCACACAGCCAGATACTGGGCACCAATACCCAGGTCGCAGCCTATGCCGGGCAAGGCGCGATAAATAAGCTTGGTGCCGCGAGTTACGGGGACTATGTGGCGACAGGCGCTGCGCTGCTTTTCGATTACAGTGGAGATACTAATGTTAAGGAGAAGGCTGTAAACCCGAGCGACAACAGCACCTGGGTCACGAAAAACGGATTTTTCTATGACGGGAGGGATCAAATCACGACCATTCCCAGTGATGCACACATTACGGCAGCCTGGCTCTACTGGTCTGGATTTATGAATAATAGCGATTGGTCGAGCTTCGGGAGTGTGCCAGACACAACGGTGAGCTTCATGTACCCCCTGCGCTACGGGCCTGAATCATTTGCAGTGTCGTCTCCGGGAAACCTGACACATACTGTCAGTTCATACGCTCAATCTTCTGAGCCATATAAAGAGTCTATGGACCTGCTGGCGCATCAGCCAGTCTTAACCTTATCTAATATGAGATATCTGGGGGAGGGTCTGGGGACCGCAACAAACAATAATGGCAATGACAGCTTTACCACTCTTCATAAGCCTATCCTTTCATCGCCCGCGCCTAATGTCAAGGTCGGAAATCAAACATTGTCTCAAAGCGGTAACTATACAATAAACTACACTACGGGCAATGTCACGATCATCAACGATGCTTTGTCCGAGACGGTATCCATAGACTACAGCGTATCCGGCACGATGACGCTGAGCAACGGCACTGACTACACGATAAATCAGACTTCAGGGAATGATATCAGATATACCGGCTTCAAAATCAGTAACAATCAAAACACCCTGGGTAGTCAAATCACCGGGGGTAAGCTACAAGGCACCGTGACTATAGATTACTACTACGCCAAGCACTGGCAGACGGTGCAGCACGCAGCTTACGATAGATACGGCACGGCGCTGTCTCCAGCACAGGCCGTGGTCCCGCCTCCGCCTGATACCCAGGTAGGTGATACCTACGCCTGTTTTGACGATGTGACTCAACTGCTGACCGGCAATGGCACTTACACTGGCAACACTGGCGATGGGCAGTACGCTGTGGGCAATGTTACATTTACAACAGGGCTGGAGTCAGGCTCAGGCGTAGGTGATTGGAACCAGAAGTGCTTCGCCGGCTGGTCGCTGATTGTCCTCTACGAGAGCCCTACCCAGACGGCGCACCAGTTCTACCTCTACGACCCCATACATCTTCCTAATTACGACCCAGTAACAAATCCAGATGCCTGTCCTTTCCAGGTGGCTCTGGACAGTCAAAAAACATTTAATCTGACTGATTTCTATCCTCCGGCGGGAACGGTAAGCGGGAGACTCACCTACTTCGTGGGTGAGGGTGATCCGGGTTTAAAAGGAGATTCCGTAGGCTTCAAAGGGGTTTCCCAGACTTCATACACCCCTTTGCATGATCCTAACTCGACTGATCCCAACGATGATCCGAATAACGTGATGAACAGCAAGTCAAGCAACGGCGATATGGGGATAGACATAGATACCTACAATATATTGGCCCAGGTAGGTAATGATACGGCAGCCAACGTACAACTGAGCACGACGGACGATAGATGGTATCTTACTTACATGATCCTGTCCTTCAAGACCAATGTAGTGCCCCCGCCGGACTATTCGTTCAATGTGGCTTCTATTACCTACCAATATCAGCTTGGAGGCAAGTAGCGGTAGCACAAGGGCTTACTATGTCGAAACGGTCAGTCCATGATTCGATCCGGTCATGAGATGGCCGGGCTAGTCCAGGGCAGGCGGCTGAAGTGCCGTCCGGGCTGGTTGAGCGTTGCCCTGAGAATCAGTTTATTGTGGTCGAGGCAACGCTGGATAGGGAAGCAATACAAGAGAGTATCTGCTTGGGCGCTTGTGATTATGTGACAAAACCCTTCAACAATAGCGATGTAGTCGAGCGAGTCGAAGCTGCTATGGCAAGAAAGAGGCTGATTGCCGAGAAGAAGCAGCCGGCAAGCAGCGGCAAGAGACGGCCAGTGCCCTAGTCATAAGTTCCACAGGATATATTTTCAGCTCTGCCATCATCTCCGCAAAACCAAGTCCTTCCGTAGCACCTCTTTCCGGGGTAAATATGCACTTAGTTGCACCCATTGCCTTTTTGAAGGAATCGCCTTGTTAGCCACACGAGAGTTTAAGCTAGGTATCAAGTGACGAATGCCTCACACCACCCCCACCAGAAAACCTCTTCCCCGAAGGACAGTGTACGTCTGTTCCGCACGGCAAGGCGGTGTCAAGCCCGAACGAAGCTCGCCCCTAATGGGTCGGCTTGACAACATAGCCGTAGCAGCCGTATGACAAGCTGTCTGTCGCTTCGGGGAAATCGGTCTCAGTCCTGCTAATCCATTTGCTAATCCCTTGGTTGATACTCCCCCGCATCAAGAAGACTGTGCCGCATTTGACATAACTGGGTTGCGGGCTGTGCCAAAGCAGCCACAGTGATGGCAGAGTTTCGCGGCATAAGCCTCTGAGAGAACCAGGACAGGGACAGCTTCCCAGTCTGCCATATATTTGATGAACTGCGTCAGCTCGTAGTAGGGCATGCTGGAGACCATACGGTTCATCCTGCGCCCTCTGGCTCTCTTGCTAATCCCCTTGAGGTCGCCGACAGAGGGGAGCTCTATACCGTTTTAATCGGGATTGGTGCTTTCCTGCTTTATTTCATCACGAACCTTATGGTGCTTTACGGCTCAAGGCCACGCGAGTACTACGCCGACTATGGGAGTGGGCATCTAACTCTCTCTGGATGCCCTCCCCCAAGGAGTCCTCCCCCAGCAAGTATCTACTTAACCTCAAGTGCTCAGGCGTCTTTGCCATGCCTGCTAAACTATTTCTTTCGACAGGTCTGTTTTGGCTACCCCTTTCCGAAGCCGCTCGGCGGCAGCACAGCGGGCAATCAAACGAGCTTTGCAGGCCGAGTCCCACCGAGAGAGTTTACGCAAAAAAGCGTTGGGCAGTAAGAGAGCAGGGGCTCGGCTGCGGAGGACATAGCATTGGGCAGAATAAGACACTGGATCGCTGTCCACCTCGGGGTTGCCTTGGTCGTGCTGTTCGTGTGCCTTTTGATCAACAGCAGCGTAACCGCGTGGTCTTTGCAGCGTAGCACATTGCTGTGGGAGCTGCGTGTTTTCTCGCGGGCTCGCGAGAGCCCGGGGGTGATGCCAGCAAACAGTACGGAATGACTACGCTGTTTTGTCTAGAGTACTATGGACGGCCTGTGCCTGGGTGCGTAATATAGACCTGTGGCGGAGGTGAAGATATGGAGTTTAAGTATGTGGCCAGCACAGCCGAGGGAGGCCTGATTAACGGGATGGTGGAGGCTGATTCGGAAACAAGCGCCGAAGAGATATTGTGGAGATCTGGGCTCACCATTGTCGACCTGAAGAAGAGCCTCAAGTTACCCCCTTTGCACGAGATGCTGCCCTCGCTGTTCGGGGTGAAGCAACGCGACGTGATCGTGTTCAGCCGTAACATGGCCAACCTTATCGACGCGGGCATCCCCATATTGCGCGCTCTGGCCATACAAAGCCGCTTCGGCAGGGAGGCCTTTAGGGCTGTGCTGCGCGATGTGATCAAGGATCTGGAAAAGGGAGCCCGCTTCTCCGAAGCGTGCGCCAAATTTCCTAAAGTCTTCCCCAAATTCTATGTTAATCTGATCAAGACGGGGGAGGAGGTGGGCAATCTGTCTGGGGTGTTGAAGGACATATCCGCTCACATGGAGAGGGATGCGGCCACATCCAGCAAAGTCAGGGGCAGCCTGGCGTATCCTGCGTTCGTAATCCTCCTTGCCATCGGCGCTATCGCTATCATGCTCGCGTTTGTGGTGCCTGCGCTCACCTCCATGTTCAACGAGTTCGGGTCGAAACTACCGCCTATGACCAGGGCGCTTATCGCGGTGGGCAATTTCTTCAGCGGTAACATCTGGTACATGGTCTTGGCAGTGGTGCTCATAGTTGTCGTATTCATGCTGTACACCAGGACGTCCTCAGGGAAGAAGAACAGGGATCGTATGATATTGAAGATACCTGTGATAGGAGGGGCCATGCTCAAGGCAGGGCTGGCCCGATTTGCCAGGAATATGAGCATGCTGGTAGCAGGGGGCGTGTCCATGTTCGATGCCCTGGCGCTTGCCTCGGAGACAACAGATAATCTCGTCATCGCCGAGGCGGTGGCAAATGTGCGCGCTAACGTGGGCGACGGCAAGTTGTTCTCTCAGGCGTTGGCGGCTGAGCCTATTTTCCCCGATCTGATGTCGGAGATGATAGGTGTGGGCGAGGAATCAGGCAACCTGGAAACCCATCTGACAAAGATATCGACATTCTATGAGGAAGAGTCGGAGCGGGCCATAGCTAGGGTGATGGGGATGCTGACCCCGGCGTTGACCATCGGCGTGGGATTGATCGTAGGCTTCATTGCCGTGACCTTGTTCAGCTCTATCTACTCGCTGGTGGGCGCGCTGCCCCAGACATAAAGGGGAAAAGTGAGAAAGATGAGGCGGCAGGATATGTTTACCAAGGCGCTAACATCCAGGGAATGTTATTTGCCCCCAATGGTACCGTTACGGTGCTCACCTCGACGAATGCGAAAGGCTCTATTGTGGGGCAGGTTTTGAGTGCCCAGGGTTCTGCGGTGATCACCCATGATTCGCAGCTGGACACCGGCTCGGACTTGATTGGCGGATGTGCCTCATGGCGCCGAGCCTCATGCGTTCTGAACATAAGCGGGCTCGCTTCTTGATGCGATCGTGCCCAAGCAAGCCCGTAGGTGGCGATTACGAGATCTTCGCCAAGCATGTGAAAGGGCTAACTAGGAGACAAGGACACTGAGGCGCTTGTGCGGTTTGAAAGTCGGCGCTGCCATATGTATCAAAAGTCCTATCGCGCTAGGTAATTTGGGGGATTGAAAAGGGGGAACCTATATCTTAACATGCAGTCGTCGCAGGCCCGGTAGTCCGAAGATCTGGAATGACCTAAGCACTCGGGGGCTTGAATGAAAAGGACTGTTAGACACCTTAATATCTACGCGACTATTAGTTGGGGGGTGATAGAAAAGTGAACATCGATATCAACGTATTGCCGGCAGAACTGCGTCCCAGGGCTCTGATCGATTCCAAGACGGTTGTCCTGATATTCGCTATTCTGCTTCTGGGTTTCGGCTGTTACTACTTCTACAACGCAAACAGCGATAGCCAGTCCCAGATCACTAACCTGCAAAGTCAGATCAAGACCTCGCAGGAGCAGACAGCGGCCCTATCGAGTAACCCTGAGGCGGTGCAGCTCATCAACTCAATCAACCAGCTGAAGGGGGCGAAGCAGAGTTATGAGGCTTTTGTGGCTTCGAGGGTGATGTGGGGGAACGCCCTGGACGGGGTGTACTTGCTCGTCCCCGTGGGTGTGGATATCGCTTCCATTACTCAGAGCGGCAATAATCTGGTGATAACTGGAACTGCTGCAAGCTACACGGCTGTGTCTGACTACGGGCGCGCCCTGGACAACGATCCCAGGTTCGCTCTGGTGGCGCTACCATCGTTCCAAAGTGGCAAGTCATCAAGCAACGGGTCATTCTCGTTGACCGTAAGTGTTGCGCCAGGGGGTGGCTCATGACCCAGGCAATGGATATAATCAAACGCAATGGAAGATTGGCCGTTCTTATCGGGGTAGTTGTCATCCTTGTCGTCGTTGCCTTTGTTCTCTACTCAAGCTCGCAATCATCGGCAGACCAGAAGGCCAAGCTTGAGAATCAGCTGACGGCCGCCAAGGTGCGCTTGACTGCTACGCAGAGTCAGTATGACCTCGCCACTCTGCAGACGCAGCTGGCGAGCTTGCCCGGCTCATCCAGGTTCCAGTCCTCGTTTCCGACCGTTGCGCTGGGAACTTTTATTGCGGGGACAGCAGACAAATACGGCGTGGAGCTTGTCAGCGTGACGCCTGGGGGCGCCGTGGGCACTGAGGTGTCGGGAGGGGTGCAGTGCACTCGCTATGCTACCGACGTCCAGGTGACTGGCACCACCGAGGCCATAGATTCGTTCTTGGGCTACCTGGAACATGGACCGTTCCTCACCCTGAGGCTTGAGAATGTGGCTGTGAGTCCAAGCGGTGGCACGTGTACTGTAGTTATCCTGACTCAGTCGTGAAGTTGAGGATATGGTTTGCTCTATAGGGATGGTCACCAATTTGGGCACTGAGTAGTTGAGAATCTGCTGATGCCGGGAGGCAGGATGGAGGGTGAATATGGAACTTTTCAATGGCCAAGGGATGGCGTTTACAATTGAAGGCGCATCGCTGAAGATGCTTATCTTCGCCGGGAAAAAGATCGAAAGCTGGTATAGCGTTCCCCTGAACCCCAATTTCGTCAAAGATGGGCTGGTTGCGGCACCTCAGAACGTGGGCAAGATTATGGCCGAGGCAATTCAGGAAAAGGGCGTCCCACGCAGCGGCGTGATCTCCGCTCTGGCCAGCACGGGCAGTACTGGTCAGGTGCTGACACTGCCCCAAGTCAGGGGAACCAAACTGGACCAGGTGGTAATCAGAGAGGTGAAAAGGATCATGCCGGGTGCCGTGGACTCGGACTACATCTTCTGGCAGCCCATGGCAGACGGGGCAGTAACAAAGCAGAAGCAGGCGGTTTACGCCCTGGCTGTGCCGAGGAGTGGCGTCGTCAATATGGTGGAGATCTGCCGCACCGCAGGGGTGAAGCTAAAGGGTTTGGAGCTTAGGCCTTTTGCCCTGGTGCGAGCCGTCAACTGTAAGAGCGGCATCATAGTACATGGTGAGGTTGATAGCATCGAGATCGTCATTGTGGATAAGGGATTTCCCGGCCTGTTCCGCAACATTCCGGTGAAGGATGCCAATCCTAGCCCAGACGTAGCCTGGCAGTACCTTGTTCGCGAACTTCCTTTCACCGTAGATTATTACAATCGCAGCCATCATGATTCTAGCATAAGCGCCGAGAGCGCAGTCTATCTAAGCGGAGGGCTTGCCCTCGATCCCGAGATGGCCCCAAAGCTGGCACAGGCTACCGGGCGCAAGGTGGCTCGGGTTGAGCCTCCTCCGGGATGTCCTCAGAATTTCCCTCTGGAGCAGTATCTGGTCAACGTGGGGCTTATGCTCAAGGGGAAGTGGTAAGTTACTTGGCCTGCTTTAAGAATATAGGGATGCAGGTGATGGTAAGGGCACGGCTTGGCGTGCCCCTACTGGTTTTCTTGGATATGGTGGTCATGGCCAGGGTACGGGGTGACGCTGCATCCTAGAGTCTTAGTGTGAGGAGGGGATGATGGCTGCTGTAATAACGGTCGGTTTTGCCCTGTTCGGGCTGGCGGTGGGGAGCTTCCTCAATCTCTGTATTGACCGGCTTCCGCGGGGCAAGTCCATAGTCAGGCCTGGCTCTCATTGCGATAGCTGCAATCAAGAACTTAAGGCAGCTGACCTGGTACCTATCTTGAGCTACATCTGGCTGGGGGGCCGCTGCCGCTACTGCGGAGCCCGCATCCGTGTTCGCTCTCCGCTGGTGGAATTTGCCACTGCCGCTATCTTCGCCTTCCTAGCCTGGCATTATGGCCTGAGCCGGGAGCTCGGTTTCGCTGTTGTCTATGCCGGCATTTTCATCGTCATCTTCGTCATCGACCTGGAGCAGAGGCTGATACTGAACGTCGTGGCCTTCCCCGCAATGATGCTCGCTTTCGTTTTCTCCTTCTTTTGGGGTGGATTCCAGCAGTTCTGGCCCAAAGTCGGCCCTGGTTTCGTGCTCAGCGCCTTGCTGGGGGGCGCGGTGGGATTCCTGCTCATGCTGCTGCCCTATCTGATTACCCGGGGTCGGGGGATGGGTTATGGGGACGTCAAGCTCGCCGCTTTCATCGGGCTGATGTGTGGGTTCCCACTGGTCTTTGTCGGGCTGCTGGTCGGGATCCTAGCCGGGGGGCTTGTGGCCATATTTCTGCTGGCATCGCGGCTGGTGGAAAGTAGAAAGGCGGCTATACCTTACGGTCCGTTTCTCGTGGTGGGAGCCATGGTGGCGCTCATGTGGGGCGATAGGATTTTTCACTGGTGGTGGACCGTGGGATCCCGCTGAGGGGGGGTTGGGTATTGTTTAAAAGAAATCACCATGGGCAAAAGGTAAGCGAGAGAATGTTTATGGTGCAGAAGAGGAAGAGACAGGGCGGGTTCAGCTTCATGGAGCTGATGGTTGCGCTGATCATCATCATTATACTGGTGGCGGTGGTGATATTGGTGACCCGCGGATTTTTCACCAAGGCGAAGCAGTCAGGTCTGGATATCGATTTGCGGGAGATTCAGAACGCCGTTGATACCTACGCTATTCAATCGGGCCAGTGGCCCACAGCGAATGGCGCTCTGCCCCCTACAGGAAACTATACGCTGATAGACTTCAATGCCAGTTTCGAGAAAGATGGGCAGACTCTTAGCTTCTATCCCCACTTCATCTCCAATCTGCCTCGACACTCAGATGAAGGGGTTTGGCGCCTGGACAGCGCGGCGCTGGTCTCGGTAGACATGGCTCCGGATAAGTACTAAATGGGGACAAGTACTAAATGGGGATGTGAATTTGACTGATAGTAATATAGACACCCAGTTGAGGCTATGTTAGCCTGTAAACAGAAAAAGTATGCAAGGAAGGAGGTGAAACATGATGAGTTTCAAGAGAGGTGAGAAGGGCTTTACCCTGGTCGAGCTACTGATCGTGGTTGCAATCCTCGGCGTGTTAGCAGCGGTGGTCATCCCCAACGTAGTGGGGTTGATGGGGAGAGGAGGCAAGCAGGCTTACAATACCGATGCACAGACCATACAGCTTGCTGCGTCTACCTTCTTCTCCGATACCCACGGCGGTTGGAATAATAGTACTGCCGGCGTTTACACCTGGGGCAATTCCTCGGATAACAGCTCGAACCATTACTATCCCTGCGCGTTTGCGCCAGTGAACGCACCATTCCTGGTGTTAAGCACTACGGTGACAGACAGCCCACCGTATACTACTGCTAAGAACACCACCAATTTCGAGATAGACAGGAACACAAGTGGCACTAAGGCTACCACACAGGACATAAGTAATTCTGCTATCTGGATGGGGCTGCTGGTCAATGCTCCCGGCTTTGCGTCATTTCCCGGGACTGGCACGCAGAATCGTGGCAACATCTCAGTGGGGGGTAACGAGACAGGCCTGTATCTGCAGAACATTCCGAAGTCAGCCGCGACTGCTGATGCTGTTCCAGCGGGGGGAACCCTGCCGGCGAATGGCTCCAATCCTCCGGGTGGCGGCTACACCTGGGTAGTGGGCGCGAACGGCAGCGTCTATGGCGTGTACACGCCTGATGGCGGTACCACCTGGTACAACGGCTTCGGCGGCGCATATCCGTGATGCTTGGTTTAGCGAGTTGAGCGTTTAAGAGTAAGACTGTTTTGAAGAGAGTCCGCCTCTGGCGGACTCTCTTCGTGTCAGCGCGCGGGTGTCATTGCGAGGAGTCCGCCTCTGGCGGACGACGAAGCAATCGTCACGTACTCGTATGTACGAAACGGTGCGGTGAGATTGCCACGTCCGCCTCTGGTCCGCCCAAGGCGGACAATGACATGAGGCAAAGGGACTCGCAATGAAACAGGGAATTCGACTGAGGCTGTGAGGAGGGAACCCGTACTTTTTGGGGATTGCGCTGTGTAGCGCGTTTGGTATCATATATTTTACAGGTATCTCCCGGAGGAAGTCTTACAGTATTACTTGCGTTCGAGGTGAAATATAGAAGAGCTCAGGCGGTCGGAACGCGGCTTCACCCTGATAGAGCTGATAGTTGTGCTGCTCATCCTGGGCATACTGGCGGCGGTGGTTGTGGTCAACGTGGTGGGACTGACGGGGCGCGGCGAGGCGGAGAGCTACGCTATGGATGAAAGGACGATACAGATGTCGGTATCTACTTTCTACGCCGACGCGCATGCCTATAGCGCTACAGGCGGCTGGAACGAAGCAGGCAATTATACTTCTGTACATAGCTACCCAACCGGGTCGGGCACCGATTCCACCCTCTACCCGGGTAATGCGACCGTGATGGGCAAGTATACCGTGAACGTGGTGATGGATAGCAGCGATGGCATGCCAGCTACGACGGGCGATATAACGGCCGCTGCGATCTGGATGGGAATGCTGGTCAACGGGGCGGGCTATGGCAGCCCTGGCCCCGATGTAGCC
>Ga0209777_10006122_pt1 | contig 13629 bp, 10 predicted proteins | sample FrelakmetHBP12HB_FD_187147 | JGI IMG/M metagenome (GOLD analysis project Ga0209777, IMG submission 187147) | Freshwater lake sediment microbial communities from the University of Notre Dame, USA, for methane emissions studies -HBP12 HB (SPAdes)... | ecosystem: Environmental > Aquatic >...
CGATCTCCCCACCAGCGGGCCCTCGCCCGCGCCGTCCAGCAGCGACCGCGCGGCGGCGCGCTCCGGAGCGCTGGGTGCGAGGTGCCATTGCGGCTCGCCGTGCGGCACGCCCATCGCGTCGAGGAACTCGAAGTACTGATCCTGCACGTGCTGCTCGGCGTGCGGCGGGATGCGATGCGTCGTGAAGAGCCAGTTGGCGTCGCGGGCCCGCGCGAAGTCGAAGCCGAGCTTGACCGGCGCGCGAGACAGCCAGGTGACGACGCCGGCTTTGAAGTACACCTGCAGGTTCATGACGAGGTCGAACGGCCGGCTGCGGAGCTCGCGGCCCGCGTCCGCGTACGCGCGAAGCCCGCGCGAGCGCTGGAAGATGACCACGTCGTCCACGTGCGGGTGGCCCTGCACCATCAGCGCCGGCCCCGGCTGGAGGATCCAGGTGACGTGGGTGGAGGGCGCGTGCCGCTTCACCGCGTCGAGGAGCGGGAGCACGTGCACCGCGTCGCCCAGGGCGCTCATCATCACGATTCCGAGCCGTCCGCCGGTCCACGGCGCGAGACCGCTCACCGCGGACCCTCCAGGTACGCCGCGCTAAAGACTGCGCGATCGTGGTCCGTCAGGCGCGTGCCGCGCAGCCGGTTCCACTTGGCCCACGACCGGTACAGGCGGTCGAGGTTACGCGCGCGGTCGGCGTCGCCGTCGGCGCGGATGGGGCGGCAGGTGTCCACGTCGAGCAGCCACGCCTCGGGTCGCGCGCCGCCGGCGTCGCGGACCAGCAGGTTGCGCAGCTGCAGATCCGGATGGACGAAGCCCGCGTCGTGCATCCGGCGGACCAGGCCGCCGATGGCGCCGAGCACGGCGTCGCGCGCCGCGCCGGCCGGCGGCCGCTCCCCGAAGAAGAGTTCCACCAGGTCGACGCCCTCGACCGCAGCGGTCACGACGTCGGCCCGATGGCAGGGGCCGGCGCGATAGCAGACGCCGGCCAGCACGGCCGGCGTGCGCACACGCTCCCGGGCCAGCGACCGGGATACCGCGGCCTCGCGGTAGAACCGCGGCTGTCCCCAGAACAGGTCGCCGAGCAGCGGCGCCAGGAGCCCTCCGTGCCGCGCGTGGCGCACGACGGCGCCCTGCCCGCCGAGCGTGACGCCGAAGGCCGCGCCGCGTCCGGTGAACTCGCGCCGGCCGGGCTGCGCCGCCGCCCAGCGGTAGAGCGAGCCGGCGGCGGCCACCGCCTCGCGCACCGCGCCGGCGACGTCACGGCGCGCGGCACTCGAGCCGCCCGCGAACGTCCAGGTTTCGAAGTCGGGGGGAAGCGCCGGAGCGCTCAATCAGTACTTGGCGAGGTAGTTGGCGACCGGCTGCGACTTCCCCTTGAGGGGAATCGGCTCGCGGGCCTCGACCTTGGGCGGCTTCTTCAGCCGCTTGTAGAACGGCTCGGAGATCATGATCTCGCCCTTGGCGGCCTTCGAGCAGAGGCGGGAGGCCGTGTTCACCGCGTCGCCCAGCACCGTGTACTCCAGCCGCTGTTCACTGCCGATGTTGCCGGCGAACACCTCGCCGAAATTGATGCCGATGCCGATGTTGATGGCCGGCTTGCCCGTCGTCTTCCAGTGCTCGTTCAGCTCGACGAGGGCGCGCTGCATCTCGATCGCCGCCAGCATCGCCTTGTCGGCGTCGTCTTCGGTCGAGAGGGGCGCGCCCCACAGCGCCATGATCGCGTCGCCGATGAACTTGTCGAGCGTCCCGCCGTTGCGGAACACGATCTCGACCATCTCGGTGAAGTACTCGCGCAGCAGATGGGCGACGTCGTCGGGCGCCATCTTCTCGGACATCGAGGTGAAGCCGCGGATGTCGGTGAACATGATCACCACTTCCCGCTTGCTCCCCATGTCCAGCTTCATCGCTTCCCCGTGGCCGGCGATCTGCTTGGCCAGGTCGGGGGAGAAGTAGCGCTGGAAGTTGGACAGGACGAGCGCCTCGTGGCGGATGCGGTCGGAGAGCGAGCTGTTCTCCATCGCGACCGACGCCACGCCCGAGAAGGCGATGAGGAACTCGAGGTCCTCGTCGGTGAAGGCGTGCGTGGCCGTGAGGTTGTCCACGTAGATCAGGCCCAGCACCGTCCCCTCGGACGACATCAGCGGCGCGCCCATCGCCGAGCGCACGCTCTGGAGCAGGATGGACTTGCCCTTGAAGCGCTCGTCCTCCGCCGCGTTGTCGGTCAGGATCGCCACGCGCTCGGCCACCGCCTTGCGCGCGATCGACTGCGGCACGTGCCGCGCCGACGCGGAGCCCTCGCCGAGCCGGCTCTTCGAGATCCGGGGCACGAGGTCGCCGGAGGCAGGGTCGCACAGCAGGATCGAGCAGCGGTCCACGTCCATCACCTGGAAGGTGAAGTCCACCACCGACTCGAGCAGCTTGTCCACCTCGAGCTGGCGGGAGAGCTGCTTCGAGATCTCGAGCAGCAGCTCGAGCTTCTTGGCGCTGCGCGCCGACGTGACGGGCTCGGGCGCGCTCGCGTCGGTGACGGGCAGTGTCGAGGCGGAGAGCCGCTTGAGCGGACTCTGGATCCCGCTTCCCGACTCGCGCACGGGGAGCTGGCGGACGATCGTCGCCCCGGCCGGCTTCGGCACGGCGAAGCCGCCCTCGCCCTGCGGCTTCGCGGTCGTCGGCTTCGCGGCCTCCTTCACGTAGAAGGCGACCTTGCCGAAGGTGACGACGTCGTTGGGGGCGGCCTTCCCTTCGCTGATGCGGCTGCCGTTGAGGAAGGTGCCGTTGGCCGACCCCAGATCCTTGATGTGCACGCCGCCGTCCTCGGCCGTCAGCTGTGCGTGCTGGCGCGAGATCGTGGGCTCGTAGATCGGGATGTCGCTGTTGACGGCACGGCCGACGACCAGCGTGACGCCGGGTTTGACGTCGATCGACTGGTCGCCTGCGGTGCTGACCAGCTTGTACGCGTCGGCCATCTGCGGTGTGGCTCCTGGGACGCGGAAATATGCCCCCCCCGGCCGGGGGGACGCCAGCGGGTGAAACTACACCGCGCCGCGGGCCAACGCGATGGCCCGAAGTGCCGCGCGGGCCTTGGCTTGCGTCTCCTCCAGCTCGCGGCGCGGGTTCGAGTCGGCGACGATGCCTCCGCCCGATTGCACGACGACCCGGTCGGCGAGAACGGCGCAGGTGCGGATCGCGATCGCCATGTCGAGGTTGCGCGCGCCCCACCCCACATAGCCCACGGTGCCGGCGTAGGGGCCGCGGCGGGTGGGCTCGAGGGTATCGAGGATCTCCATGGCCCGCACCTTCGGCGCCCCGGAGACGGTCCCCGCCGGGAAGCACGCTTTGAGGGCGTCGATCGCGTCGCGTCCGTCGGCGAGCCGCCCGCGCACCTCGGAGACCAGGTGCTGCACGTGGGCGTACCGCTCCATGGCGAGCAGCTCCACCGTGCGCACCGAACCGAAGGCGGCGACCCGGCCCACGTCGTTGCGCCCGAGGTCCACCAGCATCATGTGCTCCGCGCGCTCCTTGGGGTCCGCGGCCAGCTCCGCCGCCAGGGCGGCGTCGCGCTCCGGGTCCGCGTCCCGCGGTCGCGTGCCGGCGATCGGCCGCACGGTGACCTCGCGATCCTCGACGCGCACCAGCACCTCGGGAGAGGAGCCGACGAGCGCGAAGTCGTCGAGCGCGAGATAGAAGAGGTACGGCGCGGGGTTCAGCGCCCGGAGATAGCGGTACAGCAGCAGCGGATCGGTGCGGCCCGGCACCTCGAGGCGGCGCGAAAGCACCGCCTGGAAGATGTCGCCGGCCGCAATGTGCTCGCGGATGCGCTCGATGTCGCGCTCGTAGCGATCCGCCGGATACGGGCTGGACGCCGCCGCGGGCGGGAGACCGGCTTCGAGCTCCAGTGGCGCGAGGTCCGATGGCTTCTTCAGCCGCTCGAGGACCTCCGCGATCCGTGCGCGGGCGGCCTCGTAGAGCCGGAGGCGCTCCCGCTCCGGGGCGCCGGCGCTCGTCTCCGCGTTCACGACGATCCGGGCGCGGTTGAAGAGGTTGTCGAGCACGACGACCGTGTCGGCCACCATGAACATGCCGTCGGGAAGGCCGAGGTCGTCGGGGGGCGGCGACGGCAGCCGCTCGAGGGTGCGCACGACGTCGTAACCGAAGAACCCGACCGCGCCGCCGAAGAAGCGCGGCAAGTCCGGCGCCGCCGCCGCCGCGAGCGGCCGCAGGCGGGCGGCGAGGTGGCCCATCGGGTCGGCCGTCCTGCCCGCGTCGGCCCAGCCGCCGCCGGGCGTCCACTTGGAGACGGCGTCGCCGCGGTAGCGCCACGCCTCCCGCGGCTCGGTGCCGAGGAAAGTGTACCGGGCCCAGCGCTCGCCGCCGACCGCCGATTCGAGCAGGAACGCGAACGGCGGCCGCGCCACCTTGCGGAGCACCGCGACCGGCTGGTCCGCGTCGAGCAGGCACTCGTGCACCACGGGCACGATGCCGCCGGCCGCGGCGCGCGCGACGAACGCCTGTCGCTCCGCCGTGTCCGCGCTCACCGCGCGCACGTGCTTGTTCGGCCCGTTACCGGCCGCGATATTGCCGGGGCATGCCGCACCGTCATCCTCCCTGGCTCGTCGCCCTGCCGCTGCTGGCGTTCGCCGCCGCGCCGGGCCCCGCCGCCGCGCAGGAGTGGGATGCGCCCGAGGTGCGCGCCCTGGTGGCGCGCGCGATCGCGCGGCGCACCGCCGCGCTGGCCGACACCGGGCTCAAGAGCTTCAGCGCGCGCGCACACGGCTTCGTGTTCTTCCTCGGTCAGATCGGCGAAGGGCTGTCGGAGCCGCCGCGGCTCGTCAAGGCGGACCAGCTCGAGCTGCAAGTCTACTGGAAGGCGCCGGAGCAGAGCAAGCAGCGGATCGTCGGATGGCGCGACCGGATGGACCTGCCGACCGACATCTCCTACCATCGGGACCACCTCGGCATCGCGCTCAACAACTTCCCCGACCGGATCCGGCTCGGCGAAGGCGACGAGGTGCGCGACGTGCCGCATCCACTCGCGCGCTTCGGCCCCACCCTCTACCAGTACGCGCTGAAGGACTCGACGACGATCCGCCTCCCCGGCCGCGACATCATGGTGTACGAAGTGGCGGTCCGGCCGCGCAACTACGGCGCGCCCCGCATCGTCGGCTCGATCTTCCTCGACGTCCAGAACGCGGACCTGGTACGGATGGCGTTCCAGTTCACGCGCCCCGCCTACCTCGACGACCAGCTCGAAGACATCACGGTGGCGATCGAGAACAGCCTCATGGAGGGACGATACTGGCTGCCGTACCACCAGGAGATCGCGATCCGCCGCCGCCTCACCTGGCTCGACTTCCCGGCGCGGGGGATCATCCAGGGGCGCTGGGAGATCGACACCTACCGCCTGAACGGGAACGTGGACAGCGCGTTCGCGTCGCTGCCGGGTCCGGAGATCGTCGCCGCGCCGCAGGCGGTGCGCGACTCGTTCCCGTGGACGGATTCGCTGGCCGCCGCGATCAGGGAGTTCGCGGAGCCCGCGCGACTCGAGGACTTCGCCGCGGTGCGCGCGCAGATCCGGGAGGTCGCCGCCGGGCACGTGCTCGACGGCCTCCGCCGGGCGCAGGTCGGCGGCTCGTCGGTGTCGGACTTCGCGCACTTCGACCGCGTCGAGGGGCTGGCCCTCGGTCTCGGCACCACGATCCGCTCCGGCAACGATGCGACCGTGCTGCGGCTCCGCGCGGGGACCGCGACCGCCACCACGCTGGTGACCGGGGGCGCCGACCTGGCGGCGCGGCGGGGCGCGTGGACGTGGCGGCTCGATGCGTCGCGGGCCGTCCGCGACCTCGGGGACGAGCCGGTGATCTCCGGCGTCGTGAACTCGCTGCTCGCCCAGGAGGCCGGGACCGACTACGGCGACTACTTCCTCGCCACCGGAGCGGAGGGCAGCGCGACCCTCGCACTGGGCGGTCGCAGCAGCCTCGCCGTCGCCGCGAGTTGGGAGCACGTCGACTCGCTCGCGGTCCATGCGCGCTGGGCGCGGGGCACGTTCTCGCGCGGCAACGTGGGCGTGACGCCGGGAAGCTGGAGCCGCCTGCGCGTGTCGCTGCGCCGCCTCACGCCCGCCTTCACGACCGTGGGCAGCTTCTCCGGCAGGCTGGAGGTGGAGGCCGGACTCAACGACACCTACGTGCGCGGCTACGGCGACCTGCGCTGGCAGGTTCCCGCGGGCAGCGGGTGGATCGTCGCGCGCGCGAGCGCGGGCGCCGGCAGCGCCGGCCTGCCGGATCACCGCGCGTTCGCGCTCGGCGGGCGGGGCACGCTGCTCGGCGAGGGGTTCCGTTCCCTGGTCGGCCGGCAGGCGGCCTGGGCGTCGCTCGAGTTCCGCCTCCCGGTCGCCGTCCCCGAGATCCCCCTCGGTTCGTACGCGGGCACCGGGTCCACCGCGACGCTGATCCCGTTCGTGGCGGCGGGGTGGACCGGTGGTCTCATCCTCCCGGCCCTGGGCGTCCCCTCCCGCGGCATCAGGCCGGTCGTCGGCCTTGGTTTCGCGTGGCTGCGTGACCTGCTGCGCGTGGACGTCGGCTACGGGCTCCGCACCGGCGGGTTCGGCGCCTCCTTCGACGTCACCCGGGATTTCTGGGAGATTCTGTAGACCGGCCCCCAATCACGACTTGATAACGCGTTGCCAGCCCTCCGGCCGGGCGGCATATTTCGGGGCGGAACGGCGGTGTCTCCGTACGGCGATGCCAGCGGGGAGCAACGGAGTGACTGAGCGGGTCTTCCCTGACGAGTGGCTGGTTCCGACCATCTCGGCGATGATCACGGCCGAGGCGGTGGCGGCGTTGCGCGTGTCGACGGAGCCCACGGCCACGCTGTGGGACCTCGTCGTGTCGAAGAACTACGCGACCGACGATCAGATCCTCGCGGCTCTCTCCAAGCGGTGCCGGATCCCGGTGGCCGACAATCCCAAGCCCGAAGGGCAGGTCAAGGAAGTCATTCCGGAGGCCGTGGCGCGGCGCTACCACGTGGTGCCCCTGCGCGCGACGGACTCGATCCTCGAGATCGCGACCGCCAACCCGTTCGACATCGACGCGGAGAAGGGGCTGGCCTTCGCCTCCGGCCGCGAGGTCCGGATGCAGCTGATGTCGCCGTCGAAGATCGCCGGGCTGACGGACGATATCTTCCGGCCGGAGAACGTCGTCGAGAAGCTGCTCGAGGGCATGGAGTCGAGCAGCGACGTGCAACAGCTCGAGGAGGTCGCGCCGGACGAGGAGTTCCAGGTCAGCGCCGAGGAGGCATCGCAGCGGCCGGTGGTCCGGCTGGTGGACCTGATCCTCTCCGAGGGCATTCTCGCGCGGGCGAGCGACATCCACATCGAGCCGGAGGAGGGCGGGTTCGCGGTCCGGTACCGCATCGACGGCGTGCTCCGGCAGATGATGAAGGTGCCGCGCGCGGCCGGGTTCCCGCTGGTCTCGCGCATCAAGATCATCTCGAGCCTCGACATCGCGGACCGCCTGCGGCCGCAGGACGGGCGGGCGCGCGTCGCGGTGAACGGGGTCCCGGTGGACCTGCGCGTGTCCACGCTGCCCGCCTCGATGGGCGAGAAGGTCGTGATCCGCATTCTGGACTCGCGGGCGACGGTGATCTCGCTCGAAGCCCTCGGCCTGAACCCCGACGAGCACTCCGCGTTCAAGGCGCTGCTGACGCACCACGAGGGGATCATCCTCGTGACCGGGCCCACCGGCTCGGGCAAGACGACGACGCTCTACTCCGCGATCCGCAGCATCCAGACCGGCAAGACGAACATCGTGACCGTCGAGGACCCGGTCGAGTACCGGCTGCAGGGCATCGTGCAGGTGCAGGTGCACGAGAAGGCGGGGCTCACGTTCGCCAGCGCGCTGCGGTCCATCCTCCGCCAGGACCCCGATGTGGTGCTGGTCGGCGAGATCCGCGACAAGGAGACGGCGACGATCGCGGTCCAGGCCTCGCTGACGGGCCACCTGGTGCTCTCGACGCTCCACACCAACGATGCCTCCAACGCGGTCACGCGACTGGTGGACATCGGTGTCGAGCCGTACAAGATCGCGGCGTCGCTCCGCGGCGTCGTGGCGCAGCGGCTGATGCGGAAGCTCTGTCCGGCGTGCAAGGAAGTCTGGGTCGAGACGGTGCCCGAGAAGCTGGCCAAGTGGGTGCCGCGCGGCACGCCGCTCTACCACGCCGTCGGGTGCCCCGACTGCGCGATGACCGGCTACCGCGGCCGTTTCTCGATCACCGAGGTGCTCACGGTGACGCCCGAGGTCGAGCGCGTGATCGGGTCGGGGGCCACGGCGGACAAGATCGCGGAGGCGGCGCAGGGCGGCGGGATGCGCAGCCTGTGGGAGAGCGGCGTCGCGCACATCCTCCGCGGCGAATCCAGTCTCGACGAGCTGATGCGGGTCGTGGACGTGCCGTTCGAGGAAGGAACCGAGAACGAGCTCCCGGCGGCCAAGCCCGCGGCCCGGCCCTCCGGCGCCACGGCGGCCGCGCCGGCTGCCTCCGCGAAGGACGAGAAGACGGAGGCGGCATCCGCGAGCGCGTCGTTCGAGCTGCTGGACAGCATCTCGGGCGCGCCGAAGGTCACGCGCCTCAAGCGCAAGGTGCTGCTGGTGGACGACGAGGACTCGCTCCGCCGCGTGATGAAGGACCTGCTCGAGCGCGAGGGATACATCGTCTCGGAGGCGCGGGACGGCGTGCAGGCGCTGGACCAGGTGGACCGGACGGGCCCGGACGTCATCGTCCTCGATCTCAACCTCCCCGGCCTCGACGGGTACGGCGTGCTCTCGCACCTGCGCTCGCGGCCGGCCACTGCGGAGATCCCCGTGGTCGTGCTGACCGCGAAGGGGGACGAGGACAACGAGGTGCGGGTGTTCGAGCTGGGCGCGGACGACTTCCTCACCAAGCCCTTCCGGGCCCGCGCCTTGTCGGCCCGCCTCGACGCGGTGCTCGGTCGGCACCGCTCCAGCTCCACGTAGCCGCGCCGTCAGCGCGGTGAGCCGTACCGCCGAAGTCCGCCGCTCGACGCTCACCACGACCGTGGTCGTCCGACTCGCCCTCGACGGGCGGGGCCGCGCCAGCGCGCGGACCGGGATCGCGGGATTCGACGGGCTGCTCGAGGCCGTGGCGTCTCACGGGCGCTTCGATCTCGACGTGGAAGCGGTGACGCAGGGGGCGCCTCGCGCCGCGCCCGACGCGCACCGCGTCGTCGTCACCACCGCCGGGGCCTTCGGAGAGGCGTTCGCCAGGGCGCTCGGCCCGCGCGAGGGCGTGCGCGCGCTGGGCGAGGCCAGCGTGCCCGTGGCGGGCGCCCTGGTGCGCGCGGCCTGCGACCTCGGGGGCCGTGGGATCCTCGAGTACCACGCGGCGCCCCCCGCCTGGCAGATGATCGGCGATTACGACGTGTCGCTGACGCCCGAATTCTGGCAGGCGTTCGCCGTGGAGGCACAGGTCACGCTGCACCTGGACCGCGTGCGTGGCGAGCACGGCCGGCAGGTCACGCTGGCGGCGTACTCCGCCGCGGCGCGCGCGCTGGCGTCCGGCGCCGAGCGCGACCCGCGGATCGTGCCGGCAGGCGGAGCGCGGGAGACGGGCGGGGCGGGGCGGTGACCGAGGTCCGCACGATGATCGTGGACGTGTACGTGCTCCGGATGGGCGCCGGTGCGACGGAGGTGCTGGTGCTGCGCCGCGCCCCCGGGGAGCGGTGCGCCGGGACCTGGGAAACGGTGCACGGGCACATCGACGCGGATGAGACCCCGGTCGCCGCGGCGCTCCGGGAGCTCCGGGAGGAGACGGGGCTCACTCCGGAGCGGCTCTACAACGTGAGCCGGGTCGAGACGTTCTACCTGCACGCGCGCGACGTGGTCGCGCTGATCCCCGTCTTCTGCGCCATCGTGCCCTCGGGCGCGCCGGTCGCGCTGTCCGGCGAGCACGACCGCGGCCAGTGGCTCGCGCCCGACGAGGCCGCGGGCCGGTTCGCCTGGCCGCGCGAGCGCCGGGCCCTCGCCGACGCGCTGCAGCTGTTCGGGACGGGCGACGCCGGCAACGTCGAGGACGTGCTCCGAATCCTGTAGCACTCGGCTCTTGGATCTGCGGACTTCGGAACGGTTGCCAGACGGCAAGCGTTCAGTGGTTGCCAGTTGCCAGTTTGCGGACTTCAGACCGGTGGGCAGTACTGCGCGCTGGTCTGATTCCTACCGCCTGCCCGACTGGTAGCCACTTCAGTACTTGCCGTCTGGCAACTGTCCTGATTCCCGGAACACTTCTTCCGCTGCTTTCTTGAGATCCCGAAGATCGAACGGCTTCCGCAGGAGCCGCGGCCCGTTCGCGGGCCGTTCCTCGCTCCCCCGCCGCGGGTCCGAGGTCGAGAGGATCAGGCGCCGTGCCGCGTTGCCCGGGAGGCCCGCCAGCGCGGTGGCGAGGGGCACGCCGTCGGCCGCCGCGAGGCGGTCGGCGAGGATCAGATCGAACCGCTCCGTGCGAGCCAGGCGGAGCGCTTCTGCGCCGCTGGCCGCGGCCTCCACGCGGTGTCCGTCGCGGGAGAAGAGCGCCGCCACCACGCGCCGCGTGCCGGGGTCGTCGTCCACGACGAGGATCCGGCGTGCCGCCGTGGCGGCCGCAGCGCCTTCGGGCGGAGCGGGCGCGGTCTCAGCCACCGGGAGGCTCAGGATCAATGTCGCGCCCTCGCCCGGGACCGACTCCGCCGACAGCATCCCGCCGTGGGCCTCGGCGATCCCGTAGGAGACGAACAGGCCGAGGCCGGTGCCTTCGCCGGGCGCCTTGGTGGTGAAGAACGGGCTGAACATCTGCGCCTTCACTTCGGGCGGGATGCCGGGGCCCGTGTCGATCACCCGCAGCATCGCGCGAGCGCCTTCCGCCGAGACCTTCAGCTCCACCAGCCGCGGCCTGTCGGGCGGCAACGTGCTGAGGGCGTGAGCCGCATTGCTCAGGAGGTTCAGGACCACCTGCTGCAGCTGATAGCGGTCGCCCACGACCGGCGGCAGGCCCGGAGCGATGCTCGTCTGGACGGAGACGCCGCGGTGCTTCATCTCGTACGCCATCAGCTGGACGGTGCGCTGCACCACGTCGCCCAGATCGACGAGGGTCCGTTCGGCCGGCCCCTTGCGCGAGAACGTCAGCAGGTCGCGCACGATCCGGCCCGCGCGCTCCGCCTCTTCGTTGATGACCTGCAGGTGGCGGCGCTCGAGCTCGGTCCCGGCCGGCTGTTCGAGCAGGAACTCCGAGAGTCCGGCGATCGAGGTCAGCGGGTTGTTCAGCTCGTGGGCTACGCCCGAGACCAGCGTACCGACCGCGGCCATCTTCTCGCTCTGGATCAGCTGGGCCTCGAGCATCTGCTGCTCGCTGATGTCCTCGACGACCACGATGGCCGAGGCGCCGTCCACCGCGCGCGCGACGGAGGCGGCGACGATGCGCAGCACGCGGCCCAGAGGCTCGGAGCGCCGCACGATCGGCGCGTGACGGCCGCCCGCGGCGGTCTCGCGCATCAGCTCGGCGAGGGTCAGATGTTCGCCGAACAGCAGATGGCAGAGGTGTCCGCCGACCACGCCGGTGACCGGGCGCCCCACCAGCGCGGCGAAGGCGGTATTGGCGCGGCGGATCGTGGCGTGGTCGTCCACCAGCGCCATGCCTTCCGCGATGGCGTCGAAGGTCCCCTCCCACTGCTCCTTCCCGCGCCGGACGAGATCGAATAGACGGGCGTTGGCGAGCGCGACCGCCGCGTGGGCCGCCACGGTCGAGAGGAGGCGCGCGTCCTCGAGGATGAAGCTGCCGGAGGTCTTGTCCACCACGACCACGGCGCCGTCGGTGACGCCGTGCGCCTTGAGCGGTGCGACGGCGGCGGTCCGCGCATCCACCGAACCGAAGAGCTGCAGGCCGGCCTTCCCGGAGGCGCTCCGCAGCTCGACGCGCTCGTGCGCGATGGCGTCGAGGACGATGCCGCCCTGATCCAGCGCGACCGTCAGGTTGAGGTACGGCGCGAGGGATCCCTCGGCGGCGACGACGCGTGGCGCCTCACCTTCGGCGGACGCCAGCACGACCGCCCCGCCGCCGGCGTCGAGGAAGCGCGTCGCGTAGCGCGCCACGTCGGCCGCGACCTGGTCGAACAGAAGCGAGGAGGAGAGGACGTGCGTCAGCTCCTGGAGGGAGTAGAGTTCCCCCAGCCGGCGCGACAGCTCCGCCGCCAGCCGGTCCCGGTCCGCGACGGCCTCGGCCAGGACGCGGCCGGTGCGCCGGGCGTGCCAGAGCGCGAGGGCGGCCGCCGCCACCGCGGCCGCGCCACCCAGCACCAGGGCGAGCCCCGCGGCGGGCGGCGCCACGGTCAGGGCTGCGGGCGCTGGGCCGCGCGCGCGAGCACGCGGGCGCGCTCTCCGGCGAGCAGGCTGATCGAGGATTCCCAGGCGTCCGAGCTCACGTCGCCGTAGTAGAGCGTGAAGGGTTGCAGGACGGGGATCGAGGCGTCGAACAGGTAGATGGCGGACGCCTGCTGCCGCTGGTCGATCTTGTACTCGCTCCAGCGCGGCGAGAGCGGGAGAATCGCGATCGGCCGGAAGAAGTTGTTCTGGCTCGCGATGTACAGCTGGTCCGGCGTGAAGCTGACCTGCGGCTGCAGCGCGAAGAAGGTGACCATGAACGCCAGCGCGCTGTCGCGGCCGGCGGCGCGTGCCGCCGCCACGATGTCGGCCGCGCGGCTCCGGTAGAGCTGGTGGAAGCCGCTGTACGTGTCGGGGGAGAGGAGCCGGATCACCCGCTCGTCGAGCGGGAGCGCGCGCACCATGAGGTTGGCAGTGACGAGCCGGATGGCGACGTCGTCCTGCCGCAGCGTCCCGAGCCCTGCCGGCGGCAGGTCGTCGGCCTGCGCGGGGAGCCGCGCAGGCGCCAGCGCGACGGCCGCCGCGAGCGCGGCCGCGTCAGCCCAAATGCGCCAGGACGCTGTCACGGAGGTCCTCCGCTCCCTCCCGGGTCCGCGCGCTGGTCACGACGAACTCCGCGTGGTCGAGCGAGAGCGCGGCGGCGATCGCCGCGGCGCGCGCCGGGCGCTCTGCGCGCGGTACGCGGTCGGCCTTGGTGAGCGCCACCAGCGTGGGTACCGCGCGCCGCGCCAGCGTCGCACCCACCTCGGCGTCGTCCGGCGAGGGGTCGCGCCGGATGTCGAGCAGCCAGACCACGCCGGCGAGCGTTTCGCGCCGCTCGAGGTACGCGGTGACGAGCCGCCGCCAGGCGGCGCGCTCGGCCGCGGCCGCGCGCGCCCAACCGTATCCGGGCAGATCCACGAGGTAGCAGCCGTTGCCCCAGGTGTAGACGTTGAGTTCTCGCGTCTTGCCGGGCGTGCCGCTGATCCGGGCGAGCGCGCGCCGCCCCATCAGGAGGTTGACGAGGCTCGACTTGCCGACGTTGGAGCGGCCGGCGAATGCGATCTCGGGCCGCGGCGGCCCCGGCAGCGGAGCGTCCCAGCGGACCAGCCCGGCGACGAAGTCACCAACCAAAAGCCCCCTCAGGGAGGGGGCGGTGCTGGCGCGGGTCACCGGCACGTCACGCCTCTTTCTTGGTTCGCTTCTGCTCGGTCACCAGCAGCGGCTGGCGGCCCTCGAG